>UMLG01065760.1_pt1 | contig 48812 bp, 60 predicted proteins | sample 1966511 | NCBI WGS metagenome assembly UMLG01 (sample SAMEA4836195, study PRJEB28245) | human gut metagenome | biome: gut microbiome; material: fecal sample | place: Denmark | collected 2008
TATTGATTCTTATTGCCATTCTGTGAAGGTCCTGACTTCTTTAACTGCCAGCGTTCTCTTAAGCTCTTATCTGATTCCGCCGCCGCACCTGGCGTATATAATGAACCTAACGTACAAGACTTCAGACCATCAACATTATATACAGGCATAACATTTGAACCTTCCTGAAGATTATTTGTCTTTGTTCCAAGTTCTTCCGACTTTAAAAGATACTGTTCGTTATCATATATCAGTTCAAAATAATAAGAATCTACAAACATTCGTGTTCCAGTATCAGGTATTGTTCCGTCCATATTTATATGCCAATATGAAGGCGTTGCCGGTTGCCGTATGACATTATCCTGTGCCGCTTTTTCAGTAAGAATCGAACCGCCACATGTATCAACAGCAAGCATATCAAATGCCTGACTAAGGTCTGCCATAAACTTGGCCGCTCTTATGCAATGCCCCGTTGCCGCATCCATATACAATGAACCCTGTCTTGTATCAATATTAAGTTCCTGTCCCTTTAGCCTTGCCTGTTCGAGAAAGTATTCCTCTGTGTATTCTTCAAACACTCTATATCACCTCCTCAACATTAATTATTCCGTATATCGTATCCATATCAAATTTTACCAATATTGAATCCTTATTCTTCGGAGAAGAGCCTCTTTTAAAAGAAATGTTATATATTTTCTTAATTCTTTCATCATGGGTTATTGCGTCCCCTATGAGAAATGGCATTTCTTTTTCAAGATAATCCTGTGTCACATTCTTTGATATAATCCTATCTCGTATCTCACTGCCATAATCTGAATCATATATTAAGCACCGAAATCTAGGGGTTATTAATGCTTTTAAAACATACTGTCTAACGGCTTCCTGTCCATCGACAAAGCCTCTTATTTCACCATTTTTCCAATCTATAGCATATGTACGAGAAGTTAATATTTCCGCTTTGCTTATGCTATTCACCGGTATAGGTTTATCAAAAGACATACTATTCCCCCTTTCTGTCTAAGATATAAAATTTCTTACCACTGTTGTAGTGCAACAAATACACAACATCCCCTATCTTCAATGAGTTATCTATTGTTATAGAACCTTTATTCAGTTGAAAATTATCAAGCTTATGGTAATGGTCTTCTACTGTCGTCGTATCGCCTGATGCTGATACCTTAAATGATGCACCTACTGTATAGCTTGTCAGATGTTGTGGAACTACCAATGAATTGGCTGAAAGACACATCTTAGTGTCGTTGACAATTGTCACGCTAAGCGGTGATGTACTTGTCACCTTCCCTTCAATAACTCCAGGCTGTTCTGGTGACAACCCTTGAATCAATCCTTTTAAACTAGTTTCCTGCATATAACTCCTATCCTGCATCCTCAATATCATTAGCCCAATTAAGAGTTAACTCCATTGTGTGCTGAAATCTCGTATATGTATGCTTATCCTGATCTATGTAAAATGTCCGTTTAATATTAAGATGTGGAATAATAACATATACTGCCTTTCCTGATATAGCATCAGAAGCTCCTTTACCTGTAACCTTAAGTGACTGTTCCGGATTACCCTTTTCATCAAACACTGAATCAACAAGTTCCTGTATTTGAGCATCATTATAGGAATCACTAACAGACTTTACTTCCATAAATGTACCTATCGCTGCTTCCAATTCTTCATTAGTTCTCTCGTATACAACTGCATTCTCGTTTGAAAGCAGTCTAACCCTTGTTCTTATGTTTTCAATAGATTTATCATATGTATAATTGGTAATATTAGATTGTTCGCTGCCAGTTTCTAACACCCATTGCAATGCGTTTTCAGCTCTTCTTCTAAGGTGTATATCTCCTTTTTCAGATGATATATAATATCTTAATCCTGTAGCGTTATATGTTGTACTTAAAGCATCTAGGACAACATCATAAAAGGTTGTTTTCTTTTTCGGTAATGATGGAATTACATATGCTGTATCTGCACATTCTCCTCCATTCATGCCAAGGCGATTCCTGCAATCATCAAATATTTCACTTGCTTTCATATTTTCATATGAAAATGAATCCATATTGTTAGCCCAATAATACATATTATCGTAAGCTTTTATTACAAGTTTTCTTCCTGAACCCTGACTTGTACTTATGATAATTCCTCTAAATAACTCGGTTCCATCTTCGTAAAACACGCAGGTGTCACCTTTGGCACAATCTACTGTGGCTCTCGGTCTTCCTTTATTATCATCATCTATTAATGTGATTTGAACACTGCGTGGAGCAGCCCCTTTTCGACCACTCCACACTATCTTTTCAAACATATTAGATACATCCTGTCCATTAGAGCCACTTATAATTATAAATTGAATCATAAGCCCTCCTATCTATGCAGGTATCAACAGCATTGTTCCCGGCCATATCCAATGACCGCTTTCAGAAGAGTCAAAACCATGCTCCTGTGCTGTGCTTTCAATAACATCACTGTTCGCATCATATATATCTGTATACCTTGCACCTGAACCATAGAAATTCTTTGCTATATTCCACAAACAATCTCCAGACTGCACTTCATACATATCTCCGTCTGGCTCAGGCTCTGGATCTACTCTTGGTTCCTCGACTGCTATTTTAGCCTGCTTAACAACTACATCCACTGTTATCTGCTGCATAACTATTTCTCTGTATTCTTTTAAAGAAATTGAGAATTGAATAGTATCTACATCTCCACCAACTTCGTAATAATCAAAAGATTCTATCGTTACATACTGTGATATACCGAGGCCTCCTGTATATGTAAATCTAATTGGTGTTCTGCTTTTCATCATTCTTATAATAGTATTTACAGCATTAATCGGCTCTGGAATATCGTTATAATTACATCCACCAAAGTAAGTTTTTGGAAAGAATGAGGAAAAATTAATAACGCTTGCTTTAGTATCCTGTATAATTGTTGCCTCGCCAACACCATATACATTCATAGAGCTATTAGAAGCACTATTACCTATTTCTAACTTTTCAGGATTTACCGGAAACTGAAATACTTCATCATAGGAAGTCAGATATAATCCGCTAGAAGACATATGAACCAACTCCTTCCTCAAGTATTTCCTGCTCTATTATTCCCATTATCGCTTCTTTAACATTATCCATAAGTATCTCAACAACATCATTTTTACTAAGATTACTGCCAACCTGCAGATTGCCAGAGCCTTCTATCTTTAATGTTACCGTCTTATCCTGTGTATCGGTAACAACTGGTACCTGCTGGCTACCATTATCACTCGGTAATAATATTGGTGTTTCTTTTGTATTAACTTCTCTTGTCAGAACCATTTCTGTATTATTCTGAGTTGATATATAATTATCAACCTCATTGTCATTTCCAATAGTTCCCAACAATTTACCAGTCTGCTCCCATATATCAACTGACCGCTTTGAGCCATCTATAGGTATAAATGATTCTGGACCATCTTCAGCAAATACTCCATAATGGGGTGTACTGAAAATACCACCTTCAGCATGAGGTACAAATGTATCTATATTAGATTTAGCCCATGATATAGCCTCAATGGCAGAATTTACCTCGGGCAGTTTAGACTTAATGCCCTGTATATATCCATTCATTGTCTCTATTGCTGCTTCTCTTGCATTGTCCTCCATATTCATACCATTAACAGTATCATCCATATCTGAAAGAATAGAATCTAACGCAACAGAAAAACTTGTTTCAAGTTCAGCCATGCTTTCAGCTGTAGCATCCTGAGAAGCCTGTAATGTACCATACTGTTCTACCATAGCAGAAAGCTGTTCGTCGCTCATATTTGCCATTCCTGCAATCATAGCTGCGGAATCAGCACTGCCATCTGCCACATTGTTAAGAACTGTCCTAAGTCCTTCTATATCACCAGATTTTGCTATCAGAATATCAAGATTCTCACTATAAGAATTCCAGTAATTAATCTGGCTCTGCATTGCTGTATTAATGCTATCTGCCGACATAGCCACTACCGCATCCTGCGTATCCCAAAGCGACATCTGCCCCTGTATGCTGCTTAAAGCACTTGCATAAGCTTTATCATAATTCTCGGCTATCTCTTTCAGCTTTGAAGAAACTTCTCCTATAGCTGTGCTTACTGCTGTGCTTGAATCCACATTAGTTGAAGTTACCTGTGCATACGCTTCTGATTTAGAGCCAGCTTCCTCCATTAGCTTAATCTGATTCTTAATCTCTTCATCAGTATATCCAAGTGCTCTATAACACTCTTCCATAGATTCAACTAACGTATTGTAATTATCACTAGCGGTATGTGACTGTTCGCTTGCCTTTTGCCAATCATCAAACGCATCCATTACTATTGAACTTGTACTACTGCCTACTCCCATTGCCTTGAGCTTAGGATGTCGTTCTGCCCATGAATCCTCTTCCTGCTGCCACTTATCATATGTATCTCCTACTGCCTTATACGCCTCATCTCTAGCACCTTTAACATCATCAAACTGTTTCATAAGCTCAACGAGCTTATTAGTCTGTGTCTGTTTATTTTCAGCATCAGCCGCATCTCTTACAGCTTTATAAAGATCGGATATGCTCATATTAAGCTTTCCTGTAGTTTTATCAAGTGTAAGATTTAAGCCCTGATATGAGGTATTTAATGTATTCACAATTGAATCCATTAATTCTAATTCTTCATCAGTATGTGATGATTTAGTAGAAAGTACAGACAACTTAGTTACAAGTGATAAAGAAGCCTGTTCCAACTGCCCGTTCTGTTGTATTGTTTCTTTGTACTTTGAATTAATCTGCTCCAATGTCTGGGCTTGTGATTCCAACTCTTGTGAAAACTCTCCTAGTGTTTTCCTGCTCTCATTGTAGCTTTCTGTTAAATCATCAATTCTATTTTTCAATGCATATGCTCTATCACTATTCTCTCCATGCAGCTCAACTTCTCTATCATATTCATCATTTAAGCTTTCTATTTCCTCTTGTAACTTTCGAGAAGAACTTGTCAGATGGTCATCTACTGTTGCGGCCTCCGAAGACTTCTTCGTGAAGTAAATCACCGCTGCACTAACCGCTGCTATTCCTGCCGCTGCTAATGCTGCTGGCCCTAATAAACTGGTAAACGATACTCCTAATGCTGTAAATGTAGAACCAAGGATTTTAACAGCACCTGAAACAGCTGTATATGCTGCTACTGCGGTTGTTACTCCGCCAATGCCTATCGCAATACCGGCTAATGCTGCTGAAACTGAAGGATACTTAGATACAAAATCCGAAAACTTATCCATAGTATCAGCCCATGCATTTTTAACCTTACTGATAGCTGGATTCAAACTACTTCCAAGTGTAATTGATAAGTTCTTTGAACTGTTTTCAACCCTCTGTGTAGCATACGAAGACGTATTTGTCATAGCCTCATACGCCTTTTCGGTTGCACCTGCGGAATTTCGTACCTTCTCAAGATTAGAATTGAATGTACTAAGTCCCTGACTAACTATCGCATTGGCTGCTTTACCTGCTTCCGCCGAGCTCCACAGGTTCATTAAAGCCTCACTATTGCCTTCAACATTGTTATATAGTATCTGCATAACATCAGCTAAAGTATATCCGCTCTTCATTAATTCTCCGAATGACTTTCCTGTTTCATTCTGTATTATTTCAGCTATATCACTACCAGAATCACCAAGTTCTTTAAACATGCTTGATATGTAAGTCGTTGATTCTTCTACTGAAATACCTGCTTTAGTAAGACTTATATATCCCGCTTCAAGATTGTACAAATCAATAGAATAAGCGGAGGCTGTAGATATAGCTTTACCCATTGAAGTACTCAACTGATCGATAGTCATTACACCTAAATTCTGTGTCATAATCAGCGAATCAGATATGTTGGTTGTTTCATCTGCACTAAGCTTATAAGCGTTCAAGGTGGTTGTTAATACTGACAATGCGGAAGCTGAACTTGTAAAACCTGATGTTGCAAGTCTTGTCGCATCTTCAACTGTACTAAAAGCATTAGCTGTATTAACGCCGGCTGATATAGCATTGTATGCTGTATCTGTAAGCTGATTAATATCTGTTGCTGTATCTCTTGATGTTTTCATGGCCTGTGCTGATAATGTATTCATTGATATTACAGTTGTGTCAGCAATCGTAGATAACTTTGCCGCCATTGTTTCAAAGTTCTCAGCCTCAACAGAACATTCTTTAAGTTCATCTTTTATCTTACTTATTGCAGTACTTAGCCCAAATGCTGTAATTACCTGAGATAGCCCACTCATTGCCGAGGAGGCTTCTTTGCTCGTCTTCTTTGACTGTTCACCTAACCTTTCAGTTTCATCTGTGTATTTCTTCATAGATTCTTTTGCTTTATCTGTTGAAGTTGATATGCCTGACATTGATTCCTCTACCTGTGACTGATTACTGGCAACGTCTTCTGTTGCCTTAGATATCTGATTGCAGGCATTCTCATATTCTTCCATAGCGTCTGCCGCCTTGGAACAGGCAATGTCGTAATTCTCCATAGCATCTGAACAATTATCTGTAGCAGTTGTGGTATTTTTCATTCCCTGTGTTACATTGTCCATATTGCTTGCTACATTATCCATAGCCTTATCGCCTGTACGTTCCATATTGCTAAATGCTTCTGTAGCCTTTGTTCCCGCCTTGGCCATATTATCAAACTTAGCACTTATTTCATCTAAAGCAGTGAATTTTACGGATAACCCTGCCATCATTTACCCCCCCTTCACAGCTGTTTTGAACATATAACCATCTTTTCTGCAAGGATGTTCATCTTCATATCTTTCTGAAGCTATATAGAATGCTTTCTGGGCTTCTGTCATTTTCTCGTAATCTTCTATTCTGAGTCCATGCCTTTGCCAAAGCACATGTGCCCAATACGCATCCACATCCTTGCTTTCTATTAGTTTTTTGCTTCTTTAACGAGTTCCTCTTTATCATCTTCTGGCTCAATGATATTAAGAACTTCCATAACCTTATTACTTACATATTCAAATTCCTTATTATCAGGAAATACCTTGTAAGGCATAAGAGTTATGTCATTACAATTAAAGAACTGCATTAACTTCTCGTCCTTTAAGTTAGGATATACAAGAGCCTCTGCCATAATATGTCTTGCAGCTCTGCCATTATCCCTGTCAACCTTGTATACAGCCCTTCCATTGTTAATAACAAAATTGCCTTTCTTATCCTTAAGAAGTGTCTTAGTTTCATACATTTTGTTAATAGAATCTATTTCCTCGTTAGAAAGTTTCTTGATTTCAAAATCAATTACCTTTCCATTTTCATCCTTAATGCTCTCTAATCCCGGAACTGTAACAATCTGATCTTCCTTTGCAGCTGGTCTCATAAAATACTTTAAATCCTTAGCCATAAATAACCTCCTAATATATGACTACAGGGCTGTAAAATGCCCTGTAGTGCTTTTAATTATTGTACTGATAGAAATAAATGTGCATAAAAAAAGAGGTCTTCACGCCTCTACAAAAACATCTATATTATGATATATGCTTAGCACCGAATGAAATACTATCCTTGACTACTTCGCCATCGGTATCAAGTGATAATAGGGTTATATCTCCGGTTAGTACACAACCGGTTAATGTAACCGATTCACTTCCTGACAGCTCATAGTAATCAGAATCTTTATCAACTCTGACACCCTGTATTGTCAACTCTGGTGTAATACCATCGTTTTCATACTTGGCAACAATATTATTGAATCTAGGAGTTGTTCTGTACTCATCCAATGTTCCTGTTATATCTCTTCCAAGCCATCTTCTATTAGTTCCCTTATCGCCTAACATTTTACCACTCCAAACCTTAGGCTGATACAGAATTGTAAGTTTTGCCGCATCAATTACTTCAACTCCATCAATGAAGATTTTCCCTTCTTCAAGAGATAAAGGTTTCTTATTTTCTGACATATCCCATTCCTCCTATCTTGTTGATACAGAGAAATATAATTTCTCTGCTGAATCTACAGCTTTAAGACCTACATTAAAGTATGTCTGGTCGCCAATGCTACGTTCCTGATCTACATAGAAGTCTTCCTCAGCCGAAACATCAGATATAGCTCCATCATTAACATATGTATTGAGTAATGCTCTGCCAAGTCCTTCCATAACAAGCCAGCCTGTTTCATCATTAGAATACTTGTTAGGTGGAAATGTCATCTTAATATCTTCTGCAAAAGAATCATACACACGCATTACTCTATTCTTTCTATAATCTTCTGTTCTATCAGCTGTAAACGTATGTAGACTGTTAATGTCATACTCAACAATAACCTTGCCCTCTTCCGACATACTGAAGAAAAACTCTCCATTATTAATTGCAAGTTCAGCCTGCTCATTAGTCTTTACACCTACAACAGCAGTAGCCTCTGAATACTCTGCATAAGTATTAGATTCTGTCTTTTCTGCTGCCGCTGTAATGCCTGTTACCCATGCACAAGCCTGTGCATTAGTTAAATCAACACCATCTATTGTTACTGAATTAGTAACATTGATAATACCCTCATAATTGGTATTACAGTCAGGCATAACAGCCTGTACATACTTTCCAACATTATCACGCAAATACTTAATCTTAGATGTAGCTGCTGCCTGTAATGAACTTTCCGTTACAGGAAAACACATAGTATTAAATTTCACACCCTCACAGGCATCTAAAAATGCTGATACATCACTGTTAGCAGACTTAGTATTAGTTCCACCTGTAAGCTTTGCTACAGCAAATGCCTGTAATGCCGCAGATGTTTCCACAGCGGAAAACTTGACATATAAGCCACTAGAAGCAGATATAAGCTCTGCTATAGTTCCTACTTTCTCATACTGTTCTACAATATTTGTATCAAGATATACTTTTACATCGAACTTAGAACCTTCAGTAGCATTAGCTACACAAGCTACAGATATATCATTACCTCTTGTACCTGCATATGTAGCAGTAATTGTCATTCCGCCAGCTTCTACACTTGCTGCCGTTCCATTATTGATAATATAAGCATAGCAAGTAACTGCATTCTTTAAGATTTCTCTTATAAGCAGCATATTATTATCCGCATCATAAACACTATGACCTAACTGTACTGCATAAGCATCTGGAGAAGCATTGCTAATCTTAAGCATTGTTCCATTAACTCCCCAACCTAAATCTATCAGGGGAACTATTGCTATTCCTCTTGATGAACCTTTTACTTTCTGACCTTTTTTTGACTTAAAGTTCAGATAAGTTCCAGGTCTTTTCTTCGATATATTCATATCAAATATTCCACCGCTCATGGTTAATTAACCTCCTTTTTCAGCCAATTATTAATCGTATCCTGTACTTCCTGTATGGTATATGAATTCTGTGTATCCATATCTGCTGTAACACCATCGAATGTAGATGTTGTTACTCCAAAGAGCTTTAAGCAGTCTTTTCTTATCTGCAAATATTCGTATACAGGCATATCATTAGTAGTATTTTCTGAAGTCTTTGTTTGTCGCATAAACCCTCCTTTATCAAATCTTATTAATATAAATGTCCTTGGCTAACTGGTATTCTTCTTTTACATATTCAGAATATCTATCCCATGTAACTTTTATCTCATATACGCCTTCATCCGCCTTATCTGCCTTAATATCCTTAACTCTAAAGCTATGACTGGAGATTGTACCATCCTCTTTTACAATTGGAATCTTCTTTCTCCTAGAGCTGATATCTAATACTATATCCGTTGCCATTCTGGCGGCCTGTGATGTTGTAGGTGCCATAACAGTTACATATAATGTAAAAGTTGCCTTATATGCACTAGAGGACCATCCACTCTCTGTTATTTCAGGAGCAGGGAAGTATACGCATGGAAGGAATATATCCTTAGGTATTTCATCAAAGTAAGTTTCATAAACATTATCTTTATCCTTACTCAATGCCTTTTTTATCGCATAAAATAAACCTGCTATTTCAAATTCAATCATACTTTCACCCCATTCCAAAATAACTATTAATCCAATTCTGAATATTGTCTTCCAAGATTCCCGGAAGAGCTTTTTCTATATCTCTCAGAGCGTCATCCCAATAATGCGAACCTTTAACATAGTTTTGCTTTAACATCATTCCCGATTTAGCACCAGGTGTATATATAAACTCGTCGCCTTTCCAGTATCCAGGAACAAAACGCATATCAACTCCCTTAGGGTTAAGCCAATGACCTTTATTGACGTACTCCGCATATTCCACATTGCTTCCAACCTCAATGGTAAAGCCTTGATTTTCAATCTTTCCTATGTGAAAACTGTTTAATAATAATCTTGTATTAATATTTTTCTTTTCTATGATGTAATCCTGCACCATAGTAAGAAACTGTTGTGCTAATCCATTCATAAATAAGCGGAGTTCTTTCTTAAATTCTGTCTTACCTGCTGTGCCAAGAGCATCAACAAATTCGTTTAGTCCGCTTATATCTACAGTAATATATTTTCCCATCACAAAGCCTCCTGAGGAGTACCCTTTCTGTGAATTGTTACAACCAGATGATGATTTCTGATATTACGGACAACCTCAGCTGTATATACCAATCCATTATCGCAATCAACAATTCTGTCCAACAGCCTTACATCTGTACCTATTGGTAATTGTAGCTTTCCTATATAGCTATAATTATTTGATGGAGAAGTCTGTGTCATATTGCCATCACCAGATACATTAAAATGGCACTTAACTTCTTTTTCATCCGGTTCGACTGGATAAGAATACTTACTTGCAGATATACCATAACCTTTAGATTCCTGTTCTTTCACGATATGATATATGTTGCATTTATGGTCCAATAATGTTTCAAAAGCCATATAATTCCTCCTATAACTTTCGCATACGAAGAAACGCCTTACCATTTCCAGATTCTAATATGTAATCTGAAAGCATTGTTTCTAATCCCAGATGTTCTGCTATATCCGAATCTGAATCCATAGTGTATGAATAATCATCAAATGTTTCCGAATTCATATTGCCTTCTTTATGTAAAATGGATTGCTTGGCATAAGCTTCAGCAAGAAGAATCACTGCCATCTTTACATCTAATGGCAGTGATTCTTCATATTCAGCAGCATCAAAATGGTTATGGGTATGATGTATTACATACTTTTCAGCTCTTGCTATATCAAACATAAGCTTATTATCTTCCCTGGCTTTTACTTTCTCCGAATCAGAATAATCTCTTACCTCTTTCGGACTCACCCAAGGTCTAACCATACAAACACCTACTCTCCAAACACATCTGTCATATTCACAAAACCAAGGACGCCTTTTATTCTCTCAACAATTTCTTCTTTCTTCTCGCATCCTGTAAGGTCAATTTCTTTTTCCTTTGCAAGAGTGATAAGTTCATCTTTTCTCATTTTCTCTATAACTTCTGCTGATAGTTCCACCCCCTGATTATCTTCCACATCTGAACTGTCAACCTCGACCATCTCTAATTTCTTGAATCTTCCAGTTCGCAAAAGTTTTTCTGCCATTTCATCATCAATTAAAAAAGGCTTTCCTTTGTAACAAGAAAAGCCTCGAACCGAATATGAAAGTCCTTTATTTAATACTAATTTTTTCATAATCTACCTCCTAGCCAAGTGATGGAAGACCTGTGATTATACCTGTAGCATCTGTTTCCTCGATAATAGCATCATAATCCATGTGGCATACATAAAATCTCTTATCCTGCATAATAGCCTCTTTACCTTCTGTTGTCTTTCTGATTTTCATATCATAAGTGTTAACAACAACAAGGTTCTTAGGATCTGTAAGAATAATCTTATCATCGCCTAACGATGGACAAGAAATTGTAGGAATATGGACCGGCTGTGTATATACATTGTCAGGAATTGCTCCGCCCTTTTCAATTACCTGATTCATAAGATAAAGTTCCCATTCCTGAGCTCTCTTAGGAGACATTAACCAGCGTAACTTACCATTATTATACTTGTTAGGAAGTTTCTGTAACATCTTGTAGAAAATATCAAGTTTCATAACATTTTCGCTAGAAGCATCATATACATGTCCATTGTCACCAATCTGCTTAATCCAACCATCATTAAGCTTAAGGAAATCTATATCAGCTACGCTACCAACTTCTTCAACCTCTGCCACATTCCAACTGCCAGCAGTATGCTCCGCTACATATACATAAAGATTATTGTTATATTTAACATAATCACCTACAGCATATGTATCTGATGAACTGAAATCTTTTGCGTTAGCTGCTCTTTCATCACCATTAAGATATAAATCTTCCATATCAACGCCTATCTGAGCTGTCATAAGATTAGTAATGATAGCCTCAAGCTGCTGTCCTTCTATATTCTCTCTTAATGTTTCCTCTGTAATTTCCCAAGGTAAACGAACAGCTTTACAAGCATATTCAATTACATTGGTTGCTACACCCGCTCTGTATCCATCATCTGAATTCTCTTTCTTTCCTCTGATAATACGAGAAGCAATACCAATCTTATCAATCTCACCACTCTTAGACTGTCTCATAACGTGTCTTACAAGCGGTGCAAGATTAGTAGCTTCAAATGTCTGCTGAATAAACTTTCTAGCCTGCTCAGGATTAAGTAATCCATGCGTAATACTTGTTGTGGCAATAGCCGCTTTGTTAATAATATTTCCATTATTTATTGGCATATCAAAATCCTCCTTTTATTAAAACATACCTGTCATATAATGAGGCTCTGCCTCACTCTTTGTTACTGCTGAACCTGGAGCATCATTGAGATTTCCTGGAAGTGATCTGCTCTTCATAAGTGGCTCAAGCATTTTAGTAACCGGTTCCATTGCCTTCTGAACTTCTTCTCCTACCATCTTTGCAATAGAATCTGCTGATACATCACCCATTTCCGGTGTAGCTGTTTCCGGTGTGGTTGGTTCAGCACTCTTAGTAATAGCCTCCAGCTGCTTTGCGATAGGTTCCATCGCTTTCTTCACTTCTTCTCCGACAATGTTCTGAACTTCTTCATGTGTCATAGTGTCATCCTCCTTATTGATATTATTTTCTGGCTCTTCCTCAAAATCGGACAGGAATGAGCCAAGGCTTTCATGTATTCCCTTTAAAGCACTTAGGTTCTTACTGCTAAGGCTTTTCCCTGCTTTAATAATTGGTGCAGAGGCTTCCTTTGCTGCCTTTTCTAATGACTTAACAATGCTTACATTACCTGTCAGAAGGTTAGTAACAATATCGTTAAAATCAGAAAGTGCAGCTCTGATAACATCTTCATCATCTGTATATCCATATTCATACTGACCTGTTTCCGGATTGAACTTTTCACCATCTAAGACATTACTCAATGCAGACCAAGCAGTATAAAAATTATCTGACTTTATTCTTCTGTTATACTGATTCTTAACAGCTCCTTTTTCGACCACTTCAAAACCCATAGCCTTAGCAAGTTTCTTAAAAATCCCCTTTGGTTCTTCCTGCTTTTCTACAGGAAGTTCTACATCTTCCAACGAATAAGCGCCTACACCTCCCATAGAGTAGCCTGTGATATCGCCCTTTGATATAGAATCCCATACATCAGCATTAGAAATTTCCATAGTCATAAGCCAAGTTCCCTTTTTAATTGGCTGTCCATCAATTTCCATATCACTTTTAGCCACATAGCTTTCAACCACTTCACAGCCATCTGCTTTCTTAAAACAATGCTGAATATCAACAGAACCCTCATTTTTCATAAACCAATGAGCTGCCTTGGCTATCTCTTCCTCGGTCATATAGTTACCTTGTGAATCTTCAACCATCGGCTCATACACAATACCAGTTACATAATGACTTTCAGTATCAGCTTTGACGATGCGACCAAATGTCTGGAATGTTGCATTGCCATCATCAGCCTTCACTATAAGAAATTGGTGTTTGTTAGCCGCTTTATTCACTAGTGAAACGAAGTTGATTCTTGCATTGCTAATTTCATATGCTTTCGCAATCTTCTTTGGCATATTCTTTCTTACCTCCTATATTATTTTTGCTGTTTAACGGACAGCTCCGAGATAATCGGATCACCTTCTTTCTGAAAAATGAGCATAAAAAAAGCAACCAGAACGGTTGCATACACAACTTTATTCCGATTGCTTTTATTATCTGTTTTTTATCTTATCTTCCAATGCACCAAGTGCATCCCATACGTCATCTGTCATGAACTTGCCATATATATTCTCAAAACATCCTGATATATAATCCAAATCATCTATATCTAGTTCATTCAGAAACTTTAGTATTTCATCAACATTGTCTCCAAAGGCTGCCATTAGTGGATTAAAAAAATACTTCTCACTATCTAACCCTTGAGTGTCTGTTTTTCGCCACCAATCAATTATATGCTTTACTCTTTCTTTATCCACCAAAATCATTCACCTCTCTTTGCTCACCATCTGGGAATATTGTATTAATATTGTGTTCTGCATCCTCAACTATTCCAACAACAACACCATCATATTTTTGATACTTTTTATATCCTATTATGTTATCGTCATCTTTTAATTCTATAATAATAGCGGGCTTATTAGCTGTATACGTTCCTGCTATTGTAATTTTATCTGAATCCCAATTTTCTGGGAACCAAGCCTGACCTGTTTGTCCCAATCTTTTATCACTCTCTTTGTGTCCTTCTACACCGCCAATACGAACTCCATTATCATAAGTCTTCTCTATGCTATATGAAATTCCTCTATTCATTAATTCATCAATATTAGCCTGTGAGTGACCTCCGTTATTCATATTGCCGCCATTTCTACCACCAGCTGGCTTGTTTGGATTTCTACGATTAGTAAAATCACCAACAGTTGAATGTTTAATAGCCGGTGTTTCTATAGTCAATATACCATCTTCCCTAAGCTCCTGCAATGTTGAGTTCTTAATTTTCTTAAGCATTTTCTCATCTGTCACTAAGCCAGCATCATATAATGCCATCTTAGCCTTGCCACCGATATATTTAATCTGCTTTTCTCTCGTCTTTTCTGTGAACTTCTCATATGCGTTATAAGGCTTAATGCCTGCTGCCGCCTTATTCTTTTTGTCCAGATTCTCTTCCCATTTCTTATTGGCCGCCTTAACTGATTCGTCTTGCATTTTCTTCTTGTAATCAGCTGGCATTCTGAATATATCCTTATTGACTACACCTCTGTGTATGCAGTGACAGTTAATGCTTTCACAAGCTGGCAGCAATGGGTCTCTAGGATACATAGGATAATATGTATTTCCATCTCTGCCTTTAAGCGTAAATGGTTCATTCTTATCCACTATCTGTCCACTCATATCTACATGATTGGCTCGAGGTTCTATCCTGTGTCCGCCTGAGTGTATCCACTCTTTCTGTTCTACCGCTGGATTCTGCTGTATAGCTTCTTCCTGAGCTACAGAATGTGCCCTTAGTGTTTCAGTAAGCGCAACTCTTCTAGCCTGCCACAGCTCATTTCTGAAGCCCTCAGACTGTATTGTTCTTGATAGCTCTGCTATTGATATGCCTCTGTCTATAGCATCTTGTATCAAGTCCGTTATCTGCCTATGGGAAGTTGTCTTCATCAGCTCTCCAAGCTGTGCACTCCACTCAGTAATCCAGCTTGTTATCTGACTGCTCACTTCTTCCACTACCAAATCAGGGTCAGTATTTTGAAGATATATTGTCGCCAGCTCTGGAACATTGACTGTATACATATCCTCTGCAGCTTCTGCTACTGTTTCAGCTATATCATCTTCTGAAAGCATATTGTTCACACTCTCATTTACTGTATCCCAATTACCATCTGTTGATGATGAAATAACATCTGACAATTTATCAGTCTGCTCCTCTAATGCGTCTGCAATCTGTTCTTCTAAAGCATTCACTGTAGCAACCGTACCGGCCGCATTAACAAATCCGTTATTTTCCAGAGTATCCTTTAAATCATCATCAGCTTTCTGTATATATCTGTCTATTGCAGATAGAATAAAATCAGCGTTACATATCATAGCTTTTGCAATACTTGTGTCATCCATTTAATCACGCTCCTTGTACATTACAAGTGCTTTTTGTATGGACTTCATAACCGAAAGCAATTCATCGGGTTCACAACTGGCTTCAGCCTTTTGAACAATATTACCATATTGTTGCATAATATCATCTGTAAGCTGTTGCTGCGGCAGAGCCTTAAGGTACTGTAATGGAATGTCACCCCAATCACCTTCAAAATCTCCGGTATCTTCCTTTCCGAGGATTTTGGATGTATATTCCTTGGCCATATTGGGTGTTAAGCCGCCTGCCCGTTCTGTTATATTAAGAACCTTCTGAACATCATCTGTATTAGTAACATCAGGCTCATTGAATACTGCTTTAACATACTTAAAACCATATCCATTTAGTAGCTTATTGTTAATTATCCAGGCTAATGAATTACGCTCCGGTTGAAATACCTGTTTCTCTGTTACTTCTACCGCTGTCTGTGCTGTGGCTCTGTTAAAGTCTGTAGTATATCCAACATATAAATCCGGAAGAAGAAATGTAGATTGAACCTTTTTTCTGGAATTCTCCTGATACTCCTGGAACAATTCATCTTTCTGTAAAATGTTGGCCAAGTCCTTTATTTCAACCTCAGGTTGTTTCTCTACATCAAAACCTGCTGCCGGCTCATTAGTATTTGTTTCCAATACCAGAAATGCGTGCTGTCCTTCTTCTCCTTGTATTCCATTGATATAGCTCTGTAACTTTCCCCACGAATCATCAGATAATGTACCGCCTTTAACGATAATCATTAAAGGAGTATGTCTACCCTTCCTGAAGTAATTGTTGTTAAGAATTTCAGCTCTTCTGGCACCATCAACAGTAAGCACCGCTCCAATCCAGCGAACCTCTCCATACGGCATTACTCCTACTCTGAAAGCAATGAGCTCATTTGCATAATCATCCAACTGTAATTCTTCTAGTTCATCAATAGTATCAATTCCCAGAATTTTACCGGTTCTCTTATCCATAATACGAGGGTCGCCAAACTCTTTGAAATATACTGTTCTTCCTGCCACAGTCTGTCTGAACTTTCTGAACTTCTTCTTTCTTATCAATTTTTCGCCTTTGTAAAAGTAATCAACATCAATAGCCGGCTCTACAGGATATGTCATCTCAACGGATGGTGTATCTTTAATAAATTCAAGCTGGGCGACCTCTCCTTCTTTTGTTCTTATAACTTCACAATAGGCTATGCCATAAGTTTCTCTTGATTGTATAACCTGCTCAAATACTTCTTTTAATGGATAATCCATATTGAGCAAATCAATTATCTTCTGCAACTTATCCCATTCTGCTTTCATCTCTGCTGACTCTTCTTGATATTCAACATTGTATTCTATCGAAACTCCAAATCCTGCTATATTATTCTTGTATGCCCTTATGCACTGAGGAAGGATTGTGGAATCGTCTACAAGGGCTTTCAAGCCTCTCATATCAACAGGTTTTGATATCCATTCTGAAGCATTTACAGCATTTTCATTAGTAAGCTGTTCCGACTTATCAGATTTTTCAATCCTTCTGTTAGCATATATAGCTGTATATGGTTCATCAATTGTCTGTTCCTTTATTACTCTTACATCTATGTGATTGGATTGTTTATCTGGCACTGCCTTTTCCTCCCTTCTTCAAATTTACAGGCAAGCATACAAGCAGAATACAATCTGCTTCATCTGGAGAACTTAGTCCTCTCTCTTTCATTTCCTTTTTACTTTCAACCTTCTGTTTGGTGTTAGATTCAAAACGATACTTCCTGCAAGAAAGCTGTGCTATTAAATCATTGTCATTTGGAAGTATTATCTGTGGCTTGATAACATTCCCATTGCTATCTATAGGGTGAACCATATCCCTGATAACTCCCATCATATATGTTGTTGTATCAGCATAATACTTATGTTTTATGCTCTGCCCGAAGTTTATTGGCAATATAAGTAAGGTATCAGCTTCATTCTTATTATCCTTCTTAAAATGCCTTAGCTGGTCTACTACTCCGCCGCCAACGCCACCATCATCTATCTTGATAGGAATAATACCTTTATATGAAAACCTCTCTCTAAGCTGTTTATACAAGGCTACAACATTACTTGTGGTCCATACTGTATCCTGTCCGTTGTATTTCTTGTATATGAATACTGCTTCATTGATACGATAGCCTATACAGGTCTTATCATCACCAAATCTGGCAACATCACATCCGATTTCGATACAATAAACGCCGCTTGTATCTGCTTCTTGCCTGATACCATTTTTATCATAGTATTTACCCAATGCCTTAGCTGTTTCCTCGCTTAGTTCTGTATGGCAGCTCTCTTCAAGCCAAGAAAGATTAATAAAAACATCATCTTCCTGCTCTGGAAATTCTCCATACACACGAACACGAACAACATTACTGTTCTCGCCATACTTACGCTTCATTGCTGCAATGTTTTCCTTATTGGTTCTTTTGCTATGTTCTGAATTAACAGTATGACATCTATATAATGCTCTATCTGATGTATGACTATCATAGAATGTGCCTGATGTCTTAGTAGGATTCCCCATCAAGAGCAATTTGTTATTATCACCTGCCAATGTACCAACGATAGCTTCCATAATCGGATCAGCTACACCAGATGCCTCATCCACTATGAATAACATATTATCCTCATGAAAACCTTGCATATTCTCTGGCTTTGTAGCAGTCCTAGCTACTGCAAACCAACGCTTTTCATAGCCAATCATATAAACATATGTCTTAGTCCATTTTAAAAGCTTAGGGAGCAATGGAGAGTTGTTCATCCACTTATCAACCTCAGACCACAACACATCATGTAACTGTTGCTTAGTTGGAGCTGTGGCAACAATTCTTGGAAATGGGAAACATACCAAAAACCACAAAAGTAATGCAGCCTCCAGACCTGTCTTTCCAACACCCTGTCCAGATTTAACAGTAACTTTCGGATAATCTCTTAAATCATATGCTACTGCCTGCTGCCAATCATCAGGTTCAAATAATAATACCTCTCTAAAAAACAGTACTGGGTCAGCTTTCCATAGCGGAATACTTTCTTCCAGAAAAGAATCAAGCCATTCATTGTCCATTCCGATTCCTCCTGTTCTTAAGTACCTGCTCCGTCCAGCTCTTAACAACATCATTAACAGCTGTATCACCTTCAAGCTTCTGTTTCTCAATATGCAGCTTAGTAAGAGCTTCTATAGCCCTTGTTTTCTTTGCCTGCACATTGCTCAGCTCCGCTTCAAGTCTTGCAATGATATTGTCCTTATTTTCTGTCTGCGTAGTTATGTCATATCCTCTTCCTGGTAATCGTTGTTCCTTATCTATCTGCTCCCTGATTCGAGCATCATATATTTCTTTATCCGCTTCCTGTTCCTCTTTAGTTCCGTCAAATGTTCTCTTGCTTTCCGACCTTGATGTATAAGATATTGCTACAGGCTGATCTGACTTCCTGTATTTATTTATAGCCTGCATTATTCGTCTTTCTCTTATAGAGAATAGCTGTATCTGTTCAAGCAACAGCTCCTCTTCATCCTGCGGTACCTGCTCAACAAGTTCCTTTTCATCATCATCTAATGTATCAAAGAAAACTGCTGTATAACCGCCATGCTTATAAGTGTTCGGATGTGGATTACCTCTACCGCCAACAGCATTCTTATTGCCTAGCGGAGCACCTCTCTTTTTAGGTGGAACGCTCCCCTTGCTCTTAGTGGAACGCTCCACCTGTTTTTTTTTACTGCTTTTATCCTTGTCGGGGTGCAACTTGCCTTCCCAATTATCAATTGATTTCCACTTTCTTATCTTGTTATCAGGAAGTCCCAAAGAGCTTGCAATCTCTACCAGCTTTATATTTCCTTTGCTCTCAAGATATATCTGTTCTGCCTTTTTTCTTTCTTCACTTCTTCGGTCTGAATCTGGTCCTCTTGGTGTTGGCATTTGTCACCCCTCCTTCCCTTTTGATATTTTCGTGACATATGCAAATAGGGGCGACACTTGACCGCCCCGTATCTTCTACGAATACTAATTGTATTAACATTATATCTTCGTTATATATTCTGCTTTTGAATACTTTTCGTGACCTAACGCCATCATCTTTAAAAAATCTTCTTTGCTAAAGTCTGATAATCGGAATATTTCTTCCGGTTTCATACCTAGCTGTCTGCTTATTTCATCTACAGTCTTGCCTTCATTCATAAGCTCTTTGACAATAGCTTTCATAGGTTCAAGCAAATGTGTACCTCTTGCCCTGTTATGTGTCACTGTTCCATATATATTGCCTGCTTTATCCTTATGGTCTACCACTACAATCAGAACTTTTCCGCCTAATCTTTCATATAGTGTTCTTTTATCATCTTTTTCTGATTGTGGAACATATTTCCAATCAGGACCTGCTACAGTCCATCTATGAAAGCCATCTATAATGGTATAATCCGGTCTTACAACAATCGGTAATGTCCATCCATTGGTGAATATTGATTGTGTAAGTAATTCAAGGTTCTGTTTTGAAACCTTATTGGGGTTATAATCATTAGGTTTTATTAATTCTCTGTCTACCCACTTTAATGTTGTGGAAGGTGCTATTAACTTATCCAAGCTTTTCAGCCTCCTTCCTTTTAGCCTCAGTAATATACCGGCCATATATTCTCTGATATAATGCTCTGTAAGAACGAAGCTTCGGGTCTCCAGAAGACAATCCTTCATAAATTGCTTTATAATCTTTATCATTTGCTATAGCTGCTACCTGAATAAAGAAATTGCGATATCTTGTAGCAACATACATTTTATGCTTTGTAGTAAAGTATATGTCCATATTATTAAACATATCTATAAGCTTTGCCTTATAATCTTCCTTTGGTCTCCCCTGCTCATTTTCCTTACGGGCACTGGTACTTCTACCAAACATTTCACTATCCCAATATAGTGCCGCTAAATAAGCATTAGGTTCTCTTCGTATCACCCTTTCCATAAGGTCGGGGTAATACTCATTCATCTTAACAAGACTTCGGGCTGTATCAATTGAGAAAAACTGTGATACTCTAAGCTGTCCTTTTCTGGTACCTGCCTGCCATAAATACAAATATATTTCAGGAATATCCACATGCTCATTCAAAAGATATAGCCAGACATCTTTATTAGTCCAGTCATATATAGGAAATACCTGATGCTTATTAGTCATTGTCTTTCCTGCTTTTACCATTGAAGCAATATTCTGTAATCTCTGAACAGACTCTGCCGTTCTTATTCCTGTAATCGTAATACCATCACTGCATATCCTTGGCAGGAAATCCTGATAAGCATCTATTCTATGTCTTAATGCTTTGTGGTCTCTGATTGCAAATGAAGGCGGCCGTCTTACCCATACATTTTCCTTTGTGCTATCCCAGCATACGAAAGTTTCATCATTTGATAATTCATTAAAACAGTTATAATGTTTTACCTCTAAGCAGTACCATTCAAATTTTGCTCCCATAAGGATAAATCGCTTTCTCCATGCTTTTACTGTTTCTTCTATGCAGGGAAATATAGCCTCTTCATCTATGAACTGAACAATAAGCTGCTTAGGATTAATCTTTCCTCTTTGGACTAAATTGTATACAAGCTGAGCTAAACATAAGCTATCCTTACCGCCGGAAAAAGACATATATACAGGTAATCCATTACTGAATACATTTGTAATTCTTATCTCTGCCGCTTGCACTACATCAATACTGGCCACACATCTTTTTACAGCCATATCTTTTCCCCACACTTAGTACAGATAACAAATTTTCTTACCTCGGCGGTATCATTATCCTGTTCTTCTTTGACTATATTTGAACTAATTTTATCCTGTTCAGATGATGAATAGTCAAGTGTTGGTGTTTTATCAGTTTCTGACTCCGATTTCCTGCTGTTCTGTTCCTTGATTGTTCTAATTTCAGCATCATCAAGTGTTCCATATTCAGATAGCTTCTCTGTGATTTCATCCGCATCTGATACCATCTGCTTTAATATGTCAGAATCGAATCCCGGAATATCCAAATCATCCTGAAGGTCCTCAAGAAATGAATTAAGCGTATCAAGATTTTCAATACCAAGAGAGAAAATTTTATTATCAGCAATCATAAGCTTTTTCTTCTGGTTCTCTGTTAAATCGTTATATTGATACACCTGTGCTTCTTCATATCCCATTCTAAGGAGCGTTTCATATAAGCCATTACCCGCAAGAATAACATTATTTTCATCCACAACAATAGGTCTTATCTGTCCGAACATCCTAACACTCCGTTCAAATTCCCTTAGCTGTTGTTCCGTATGTATTCTTACATTCTTTTCCGGCTTAACCATATCTGCAAGTCTCATAGTGATAATATTCATAGCATTAACCTCCAAATGTCAAAATCTGACCTTCTTCAAGACTTCTTGCATTAAGAAATTTCCTGCTGCAAAAATAAAAACAACCATCTCTTTCTAATACATAGAGTGGTTGTCCCTTTCTGAAAGCTGTCATCTTGTTACCTTGAAGGATAAGCAATGCAATAGGTCCAGTATTGGATAATTGACTTATCGTATTTTCTATTCCCACCACATTTACCATATGACATATGATTTCACTATCGCATTCTGTATTCAGCTTAACATTATATTCTTCTGCAATATGTTGATACTCAGGAACATTCCCATTATGAGATATTGTAATGTTGCTTAGAACCATTGGCTGGTTGTTATTCTCATTTTCAAATGTTCCACTGGTTGATAGCCTGCAATTACCAACCATAGCTGATACAGCATTATCTGTAAGTATCTTTTTAAGTTTTTGCATTTCCTTTGCATCAAACTTCTTTTCCTGTTTGTATACATGCATTTCATTTTCTTGTGGCCAAGCTACTCCCCAAGCCTGTGGACCTCTTTTAGCCGCTTCTACGCCTATAAGTTCTATAATGCTTATATCTGTTTTACTTCCTACAAATCCAAATATTCCACACATTTATATCACCTCGCTTTCAAGAAATTCTCTAGCACTGGTAATATAATCTGCCGCATTAATAACTATAGTTTTGTCTATAGTGTAAACTTCTTTCCATCCGTTTGCTATGGATCCAGTCCATTGTCTTGCCGGCCAAGGATGGGTGCCGCAATAATAACCATTCGACCATTCATAAAATGGAGGTAATGATATTTTATAGTAATGTATAAAGGCTAATATTTCCTCATGTGTCCAATCTGATAAAGGACTATATCTGGTAACTCCTTTACTGTCAGTATATATGTTGCTGCCTTTCCCAACATAATTCCCATCTGCCTTTCGTCTCCCAAGCATTATCATATCAAGCTGATGCTCTTTATAATAAATAGCCTGTCCCCTATGCTGCACAATATGGAACCATTGAGCTGCAATATTAGAATTTTGAGGAAATAACATATGTGGATGAGCGGCCAGCCACTTTAAATCCTGTTTTGTATCTATTACCTCAAGATTTTCTGGCATATGATCCGTTACCCATTGGAGAAAGCCTTTATACTCCATATTGCATATAACTAATACACATTCAGATATTCCGGCTTTATAACATAACTGTTCCAATACAAGAGAATCTTTTCCACCGCTCCAGGCAAATGCAACTTTTTTCCCTTTGGTTATTTCCTTTATAGCTTTAACAGTCTGTCCCACCTTTTTATCAATATCTGATTTTGGGATAATATTTTCTATGTTCTTAATAGTTTCAATCCACGCTTCATTGCTAATTCTTTGTTTTCTTCCTAACGCAGCATTTCCCATATTGTATCACCTCTTCCTTCTTGGGATATGTGATACAATAAGTGCTACTATTCCTGACGACAGAACAGTTATTAAGCTACCAATAGTTTTATATACTGATAACCCCAAAATTGTCCCGTAGGCGAAAATAGGAAGCCCTACAACAAACGCTGTCATTATCCCTGCTACAACACCAGCCTCTGTCATTCTTACATTAAGCAGAGTAAGCATTGTTGGTAACATTGTTGTTGCTCTAAGTGTGCAATAGAACAAAAACATATGTGTAACTGTAAGACCTGGAATATTTGCTATCAATATTCCAATGATAAGTAATACAATCATTGATGTTTTTGCCAATACCATCTTTTCTTTATCCTTGAGCATTTCTGTAATCTTCAAGTCAGTAGTAAGTGAAGCTATTGCACATAAATTACTGTCAACCGTAGACAGTAAACCGGATATGAGCATAAACATAAATGGTACAATAACCCACGCTGGGAATATAGCCTGTATCAGTTCGAAATTGACTGTTCCATTATCTGCAGGTATGAATCCTGTTCCAGCTGCAATAAATCCAAGTATTCCCATAGACAGCGGAACTACTGCAAACATAACAGCACCTATCAAAAAGGATTTCCCTATTTTATCTTTTCTTATCGAAAAAGCTCTCTGCCAGAAACACTGATCTCCAAATGGACCTGCAAATAATCCTATTGCAGTAGGAAGTCCAAATCCCATAAACACCTCAAGACCTTTATGTGAAAACAAGTTTCCATATTCACCTGACAGACCTGACATCTTAATTACAGGTGTACCACCATTAAGCCTTATGGCCCATGGTACAAATATCGCACATGCGAGAAGTAAGAATATCATCTGTATAGCATCCGTAAATACCGAAGCCTTTATTCCTGATATCTGTGAATAAGAAAAGGCTATAACTGCTAATATAACAGTCATAGCCCCTAGTGGTAATCCAGTAACCATACTCAGTATCTTGCCGCCTGCCAACAGCTGCACTGCTGTTGATAGAATAGTTAATGCTGTAAGCTGGAACAAATACGCTTTCTTTACAGCATTGGAATTATACTTCTGGTGCATATATCCAGACAAAGTAATTCCGTTTGGCATTTCTCTTCTTATCTTCTTTGCAAATGGAATAAAGAGCATAAGGCACAGCACATTTGGCACAAGAAACCAGAACAGACCTGCAAATCCATTAATATATGCTTTCTCGGCTGATGTAAATAATGCTGGTGCCCATATCCATGTCGCAGCTATGCTCATAGCAGATACTATAGTACCCATTTTTCTGTCACCGACATGGAAACTCTCCCCATTCCTTTCACTTTTAGTGAAAATTTTTGTTGCACCTATCATAATAAGTGCATAGATTATCAATACAATAATCCCGTACATATGTTGCCTCCTTTAAAATAAAATTTAAAGGAGCAACAGACAAAATCCCAAGACACCCTAATGCCTTGGGACCTGATTAAAATTTTACGACTACAGTTTATCTCACTTAGTATTTGAATGTCAATTGAAACTTTTTCTAACTGGTGGATTGCTTGTACTTACAACTTGTATTCGTTAATTCAAGCCATCTATGCCAAATATTAATGCAGATAATCTTTCTATTGCTATTTTTTCATCATTATAAGTTGTGCTTTTATCTATCGACCACTTATCTGCTAATTCTTTTCTTGATAATTTATCATCAGAAATGTACAGCTGATATATAATATCATATCTTCTACTATCTATCTCATTATCAGACTTATCACACAAAACCTGATATGCACCAATCATAGTCTCAACGTGTGTTAATATGATTGCAGTTCTAGTGGCACTGTTTTTTATAGATTCAACTATAACCTGATCATTATATATCCCCATCATTGATTCAAGAATATCTGCTGCTGACTCTTTCATCTGCATTCTGCTAAAAATAGAATTTTCACTATTCAACTTCAACGCTCTGTAGTTTCTTAACAAAAGCTTCGTATTATGTAAACGCTTATCCGCTCTTTTCTTTTGAGCTGTTTTCAATTCATTGTTGTATTTTTCAATGCCCGCTTTCGCTCCTGCTTCAGCCGCTTTATTTAAAAATTCTTCGAATTCTTCTGGTGTAAGAGTGATTAATACCGGTGTTTTATTATCCATCTCCAAGCCTCCTTCAAATTATAATAATCAATTTATCTTACGCACCTTACAAAGCATATACAGCTCATTCTTATCACTCTTGCGACTATCCAATCTTGTTATATTATAACCTTTTTACTTAGGCATATCAATAAAATCACTTATATCCATCTGCCCCGGAATATCGTATATCTCCCTTTCAATCGCAATGCCTTTATTAGTTTTGCCTGTAAACTGTTCTGGAAACATTTTTCTATAACATACAGGTCCGTAACCTCTGTCTATGCTGCTCTGTCCTTTAAGAGTACGGCCACACTTAGCACAATTCATATCATCTCTCCTGTCTTCCATTGATGCTGCATTAAGAAGTGCAGCAATCAGAAACCCTACTGTTGCTCCCATCATCGTTCCAATAATTACCCACATCATTACAATTCCGCCTTTCATCAACCGCAGTTCTGTGTTTCAGGTGCTGTTCTTATTACCTTCAATATCTCAGTAAAATCATAATAGTTATTCACATTATTAAGATATATTATCAGCTGGTTGTCAGAATCTATACTGATTACACTTCCATCTTTTTTAGTTACTTCCCACATATACTGCTCCTCGTTTTACATTAATATTTAAAATTTATATCCAATATCCAATCTGGCTTACCGCATCATTTTTAAATTCCTGCAATATTGAAATTAGATTATCTATTTCAATTGAATCTTTAAAAACAATCTCTACTTCAGAATGTATCATTCCATCGCTCCGATAATCTGTAGGCAACTGTCTTCTCATGCACCTCCTTGTACTTTTTAAACTCAACATAATTGTTGCTGCCTGCTCTGTATTTCCTTTTATAAGCACATTATTCACCTGCTTTCAACTCTTCTACTATATCTTTTATATATACCATCTGAACTATTTCTTGCATTGTAGGCCAACCTACAGGCTTTGCGCTTTCACTTGCTTCAAGTAATTTATTGTAAAAATCATCAATAGCCTTATTTCTTTCCTCTTTTAAAAGTTTCTTACAGCTTTCAGCTTGATTATTAAGCGCTATAATCTCATTGAACCAATTATTCTCAAGCGTTCTGTAGTGTTCAATTAATTCATCTTTTCTCAAATGCCTTAAATATGAATCAGAATATGTATAAGCACCAATAGGCACATCACTCATTCCCACTTTACAAGGCAATTTGATTTGTCTGCCCTGTTCCTCTAAATCTTCATATTCTTTCAGCTGTTCTCTTAAATCAGCCATAACCCATAAATTACGATAAAACAATGCCAAAAGTCCTATTCCGCTATCCACTTCAACCGAAAGCATAGAACCCATATACTCATCAAATTCTTCGTCTGATAAATCAGTTAAATCTTCATCACAAATATTTTTCACAAGATTTCTTACTAACTGTCTGCTGTCAATATCTAACTCATAATCTCTATATCTAGCATTACGTTTACTATCTTTGTAGCAACTATTATGTGCCAGTTCAATCATAGACATATCAGATACGTTTTTATTACTTGTTAATCTGTTCATTGTAAGTCCTCCTATTCCGCCTTATATATCCATTCCTTCATTACTACAAGCTCTGCTCAACTTTATCAACTATTTCCTTTAGTATTTTATTGATTATGTACCTCATACTTTCTTCAGTTCTGACATGTTCATTTCACCAACTATCTGGCTATTTTTAATATTCATAAGACTTGCCTTATTATTCTTTATTTCACCCACCATATACTGAGCATTAACATAAACCAACGAGCCTGTAACTATTTCTCCACGGTCATTAACCGTCTTATATTTATTAATCTGTTCCATAATTACCTCCTGACTTCTACATTATTCATTGTGCTAACAACTCCAGTTCTTTCCTGTGGTATTATTCCTCTCTTTAATCCACTCATAATTGCATTTCTCAATGAACTGCCCTCTATTATTCCTGCGGCATCCAGAGCTTCCTTTGTTCCACATTCATCACATATTACTGTCTTATTGTCCGTTCTTGATAATGCCCTTAAAAATTTATTTTCTTTTCCACATTTAGGACACTTCATATAAAGCTCCTTTCCGGGTGGCGTGCCAACCACCCTCTTTTATTTCGTGATATAATCCTTATTAGTGCAACGGCACATTATTTATAATTTCAAAATATCTTATATATCTTAATTAACGAATATTTACCGGCAATACCAAAGCTTTCATCTCACCATTTTCTGCCTTTATCGTCATAGGAGCTCTAGGACCTATTATGTTCAATACAAGATTTTCACACTCAAATGATTTCAAGCTCTCTATTAAAAGTTTAGGATTAAATCCTATTTTTATTTCTTCATCAACCGACTGCTGCATAGCTACATCTTCCTCATAATCAGTTGCCATATTCTTAAATGATATATGTATTCTGTCATCCTGTATCTCTAACATAACCGGTGCTTTATCTTTCTCTGTGGCACATAGTCTAACTCTGTTTATTGCTTCCAGAATTACCTTTCTGTTTACTGTTAAGGATACAGAACCTTCCTTCATCATTGTTCTCCATTTGAAATATTCTCCACTTATAAGTCTTGCATACACCTCATAATCCGAACACTTGAATAATGCAGCATAATCATCATATGTAATCGATACTTCATTCTCCATATCAAGTTTTAAAATCATATTCAATGCTGCTCTTGGGATAATGAACTTAAAATCTCCATCACACTGTATACAGTCATAGGCAACTCTATGTCCATCAAGCCCTACAAACTCAAGTGTTCCATTACTGCATTCAAAACATATGCCCGTCATTTCTACCCTTGGATCCGTTATTGCAGCTGCATACAAGGTGTGATTTATAGCATTTCTTAACTTATCAGCAGGGATACTGCTTATTCTGTCTGATAATATACTGTTTCTCTGATATGTATATTCATCTGGCAATGCAGTATTATAAGTATTCTTAATCTTATCCATCTTAATTGTGAGCTGATGATCCGCTGGTATAAATTCTATAATTCCATTTGGCATATTGCTTATAAGGTCAAATGCCTTTTCGGGTATGATGAACCTTTCGTCTGAATTGCTTTCCTCGGCTTCTAATTTCACCTTAACTGTCAGTTCTGCATTAGAGGCAATTAAATACCCGTCTTTATAAAGAACACCTCTAAGAGCCTCGCTCGTAGTCTTTGATGGTACAATTCCTTTAAGCTGTCCTATCTTCTTTGCCAATTCATTTTTATCTATCTTCATAAATAGTTACTCCTTCCAAAAATAAAACCTTGCTGCAATTACCTTTAATCCTGTACTGTTCTAATTCCTGTCTTGTCATATGCTTATGTCCATATAACTGTTTCATATCTTTCCATATATTCCAAGGTACTCTGTAGAAATCCTCAAACCCCAGAGACACTATTAGATAACATTTAGCTTTCATACTCTGGTATCTATCAAAAACCTTTACCTGATTATCCGTAACTGCAGCTTGTGTAATCCTATCCGTATCTGTATGCTTGGCATCAAATATTATGCAAGTTCCATCGCACAGCGAACCTTTGTAATCTGGTTGAGCAGTTTTCTTATAGCAAGCTATATACTGTCCAAACCTGCGGTCACCAAATGGCTTGATTACTTTCATTGGCTCTGGCGTCTTCTCTATGCACGCTATACCCTTTTCGTAATAATACTCACATGAAACATCTAATAAATTCTCAAATAAGTGTCCATTAGCTCTGTTATTACCGCCTATAATTTTTCTCTGTGTATCATCCATTGCCATTACCTACCAATCTCTTCTCCAGAATTGCTTTAATATCTGCAAGCTTTCCAGTTCCTATACCTTTAACCATTCCTATTTCTTCTACAAGTGCCGTTATATTTACTGAAGGTGCCGGCTTGCTATGAGCTTTTCCCTTGTTAAAGCCTTCGCTTCTTGCTTTTTCAACTCTGTCCTCTATGTAATGCACAAGCTGTTCATCTGTCATTTTTCTTATCTTGACTGCTTTATCGTGAATAACATTCTCGTTATCACTTCTTCTGCAACTGCGTTTCTTACTCATTCTTTGCTCCTTTCGTTCTTCCCTGCTGACCCTGCTTATCGCAAGGCCGGCAGTGTAATCTGAATAGCCTTCATTATTCCGGCTCCACATATAATCACGCTTTCATTTCAGAATCTTCATTGACAACTTCTATTTTTCCAAGCGATACCTCATAAGCAATAAGCTCAATAGATTCATCTGGTAATCTCTTCATATAACGTCTGCTCTGTACACGTCCTGAAGCGTTAATATGTGTACCAACATCAAGTTTACTTATAAACTTCGCATTTCTTCCCCATGTTATGCATGGTAAGTAATCAGATTTTCCATAAGGTCTGTTGACAGCTACCAGGATATCAGCTATTTCCCTGCCGGCTGGAGTTATTCTGAACACTGGTGGCTTACATATATATCCATCGATGTGAATACTGTTATCATTCTGTAAATCAATGCTCTCTGATTCTTCCAACTCTCTTAACTCTCTTGCAAAAACAGATAATATTAGGTTAGATGTTCCATTTTCATTATGCTTGTTATATGATCTGAACTGACCTTTAATCTCTACAATCTTTCCAATAGCACTATGTGTCACATCAATAAGCCTTTCACTCACTGTAACTGGAATTTCATCAACACTACCACTCATTCTCTTGGCCTCTATAGTAGTAAGATAAAATGCTTCTCCATACATTTCGTGACTGTACTTAAATCCATCCACAATTTTTCCAGCAAGTCTTACATCGTTGTTCGTAATTCTGTTATCATTTCCCTCAATTCTGTTATCATTTCCTTCAATTCTGTTATCAATGTTATTCATTTATGTTATCCTCCATTTTCTTAAGTTTAGGAATCTCAATTCCATATTCCTTACAGTGTTCCCTGAAACAGTTGTTACACATGAAACCATACTGTTTTGGCTGTTCTCCCCTTACACTTCTGGCGAGAAGTGCAATCATGTCACTCTTTTTCATTTCTCTTCCGCATCTGTAGCATATGTCATACAGCTTATTGTGCATTTTCTCACTAATCTTCTGTACCTTAAGCCCCTGTGGATAATCTCTACGCATATTCTTGTCGCCTACTATTGGTATAAGGCTATCTTTCATAAACACCGGAACATTGTTTCTGTCTGCCTCTTCAACAATTTCCATAATCCACTGCCTATGAGGTGTTACCTTCTCCTTACTCTTGCCTGTTTCAGCACCAATGATTATCCAGTCAATCCAGTCAAATATCACATTGTTTCGTGCCTCAATATGTTCCAGTAATGGCTCAACACTTATGAACCTTTTACCTACAGCAGGAAGATAATTCCAATTGCCAATATCAGCTTCACAAGTAATCGTTGTTCCATACCACATATTTTCAGTATGGATTGGCACACATATATCTCTATAACGCTTTGGATTCTTTGTAAGAAACAGATAATTGTGTATAGGATTCTTCCTGCATACATCGAGAATTTCATTTATCCATTCTTTAGGTACCCATTCGCCCCATATGTCTGCCATAGCCCCAACAAATATATTGTTTCCCATCTTTAACTTTGTTGGATAATCAAGGCGGTATCTGTGAAATGTCGGCTCAAACCCAAAAGGATAAACAATGGCATTTCCTGTTTCATTAGTCATTGGCTCATCAAGCACATACAATGTTTCTCCTGATGCTGACTCACATACCTTGTAATCATCTTTAGCAAGTTTATTCAAACGGATATCGCCGCAAAAACGTCTTGCCATTCCTCTTGCGTAACAGTATCTGCAGTTATGCAAACAGCCTGTAATAGGATTCCATGTATGATCGCACCACTCTATCTTTGACCTGTTCATAGTCTGCCTCCTATCTGACTTCATCCTCATTGCTTTCCCAGAACTCAACATAATACTCCTGCTGTGGGCTCTTTCTATCTTCTGTTCCCGGAACTATACCCCTGCCAATTCTTACGGTGTAACCAGCCTTTATCAGCATGCTTGCAAGTGCTAGCCTGTCTTCCTCATTCCACTGTGCAGAACCTTTTCTTATACTGCGTATTCTATGTTTACTATCCATTTTCATCCTGCCTTTCTATGTCCTTTGCTATTAACCTGTTCCTTTGCTGTTTCCTGCATTTTTCTCTCAAAAGCTTTTACAAATGCCTCAACTTCCGGTGTCATACCACAATTATGAGAACCCCTGCACTGAACAATCTTGTTATTCTTAAACTCCAATGTATAATATGGCTTATCCGGCTCTTTCTCTTTTCTCACAAAGAAAATATTAGTTTCACCTTTGGCGACCTTATCGATATATGTACCAACACAATGATGAAGAGCTTCTCCTTCTCGTTTTAATTCAGAACCATCTTTAGGAACAACAAGAATTAATCCCTTACCTTTGATACTAAAAGCATCACCACTATTATTCTCAAGCAGCTCCTTAAGAATTGCTTTCATCTTCTCCATATTTCTTTTAGCTCTTTCATATTCCTTCTTCTTTTTTGCTGCTTCCTGTCTATCTTTTAAAGCTATATATTCTGCACTTGTCCTATCGTGTACTTTCTTAAAATTCTTTGGCATATATATAAACATATTGTCAGTATCGTAATTCAGCTCCCGGCACCATCCAAGATATTCAATCCAATCCTTTGCCATATTCTGTTTGCGTTCAATCACAGGATCAGGTTTTTCAAATTGTGACCAACGGCTATATCTGCACAAAGACCAGTTTTCACCTAACGGATAATTTTCACTCTCCCGCTCTATATATTTAACAAGCTTGTGCAGCGAAACTTTTCTGTTTGCCTGCTTTAACAATTCCGTATTACATTCAAATGTTTCATAATATTCTTTCAGTTGTTGTGCTTTCAGATTAAGACCTATACTTTCCGCTACCTGTAACAGCCTTAATGCTCCGCTATCGCCATCAATCTCCTGTAAAATTCTTGTATTAACCTTATTAATCCCAAGTATCTTGTATATAGTGGCTTCATTGAGTTTTACCTTACCAACTCCATTTCCATACCCTCTGCATTCGTACTTAATAAGATGAAATGCCAGCTTATTAAGCCCCATCTTGCATATCCATTCAAGCTTTGGATTTCTGATATATCCCGATATGGCATCCTCATACCTGCAAGGCTCTGTAGGACAATTAGTTGAAAGATATTCAAGTGCAGAATATTTCATAGGTGTATGTTCCCATGCTGTCGGAAGATTGCCTGGATATAATACACATTCCATACAGGCTATTTTTCCTGCGTCTGGAATCCATCTTGCTACTCCCCGCTGCTTATAAACACCCCATTCATAAGAATCCACCTTATAATCGTTACCCTTAAAAGCGTATACAGCCCTGCTGTATTCATATATGGACTGTTCAACTCTCGACCTTCCAAGACCATCTTTTATATACATATCACTAAGAATGTGCCTGTTAGCTCTGAAATATCTGAATACAAATCCTGTATCGGTTTGGTCAACATAAGCAAACCAATGATAATCGGTTATCTTCGCCGGCATTTTACCTCTAGCCTGTATAGTTACCCTGCTTTTACAGAATGGACATATTCCCTTTTCATTGTGCCTTAACCTATATTCCGTTCTGCTAACTGTTCCGATATGTCCGCAATGAGTACATTCAACCTCTGCCACTCCCGGCTTAATCTCTTTGTAGATAAGATACCTGCTAAAGCTCATACCCTTATCCCATATCCAATCGAAGAACTCTTTAGGAGCTTCCTTAATTGGTTCCATAGCCGCATCAACTACCGCCAGTTCCTTGGCATGTTTTGCAGCAAGCTTGTTTTCAAGTATTCTGCTCTGATATGTATTTATTTCATCCCATACATCCCTACCAGCTTTTACATCTTTGCCATTAGTAACAAAATCATATGCCAGTTTCTGTTCTTCCTTTGTTCTGAATAATGTTCTGTCTATATGCTCATAATGTTTTGTTTTAGAGTTATAGCAAAAGTCTATGAACCTCATATCCATTCTCGCAAATGATGATGTAAGCCATTTAACCTTTGACGAAGTAAGATCCTGCGTGATATAATCATCAGCTGACAGAAATGTCCTTATTACTGCTCCTGTCTTATTCTTCCTGAGGGTCGCAATCTCATAGAAATTCAAGAGCAGTATTTTGTTATCTTCAATCAAACTTGCTGTAATGATGTAATATAAATTCTTTGACATAACCGCCATATCAATCATATCCTGCGTAGCCTCTTCAAGCGGTGTCTTTGCTAATTTTCTTTTATCCATAACTGCCTCCTTACATTCCCATGAAAGAGAATATATCCATCTGTCCATCAATATCTCCAGACTTCTTAGCTTTCTTGGATTTCTTCTCTTCCTCAGCTTTCATCTCGGCAATTTCTTTGGCACTCAGCTTGTGATTATCTGTATTGGCTTTGAGCGTTGTGTCATAATCAGCCCTTGCCCTATTCTTATTCGGTTTAGCAGAGGTCTTCGCCTTAGCTCTGGCTTTGGCTTTAGCCGCAATTTCATCACACTTCTTGCCCTCTTCCTTGGCTTTCTTAGCAGCTTTAGCCTTTTCTTCTTCCTCTGCCTTATCATCCTTATGGTAATAGTCCTCAGCCCATTCATAAACCACATCATCACGAACAGCACAGCTATTTCCTTTTGCCTGTTTCCTCGCCTGCTCATTAATGTACTGGTAACATTTTTCCCAAGTTTTATGATTCTGGCATATATCTGAGGCTAAGCTTTCAGATTCTTTGCACCTTTCAATCAAGTGTTTAACAACCGGTTCCGCAAAAGTTTTATTTTTTGCCTGTTTCAATTCCTCCTGCAACTTTGTAACCGCACCAACAGCTCCGATATAAACCGAGCTATTATTCTCTTTTGCATTTTCAATCTTCTCTGTTTCTACACTGTTTTCTCCAGAAGTCTCTTCCACTTTCTGTATGTCGCTGCATACTTCGCTGTCATTCTCTCCACCATTATCAGATTCTCCTGTTCCCTGTACTTCTTTTTCTTCATAAGAATCCGTATCATCTGATGCTGGTACATCTGCATTCTCATTTCCATTATTCGTTTCAACATCTTCCTGCTCCTTATCTGCATTATCAAAAGCCTGTTTCTCAATATCAACTATTACCTTACCGATAGCTGACTGCGGCGTGGCGTTCTCCCTCTCGCTTTTAATAATCCCATATTCCTTTTCCAGCCTTGAATTCTCCACATCAAACAATGTGTTACCTGACTCATCATAAAATGCTGTTATACCGCCTCTGTCTAACACACGATATCTCTTTCCATCACATTCAATATCATTCTTCGCTGTAGGGAATTTATATCCATCTTCAAGATATTTTCTAACAATATTGCCCCACTCTATGCCATACACATTATCATTTGGGCTGGATTTTACTGTTGCAAAATGCTTAATCTCTGGTGCATTAGTAAAATGCACTATTTCTGTTTTACTTGTCATATGCTTTCTCCTTCTCGAAATTAAAGAACACAAAATAGCCTGGTTTCTTCTCTGTTACCTGTTCACTATCTGTTCTGTTATCCGTCTTATTGTCTACTTCATTGCCTGTATCACTTTGTGTCATACCCACAACCGATTTAAACAGTCGTCTGAATGTCCATGTCTCATTCATAAACATTGGCGTATACCACAACTCCTGTCCCTCATTCTCTTTTGGGAATAATACCGGTCCTGTTAAAGGATTGGTTATTGTATTTGCAATACATACATATCCTGCACAACCTAATAGTGATAATTGTATGTAACACATCATTCCTGTTACCCTATCTATATCCTGTCCTACAAAGAGCACATGATTCTGATAATTGTATCTGCACTCTTTCATTTTGTTAGCAGCTGCTATAAGTGTTGCTCCTGCTCCACAGGAAGGGTCACATACAGATACATACCCCTGCTTATCAACCTGTCCATCTAAGGATTCACAGTTTATCTCTGCCATTAGCTTGCATATGCTGTAAGGTGTAAAAAACTGACCTTTCCAATGATTGCCAAGATTAAGCTGCATATACATAGCTCCAAGGAAATCCTGTTCCGGATTTTTTTCCAATGCCTCAACTATGATTGCCAGCATCCTTGCAGGTACTTCTACTGAACCCAGTCGCTCAATACATTGTGCATATTCCTTTTCCCTGCTTTCATAGTGCTTAGGGCTTCTGTCTCCCACGTTACTTAGCGAACACGCTATAGCCGCCATCAGGTCAGCCCATACCTGCCACGAGCTTCGTGAGTAACATAGCTTCTTGAATTCATCAAGAAACTCTTTCTCTGTTCCTTGTATATCTGACTCCTTAATTGCCCTTGTCATATAGTCTCCTTCTTAGATTTTTCATAAGTTCATCAATTTCTTCTACGCTAGGAAGTTTTGAATTGACATATTGTGGAACTTGGTCTGTATAAATTTTCTTATCATCTTTCTGTTCAAGCTTACATTGTGAATAAGAATCTGCTTCTATCTCTTTTGCCAAACTACTTGGTATCTGCTGTAACTGCTGATTTCTTATAATAGCCGCATTGAAACTTCTGATAAAATGCGATTGTTCCACGCTTTCCACAGTCTTTGTATCCATTTTGGCCCATTCTTGTAAATTAGCAGGATTGCCAACCGCACTCTGCACAATTCGAGGCAACCTATAAAATTCCTCCTGAGCATTTTCATAATATGCGGAATGACCTATTGCTTTTCTGACAATAGCCCAAGCTTCCATAGCATTTAATTCATATTCTCCTGGAGTGAATTGAATTGCCGCAGCTCGTATGTCTGCTATTGTCGGTTGCTTACTGCTTGTCATCATATGTGTCTGTATTGCACAATTTAATGTTTTATAGTCCAAGTCCTTTAACAGGTCATACCATATCTGGATTGCCGCTGTATCCGGTAGAAAGGTTGGGTGTGTATATACAGCTTTCATTCCCTTTACAAGAACCTTAAACTCGCCTTTAGTTACCATTGGTCAACCACATCCATTCTGTTCTTAATACTTTCAACATAAGAATTATTAATTGGGCTGGCTCTTGTCTCACTATTATCATTTGTTTTATCAACATACTGGTTTTCTAACACCTTAGGAAAATTATTAGGCTTGACAAGCCAGTCAAGGGTTATTGTCCAGCCTGTCTTATTACCACCTCTAAGAAATGTGCTGTGTGATATATTGCTAATAGCTTCAAGAACCTTATCAACTCCATATTCCCTTATACGTGCTTTAAGCCCCTGTCCTCTTTTAGAAGCTGCTGTTATCTTGCTTATCTGAGAAAGCCCCAGGTTATTCCAAGCTGTAATAACCTGCTCTATATCAGATTGTTGGACGTCAGTCTGACTAACAGTATCTTTAGATACTGTATATATATCTATACTCTTATCTCTATTCTCTATTCTCTTATCTCTTATCTCTGGTGTAGATTTGTCGGACTTTTGTTTGGACATTTGTCCGACTTTTGAGACATTAGAATTATCACAAACACGTTTTTTCTCCGTATTTATAAGATTTCGATACTCTCTTTTCCTGTCCGCTTCCGTTGAACTTTGACCTATGAAGTTCTGAATATCAAGCATATATATTGCTCCATTATCCAATATCTCAATAAAACCCATTGTTTCTAAAACGTTCATTGCTTTTTCCACCGTTCCAACCTGGTGCCTTGTAACTGTTGCAACCATTTCTGGTGTATACGGAATAATCCCTCTATACATTAATCGTCCCTCTTGAGAAAGGCTAATTAAGTACAATTTAAGTAGAATGTCACTATATAAATATCCATCCTTCATTCCCTGAAGAAGTTTCATATCTTCGCTGTCAAAAAAATTCTCTTTAAGTTTTAGATAGTAATACGTCTTATTATCTGCCATACTTATCTCCTTCTGGGGATTGCAGCTGCAATAACAATCCCCAAATCACTTAATAAATAACCTTACTTCCCTCATCCGTCTTGATAACATCAACACTCTGTGGGAATCGTGCCTTCATCGTAGGATCATGTGTTATTGCCATTACCTTTAAATCCGGATATCTGCTCTGTATTGTTTCAAGAGCATCACAGTAAGCCTGTATGCCATCCGCATCAAGGAATGGTGGTTCATCAATGAATAACATTCCAAGCTGAATACCTGCCGTAGAAGACTTGATTTCTGCTAATGCAAGTATTACTGAAAGTGAGGCTTTAACCTTCTCACCGCCACTCTTAGACAGATATGGAAGTGAGCTCTTTCCATACTCGTTTATGAATATATCCAGAGTTACAACTTCTTTCTTTGAGTTGGATTTCTGCGTCTTTTCTGTCTTAAATTCAACTCCCATCTTGCCACCAGTCATCTGGCCAAGTATTGAATTAGCTGTATCTGTAAGCTTAGGAATAATAGTTCTTACAATCTGGTGAGGTATTCCATCCTGTGAAAAAGAAGTCTTTAACAGTTCATAATCAGCTTCATTCTTTCTTGCCTCATTAAGCTGTACTGTAAGCTCTGCTGTGAGTTTCTGAAGTTTCTCAATCTCTGTAAGTTTCTGTGTATAAGCTCCTATGTTCATCTGTATAGCCTTAATCTCACTGTCAATACCCGCTATTCCTGTATTAAGGCTGTCAACAATCTGTTTCTTGGAAGCCATATCAACAGTCTTTTTCATTTCATCAGCAAGCTCTGTCTGTTTTCCTGCAAGCTCAAGTTCTATCTCGGCCTTCTGTGCTTCCAGCTCACTAAGTCTAGTGGCTGCATTAACATCACGCTCTTTGATTACAGGCAACTGTTTTTCCTTTTCAAGCCAAGGCTTTAACATTTCCAGTTCTTCTGTTACCTTTTCATTTTCATTGAAAGCATCCCTGTACATATCAAGCTCTGATTTAGCCTTCTGGCTCTCTAAAATTGCCATATCAAGCCTTTTTTCATACTCAGATATATTTGACTGCATGTGCTCAATAGATGTTTTAATCAAGGCTATACTATTTGCTTTCTGTTTAACTGTTTCTGCTTTGTCAACAAATGGTAATAATTCTTCGCATTCTGACTGTACACTCAGCATATAATCTGCATTAAACTTAATAGCACTTAAGGCATTAGCCTTATCAGTAATATCTGCATTGCACTTAGTCAATTCGCTCTCCCTGCGAGCTGATATATCAGCATATGTAGTTTCAAGCGTTACAAGCTGTTCCTTTGCTGCTATAGCATCCTGTAAGAACCTGCAGTGTGCATTATCAATATCAACACAATCAGATTCGTTAAGGATTGCAACCTTCTGTTCAAGTACCTTTTTCTTTTCATCTGCCAGTCTTAATTCATTCTCAAATGTTCTTTCAGTTTCATCACGATTGAATATTGCAGCTGAATAGTCGCTTTTAGCTTTCTGGTAAACAACTGCCTGTTCTTTCAATCTATCAAGCTCTGCTTTCTTATCTGCATATTCAGAAGCTTTTGCAAGTATTTCATCATCACCACTGACATCTTCATATGCACTTAACTGTGTCTGCTTAATCTTAAGCTCTGCCCTGCTGCGTTCAATGTCTGCTTCTAATGCACTGCAGGTTGAATTAGCTTTAGCAACCTCAGACATCTTAGAATTAAAAAGAGTTGTACTTTCAATCAGTTCCTTTTTCCTTGTCTCAAGTTCTCTATATCTGCCTGCATTGCTCGTTATGCTTTCCTCGTCTTCAAGCAATGACTTACACTGCTGTCTAATATCACTCTGTCGTCTCATATTTTCATCTGTAGTAAGCTTTTTCTGTATCAATGATGAAATAGACAATGATATCTTATCTGCCCTTTCCTGAGCTTCCTGCATAGACATAAGCAATACTTTCTCACTATCTCTTTCTCTTGTAATTCTCTCCAGTTCTTCCAGCTTGATATCAAGTATCTGCTTGGCTTCATCTATGCTTTCCTGTGGATTGCCATAATCACTTATAGTCTTGTTATGAACATTAATCTCATTCACAAGTCTTGCAGCCTGTGAACCATACCTTGACTTAGATTCATATGCCATTTTCTCCATTGCCTGATACACTCCAAGTCCCAAGAGATTGCCAAGAACTATCATTCGTTCAGCCTTAGGTGTCTGTAAAAACAATCCGTACTGATCCTGCATAATAAGTGCACAGCTCTTGAATGTAAGATTATCCATTCCAAGAATATTGATGATTTCTTTCTGTGTATCATCAGTTTTCTCCTTAGAACGGTCTACCCATTCTCCACTAACAAGCTCTGATAGATTCAATGTTCCTTTTCTTGAACGTGTTCTCGTCCTTGTAACTCTAAATGTCTTATCACCTATTCTGAATGTGAACATTATTGAACCAGATCTGACCTTTTCATCATTTCTTATCCATCCGGTGATATCATCTTCCCTTGTCTTCTCATACAGGCAATCTACTATAGCATCCATAAACAGACTGCTCTTTCCTGCCCCATTCTGTCCATTGATAGTACAGAAGGATATGTCATTAAAGTTGAAGGTTTCTTCAACATAATTGCGGTAATTCTTAACAGCTATCTCTACAGGTTCAAATACTCCACTAACACCTGCCTGTGACATACTTGCCTGTGCCTGCTGGATTATCGGTCTTGCTATAAGAATAAGCTCCTGTATCTTTTCATCAGAATATTTATTCTTTTCAATAAGCCACTGCTTAAGGTTCTCCTCTGGGTCTGCCACATCTGATAAGTCCTGCCTGTCGGCTGACTCACTTATCTTCTGTGGATTAATCTCTGTTACCTGAAATGCTCCATCTTCAATAAGCTTTCTTTCAAATAAAGCTTTATTCACAGCCTTATTAGTCTCAAAAGTACAGTTGTAAAGCACTCTTACAATCTTTCCGTCTATGTTGCCTTTCCAATGCTGCATGCCAACAATGTCATACTGGCCCTCATTGACAAGCTGCATATCAGCTTCATCAAGATATATAGTCTTAAACTCCCTGTAAGGTGTCCTATGAAATACGCTGTTCCATACACCATCTTCATAGTTATGTATGTAAAAACCTCTTTCCTGTCCTTCATCATTGAAAGTAAGAGCATTAACAGCACCGGAGTAGTACCAGTTGCGGTCAAATAACTGTTGTGGTCTGTGTATATGTCCTAATGCTACAAGGTCATAATCAGCTGCTGTAAGAGCATCTACAGGAATGATTGGCTCAAACTGTGTAAGCATCATTACCTGTCCACTTTCGACATTGCAGCCTGGAACTGTATAATGTGCCATCAGAATAGTTAAGTCCTCAGTTCCACACATAGTCTTTAATCCTCTTACTATGTTGCTTATTTCACCTGTAAGAACTTCATTCTCTTCTTCTTTTCCAAGTCCCGGATACTTAGCTCTAAATACTCCTCTGTCAAATCCCGGAAGAACAGCTACTGATACTCCATCAAGTGATATAACCTGTGGCTGTGTCACTATCTTTACATTAGGCACTAACTGGAAATGCCCCTTAAGCTCCTCAAAAGCCCACTCACTGTCGTGGTTAGGTGTTCCTCTCATAACAATTACATTCTTTGCAGCTTCTGAAAGTTGAAAGATTATATTTCGAGCTTGCAATACTTCCTGATGACTTCTCCTTTGCATAATCTCCGCTGTATCGAATATATCTCCAGATACAAGTGCAATATCCGGATTTTCTTCTTTTGCAACTCTCACTAATTCATTTAAACAATTCAATGTATCCTGTGCCCTAAGATTAACTCCGTTAAGGGATGGACCTTTCTTATCTCCTATATGCCAGTCTGCTGTATGTAAAATCTTCATCTTTTATCCTCCATAGTCTTTATATGTGCTCTCATTGCCATTGCCATATTTGTTAGCTGTGTTTTAAGTGTCTCAAATGTCTTCTCAGGTAAATCACATAGATACAATCCATCTTCCCTGCGTTCTTCTCCAACGAATACAACATTACCTGCTATTCCATTTTTATGTATATCTGTTTCATATAAATAACTTCCTATCAGGTTATAGGTATTTCGTTTACACAATCCTTCTTCATCAACAAGCATTACAACGGACTTTTCATCATCTGGCACATATTTATGATGTAGTTGTGTATATAATCTTCTAGGTCTCACCACCTCATAAAGTGTACATTCATTACCAATAAAACCCGTTATATCCTCGTGTTCCTTTAAGCAATCTTCCCAATCCACAGATACAGGAAGTACTTCTCCATTAGTTGTTACTCCTAACACCATTTCTAGCCTCCTTCTGGCAGCGATAACATAATGGTCTGCCGTAATTGTTTATTGAATAATCCCACACCTTTTCAGCTATGTGTGTTCCACATTTATCACAGTAGAAATCATCTTCCCTGCTGGGCTGTTCAGTATGCTGTGACTGCTGCATAACCTGCTGTGTAGGCTGTATAGGCTGTGATGTTGTTTCTGGAGCTGTAGCCTCTTGTGTATAAGTTCCATCAATGAAAGTGTCATATTCTTTAGTAGCACCTGCTTCAATCGAAGCATATACTGATGCGCCAAGCTGTTCTACATTCGGTGTACTACCAAACAATCTGTTAGATGATTGAAACATATTCTCTATAGCAGCCTTCTTAACATCTTCGTGATTAAGGTTAGGTACAAGGTAGGCAACTACAAAAGGTTTCTGTAGTTCTTCAAGCGTATATGTGCCCTTTATATGCAGAGCTGTTCTTATCGCTCCGTTAAGAGCTTTAGCTTCGCATATCTGTGGAAGGAATTTCATAAATTCAGCTTTCTGCTTATCAGTCATTCCTGGTGTTACATTATCAACACATATTTCATTAGTATCCTCTACCATTAACACCTCACCTGTAAGCTGCGGAACAGATACAGTAACCTTGAAAGCTACATCTCTATTCCTACAGTTACCGCACTGAACAATCTGCCCAGTGCCTCTGTTTACCTCAACACATTTCCGGCAAACAGTTGGTAACACATTTACACTTGATACCATTCCTATCCCTGCTCCATCAGCAAGTTTCTTTAAACCATTTTTAGTAATGGCATATTTATCAGGTGTTGCAGGATGAACCTTTCCATTTCTGTCCGTATATTCTCTCATTGCTTTCTGCTGGATATATACCTCTCCGGCATCCGGATTAGGATTAATCTTAATCTTCTGTATTACTGGGGACTTAATATCCGGTATAGATACCATTACTGCTGTATTTCCAAGCAGGTTATAATTGGCTGGCGGATATTGTTGTATAATAGATATTTCATTTTCCATAAGATATTTTTACCTCCATATTGATTTTTCTAAAGTTTTCTATTGATTTTAAAGTGAAGCTGTACTACAATATGAAGTGGTTTTGTGAGTGCTTGTCGTGTTTGATAAGTGCTCTTTTTTATTGCCACATACTTCACATAAATCCATTGTGTAATGTGAGAATGCAAGATTTCTTACATACTCAAGTACCAGCATTTCCAAGTACCATATAGACATAATCACATTTCTGTGTTCCCTTGCGAATATAAACTGCTGTTTCATAGCTGCCATTTCATATGCCTCCTCAAACTGTTCATCAGTAAGTTTTGTGTTTAATTCATTCTCAATGTTTTCTCTTATTTTCTCTTTCATCATTGCTCCTATATATCTTGAAAAATCTGTTAATAATGTAAAAGCTCCCTGCAAATACTGCGACCATCAATATGTATTCACTACCTATAGCGAAGTACCCACGCTCCGCATATACATACTTAACAAGCAGCTCTGCTACCAGCTTTGTTATGCTCCAGCTTGTAAATGCTGTTATTAATGATGCGGCCGCTTTCTGCCATTCTGGGACCTTAGATTGTGTGTGCAATCGGGACAGATATATTTTGATTGTGGTACCGTCTTCAGCACGCTCACTATAAACTCCTTCTTGCATATCGTGCATTTCCATTTCATATCATCTCCTATCTGTAGAATCTGTGGTTTCCTATCTGATATAGATATTCCCTGTTATTAGACTGCCAGCTTTCACCTGTACAGCTTTCAAAAAATAAAGCACCTTGTCCGTTATCAGCATTGCTAAGTGCAACATCTACCGCTTCAAAACATTCAACACTCGCTGTTATTCTCTGCCATTTACCACTTTCAACAGGACTAAACTGTTTCGGTTGTGTTATTACTGATTCAATATCAGCTGGAAACTCATTGCTCTTAATCCTATTAAGAACAACTATCGCAACCGCTACCTTACCCTCGAAGCACTCACCGCCTGCTTCTGCCATAACCAGCCTTGCCAACATATCTACTTCTGACTCACTTAAATATTGCTTATCTTCTGCAATCTCTATCTCTATTTCATCTTCCTGTAATTCCGTAACTTCTTCATATGGTAAATATATTGCTTCTTGTAGACTGTAACTTTCCGTACATTCTGCGATAGTAATAGTATTAGTTCTTGCAATAAATACAGGAATAAACATTGCTCCACAAACTGTAACTGCCAAAATGTTATACAGCTCTTTCCTCAAAGACTTCTTCCTCCTTAAACGAAAATTCATACTGTCCGTTCCTACCTATAGCAATCATCTTTACTATTGCTCTTTCATTTTCAATTTGAATTTCCAGGCAATCGCACTTTTCACCTGGATCAAGATTTGCTCCACAATTCGGACAAGTATTATAAAAACTCATATTTCCTCCTATAAAAACCTTTCACTAAAATATCTTCTTGATACTTTTCCTTTTGGATATCTCATATATCCCTTAGCTTCCATTTCATCATTTAATTGTCTTATTATGTCCTGTGCCTTAGTCTGCTTGCATCCTAATATGCCCATAACATCTTTAACTGTGTAATATGCAACTGCAACCTCAGGCTGTTTTACAACTGTCTGCATATGCCTACTCCTTTCTTCTACAGATTTCTCTCAGCCCAGACTTTTAAATTCTGTGAAACTTCCATAAGTTCATCCAAATCTTTTATTATCTGTTCAAGTTTTGGTTTTTCGCCGTCATCAATAATTCCATCTGCAGTTATATCAAGTAAATCTTCTTTAACTCCCTGAACCTTTCTAAGTGAAGCTAAAGCTCTTACTGTTATTCTATCCAGGTCATCCATACTGATTTCTGGAATATCGCTTCCTAATGGACAACAATTCTTGCAGTAATGGTTCTTAAGCTGTGGCGCATTGTACACATCAGCCATTCTAAGAATGTTCTCTGCTGGTATTATCTTTGTTATCCCTAATTCATAATCTGATAATGTACTTGACGACATTCCTAAGACTTCCGCTGCTCCTTCTCTGCTATTTAACTTGTCATTGTACTTTGCGGCTTCTTTTCTGCACTGGCAATATATATTGCTTGCCGCTTTTGTAGGACTTGTTCCCATTTATTTTTAAAACTCCTTTCTTTATAATTTAATCAATGATGTTCTACACATTTCGTGTGGTTTTGAGTTAAAAAAAATTGCTCTGTATCTATATTAGGAAATGAACTTTTAAATTTAACCAAAAAATTAAAACTAGGCATTCTATCCCCGCGTTCAATTTTTTCATAATATGACGCAGATACACCTATGATTTCAGCCATTTCAGATATAGATTTTTTTGAATTTTTACGAAATGCAATTAAATTGAGATTTTTCATACAGCCTCCTTCCTACACTATTTGTGTTTCCAAAAAGAGATTAACACACAGATTGTGTAATGTCAATCTTTTTTCACACATTTTGTGTGTTATGCAAAAAACACACATTTTGTGTGGTAAAATTATAAATCTAAGGAGGTATTAACTATGAACGATATTGGTGCGTCAATTCGACATTACAGAGAAATAAATGATTTAACTCAGAAAGAACTTGCAGATAAATTGTCAATTTCTCCAAGCACAATAGGAATGTATGAACAAAATAGACGTATTCCGGATATTGCAACATTAACTAATATGGCAAAAATATTTGATATCCCATTGGATGTTCTTGTAGGAACAAATCAACATACTTCTTTATCAAAAGATAAAACCGAACACCATGGATTCTTCTTTTTCTTTTTTGATAGAGAATTAAAAAATACTTTCATAGAACGCTTAAATCAAACTATTGCAGATAAAAATATGAGTGCTGATGATTTATGCGATATTGTATCCTTTGATTCTGACAAATGTAAAGAATATTTAACGGGAGAAAGCGAGCCATCTATAGAAGATTTAATAGAACTCTCTCAAACTCTGGATGTCTCTTTGGATTTTTTATTAGGACAAGCTGAACAATTATCACCTACTGAAAAAAAACTACTTAGTACATTTGAATGTTTAAATGAAGATAACCAAGATATCATTATAGGCAAAATGAAAGAACTATTAAGAGAACAGAGATTAAGTGATAATAACTTGAAAAAGGCATCTGGAAAATAATAAGCCTCGAATGGTACCGGGGCTGGAAAGGTTACTAATATGAAATGTTTAAAATGTGGCCAAGAATTATCTTCTGATATGTTAACTAGCGGAATGTGCTTCAACTGTGGATTTTCAGTAGAAGCTACCGTAAAAGACTATAATGAAAAAGAGCTTGCAGAACAGCAAGAAATCGCTAAAAAAAGAGCGTTAATAAAACGCCCTAGTCACTTACTTACAACCGGTTTTTCTTTTGAAACATTTGATATTACAAAGTATGTAGGTCTTGTTTCTGGAGAGTCTGTAATCGGAACTGGATTTATATCCACTTTTGAATCAAACCTCTCAGATATTTTGGGTGTGGAATCTAGTGCATATTCCGACAAGATAAAGAAAGCAAAATCTATCGCTCTTGATGATATGATTAAAGAATCTATTGCCAAAGGCGGGAATGCCATTATAGGTATTTCCTATGAAATTATAGTATTCCGCAAGGATATTATTGGTGTTTCAGTAGATGGAACATCTGTGATAGTAAAAGAACAACATAATGAATAGAAATATGTTGCAGCATATTTCTACAATAAGGAGGCTTCTTATGAATAATAATTATTCAACCCTTAATTCTAATGATAAAACATATGAACATATGATTGAGGAACGCCTGAATAAACTGGATCAGCTTGCCAAAGATGAATTTTATCATATAAGAACATTAAGAAAAGATAGTCTCCTGCCTGACAAAGAGCTTGATATGCTAACTCTTGAGGCTTTAGAAAAATCCTACGAACATCATAAAGAAAAGAACAATTAAATAAACAGATATAATGCATTTAACCGGGGAGCTATCGGGGCGATATTTCCAGCCACTGGACTTTTACGAAAGGGGCTGGTGCTATGGTTACATACACAGATTTATTCACATTTGTAATTATGCTTTGTGCAATCATTACTCTTGTTATAACTTGTTGTAGACACAAAAAATAGCGCCCTCGTCCTGACAAGATAAGGCGCTATTTTAAGCTAAGATATTTTGCCAGCGGCTAGGTGGTGTCTAGTCGATAGCTCTCTTGTTAAGTGCATTATATCACTATGATGAAAAACAGTCAAGAAAGGAGTGAACCACTTGCCTGCTTATAAAGAAAAGAATAACACTTGGTCTTCCAAGTTTAAATATAAGGACTGGTTGGGAAAAACACGTCAGAAATGTAAAAGAGGATTCTTAAAAAAGAAAGACGCTCTTGATTATGAAATGGAGTTTAAATCAAAATATATGCATACTCCTGATATTATGTTCTCTGCTCTTGTGGACAATTATATGCGTGATATGATTGATAATAAGAAAATAGCTGTTACTACTGCTGCAAGGAAACAGAGGGCATTTAACAAGATGATAACGCCATTCTTTAACCAGAAACCCATCAACACTATTGATGAACTTGATGTCCTTAATTGGCAGACAGCCATACAGAAACAAGGCAATGATTTATATCCTGGCAAAGGATACGCTCCAACCTATCTTAAATCACTTAATAATGAGCTTAATGCAATTATGAACTATGCCGTACGCTATTATAAGCTATCATACAATCCTTGCGAACGTGCTGGCAGCATGGGAAAAGGTGAGGCTGACGCTATGCAGATATGGACACTGGATCAGTATGAGCAGTTTATCAGCTATGCAGATAAATCTGGTGCAAAAGTAGCATTTGACATACTATTCTGGACCGGCATAAGAGAAGGAGAACTTCTCGCACTCACTCCTGCCGATTTCCATAATGACTTAAAACTTAATATAGATAAGAACTTTGTTGTGCTTAATGGTGAATATATAATCAAAGAGCCTAAGAATGAATCAAGTATAAGACAAGTTCCTATACCTCAATTCTTATACGACGAAGTACAAGAATATATGTCCAAGCTCTATGGACTGCAGCCACACGATAGATTATTTATGTTCACAAAGTCATTTCTTCTCTATGAAATAAAAAGGTTGGCCAACATGGCAGGTCTTGAACCTATAAGAGTACATGACCTAAGACACTCGCATGTATCACTTCTTATCGAAATGGGCTTTAATATTCTGATGATATCAGAGAGATTAGGACATAAGAATGTGCAGACAACCTGGAAGACATACGCACATCTTTATCCAGATAAAGGAAAACAGATAGCTTTCGGTCTTCAGGAAGTCCGTGCTACAGGAATAACACAGAATAAGACGGCCGAAGATCAGGTGCTCAGTCTTCTTGGTGAGATACAAAAGGTACTTCCTAATTATCATACATACGAAAATGATGATATTGTTCTATGGGATTGTGATAAGAAAGAAAAGACAATTATTAACCGTATAAGATTTAATGAATTGGTGTCAAAAAATCTTCAAGCCGATGAAGCTTTCGTTGTTATGATGAAAGATGGATACTATGAAATTGACAGCAGATATGTATGCTGTTTTGCAAGTCGTGGATTGCCCTTTAAATACCTTTAAACGTTGTATTTTAAAAAATGTATGTCATTTAGGTGTCATTTTAACAATAAAAAACGTGGGAAGTCGCTTAAATACTGACTTCCCACGAATTTGAAAGTTACTCAAACTCAATCGTTCCCGGTGGCTTACTAGTCAGGTCATAGA
>UMLG01074315.1_pt1 | contig 47676 bp, 39 predicted proteins | sample 1966511 | NCBI WGS metagenome assembly UMLG01 (sample SAMEA4836195, study PRJEB28245) | human gut metagenome | biome: gut microbiome; material: fecal sample | place: Denmark | collected 2008
TTTTATAATTGCTTGATAAAGCAATCAGCCAAACAATAATTTATCTAAATGAATATTATTTTCAAAACTGAAAATAATAATATCGGTGATGAAAAATGTATAAAGATATGCCGTTAGGCTTTGTAAATGCACTTGCAAAAAATGAAAGAGCAATGCAAAAATTTGCTCAAATGGAAAAAGACGAAAAAGAAATCGTGCTTGAAAAAGCGCACAATGTTTCATCCAAACAGGAAATGCAAAACCTCATCAACAGCATAGGCTCATAACTAAAGACGGTCTTTCGACCGCCTTTTTTCTTTAAAATAATTTACAAATTTGAACTGTTATCAAAGCGTTTTCGTAAAAGTTTTAAAGCCTTGGTTTCAATTCTGCTTACATACGAACGGGAAATATTCAGTTTCTGTGCAATCTTTTTCTGCGTAAGCGGCTCGCTCCCGTCAAGTCCGTAGCGCATAACAATTATCATTTTTTCCCTTGGTGAAAGTTCTTCGTTAATAAACTGGCTGAGCTTTTTACTGTTGAGTTGAAAATCAATCTGCTCAAGTATATTGTCATCAACCGCCATTATATCAAGCAAAGTCAGCGGATTTCCGTCCTTATCGCTGTCAATCGCTTCGTTGAGTGAAATATCTTGCGCCGTCTTTTTAGCATTACGGAAATGCATTAATATTTCATTCTCGATACATCGTGACGCATAACTTGAAAGCTTAATTTTTTTGCTTATGTCATAGGTATTTATCGCTTTTATAAGTCCGATAGTGCCGATTGACACAAGATCATCTTGTTCACTTTGATTGCCGTAATATTTTTTTATAATGTGTGCCACAAGCCTTAAATTATGTTCAACAAGAATATTTCTCGCCTCTATATCCCCTTTTGAACTCCGCACAAGATACTCGTGCTCCTCTTTTTCGGAAAGAGGTTTTGGAAAAGAGCCGTTTCCGCAGATATGAAGAATAAAAAAGCAAAGGTACTGCCCCAGAAAATTAATTAATTCAATCAAAAAATCACCCCTGACAATGCTTATAATCGGATTTATACCTAATTATAAGTATTCAGTCAGGAGTGAGATTTTGCTTGTACCCACCTAAATATCGTAAGAAATAATTTTTTTATTCTTAATTACAATTTCTTTGTTGCAAATTTCTTTTGCCGCCATTTTATGAGAAATCAAAATACAAGTTTTATCTTTGAGTGTTTTAAGATTTTTAAGCAGTTGCACTTCTGTTTCGGCGTCAAGTGCCGAGGTTGCCTCATCAAAAATAATAATCGGAGAATTACAGTAAACCGCTCTCGCAATCGCAATTCTTTGTATCTGACCCTCCGACAAGCCCTTTCCGTTCTCACCCACGACAGTATCAAGTCCATTTGGCAATCTGTTTATAAAATCATAAGCGCAGGCAATTTTCGCAGACTCAATAATTCTTTCGTCATCGGGATTATTAGACACAAATGCAATGTTATCTCTGATTGTACCCGAAAGCAGAAAATTACCTTGCGGTACATACGAAAACATACATCTTATATTTTTATCGACAAACACATTTTCTCCGTTTGAAAGTGAAAGATAAATCTCGCCTTTATCGGGTGAAATTACATTAAGCAAAAGCTTTGTAAGCGTACTTTTGCCTATTCCCGAAATTCCCGCAAGCAATGCAAAATCACCTTTTTTTAGCACAAGACTTGTATTTTCAAGCACATTTTCCCTGCCGTAGCTGAAAGTAATATTATCAAAAACTATTTTTTCTGTCTTATCATACAGCTTTTCGGTATCGATTGCAGAATTATTTACCACATCTTCATTATCGAGATTTTCAATATCCATAAGTCGCTCCGCACTTGCAAGAGCAGAATAATATGACGGCAAAATACTGCTGATACCACGAACAGGGCCTTGAATTTGCGACACAAGCGCAAGCATAGAAGTCAATACACCGTATGTAATGGTATGGTCGCTGATTGCAAAAGCACCCCAAATTAAAGCATACATATATCCGAGGGCAAATATAAAAGAAAATCCGGTTGTGGCAACTATAGAGATATAATTTCTTATTCGTTTTATTTTAAAATTATTCTGTTGCAAATTCATAGCATTTTCAGACACCTTATTTTCAGCGCCAAAAACTTTTACCACAAGCAGACTTGAAAAAATCTCCTGAAAAAACGACCTTGTCTTACCGTCAGATTCCTGTACCGCCTTATGCAATGTTTTCATTTTTGACTTAAAAAGCAGCACAACAACAAACATCAGCGCACCGCCGAAAACAAAAACAAGGCTGAAAGTTTTATCAATAGCAAACAGTACAACAAAAACACCAACCAATTTTACGATAAAATACACCATATTCGGCACTATAGAAATAATCGAACTGACTAAAACCGACACATCGCTTGTTATTCTGTTAAGTAGTTCGCCGGTGTGTATGCTTGAAATCTCATTATATTTTTTTCTGATAATATTATCGAAAATATCTTGTTTTATAGAAATTTCAAGTTTTGACGATACATTGAAAGTCAGCACCTTACTTATAATTCTTATGACAAGCTGTGCGATCGTAAGTGAAATAAGTATAATTGCGAAATACACAATTCCGCCGACATCAGAGTTAACCGCCGAATCCACAATACCCCTCGACAAAGTAGCGACCGCAACACCGAGATATGCCATTCCGCCGAAAATAACAGACATAATTATAATACCGAAAACCTGTGGTTTGGCTTTTTTTACTATCCACTTATTGGTTTCGGAATCAAGTATTTTTTTCAGCTTTTCCATAGCTATCTCCTGTCAGTAAAAATTTTTCGCAAATTTCCGCCGATTCAATATTCATATTGCATTTTAGCAAATAGAAATAATTTTCCTTAATCAACTTATCAGCCGTATTTAACATATATCCCGCATATTCATCATCAAGAGAAAATTTAATCGTATTTTTATATATTCTTGAAAAAATACTGTTTTTGTCAAGGACTTCAATACTGTTCTCCTCTGCCCTTTCAAGAAAAATAATGCCGCCGAGTTTTGCACGGATATTTTTATTTATCCCCGTTCCACCGTCAAAAGGCGAACCGTACACATACCAATCGTTGTCAATAAATCTGATAATCGGTTTATCATCATTGATTATCTGTACATTTTCAGCGCCGAATTTTTTTATCCACAGTTTTGTGTGCGTTGACTTGCCCACTCCCGAATCGGCAGAAAAAAGATACGCTTTGCCTTTATAAAGGATTGCAGACGAATGGAGAAATATTGCATTATATTTCAGAATTTTTTTATTGAAAACATCTGACATAAAAATACATTCCAATTCACCGATAGAAAAGAGCATATTCTCGTTGTATTTTTCACGCAGAAAATCTTCTTTAACTGCAAGTTTAATTTGAGCAGGTTCGTTGCCCGAATACTCATAATTCTTTGCATTTTTTTCAAATGTCGGAAATTTAGGTCTTATATCGCTTATAATATCAGCAATTTTGTAAATCGGCATAACATCACCAAATTTTATTATATAACAAAATCTAAAAATAAGCAAGAAAAAGCACAGGTGTTGCCACCTGTGCTTAAGTTTAATAATTTAGTTTTGACCGTGAGCGATAAATGTCTGAATTGCTGTAGCATCAATTATATCAATAATTCTGTCCTTGTTAAAGTCGGCAGCCTTAACAGCGTCATCTGTTAATACAGACTCACCTGCAATGTAACGCTGTAGAAGTGTTACATCATTAATATCTATCTTGCCGTCAAGATTAACATCACCGTACAAAGTTTTTTCGTCAAGTGCAACAAAGTTAATTCCGTTTTTTTCTGCATAAGTTTGAGCATAAGAATTTGTATAACCGAAAATTGTAAGTTTATCGCAATTCAAAAATGCTTTGTCAGAAATATTTTTAACTGTTTTCGGAATAACGACTTTTTCAAGAGAGGTACAGCCTGCAAATGAAAAATCCGAAATTGTACCGACAGAATTAGGAACGGTAAACTCTGTTAAAGAAGTGCAGTTCTGGAAAGTCTGTCCTTTAATTTCTGAAATATTAGAACTGATATTTACAGATGTCAAAGAAGTACAGCCCATAAATGCGGCATAACCGATTTTATCAAGTGTACTCGGAATATTGACTGATTTTAAAGATGTACAGCCCGCAAACGAAAACTCGCCTATAGCGTCGATTGCCTTAGCGTTTGCAAATGATACAGATTCAATATCTTTATTATTCGTAAAAGCAGAATCGGCAATTTCCAATACGGTAAAGGAAGAAAGTTTGTTTGGAACTGACACATTTTTATCAGTGCCTGTATATCCGTAAATTCTACAATTGAAATCGCTTGTCGGCAAATATTTAAAACCGCTTTCTTCAAAAAAAGTTGCAGCATTTGCAGATACAACGACAGACATTATTAAAGCTAAAGCAATAGCTAAGCATGAAATTTTTTTTAAATAATGAGTTCTCATAATAAAACCTCATTTATTACCAGTCTTCACCACTAACTTCAGCACCGCCAGTAGCGATGATATCAGGATTACTCTGTTTAATTCTTTGTAATTCTACATCATCGATATCTCCATCAGCAAGAATACTCTCAAAAGAAAATCTTGTAACTTCAATTTCAGGTGTAGAATAAATTCTTTTGTTTTTCATTCAAATACCTCCGAAAAGTATTTTGCCGGCAAGGCAGATATACTACTCTGCCTTGCCAAAAATTAAATTAATCAAGGTTCGCCGGCAGGCTGTAAATCAATGTTTGCTAAGTCAGAAGTGATATATGTAAGATTACCGATATCATACATATTCATATAAACAGGATCACTTAAGTAAATATTACCGCTGTTTTTATCGTAGATGTAAGAATAAACTTTCAAAACATTTTGTCTTGCATTAGCGGTATTCTTAAACTGTAAGTAATATTCAATTCTGTTCTTAGTAGAAATAGTAGAATTGTCGATTTCGTATCTGTAAATATTTCTGTTAGCATTTTCAAATGTGTAGTAACCAACCTTACCGTTTGCTTTAGCGTTCTTTACAGCTGAACCAATTGCATCAGTATCAGAATCTGTTACATAAGTCTTAAGATCTACATTATCGTATTTTGCAACGATTTCAAAAGCAATACCGACCCTAATGTTATCATTATTCTTGATGAGTTCCTGATCCTTATCAAAGCTGAGAGCAAAGTCTGTGTAGAGGTAATCGGTCTTAGTAGCACCTGTATTAAGTGTTTCGCCGTCACCCTTTACACCGTCGCCTGTTGTCCACTGGTTTCTGGTGTATTCAAGAAGTCTGATGCTTGCCTGCGACTCTTTGATTTCACTCTTTGCAAATCTGCCTGCATAAACAGGAACTATATAATAATCCTGATAGCTGATGTAGTTATATTCCTTAGAATATGACTTAGAAATAAGATTATCATAACCGCCAAGTTGTGTAAGAGCAGTTAATCTCTGTGACATATCCGCAGCAGGAGTACCTGACATATACTCTGCTACTGCTTTGCTGTACTGATCAGCCTTTTCTTTGTTATCAAAGATAGCCCAGAAACTGAAATCATATTTGGCAGTGCCGGAATAATTGAATTTTTCAGGGAATTCAGTTGTACCTGTCTTGTAGAGATAATCACCGTCCGAAGACATAGCTAATTCGCCATACTTAACTGTAGCAGGCTGTGTCCATTGACCAGCAACTGTCAAAGCATAAATTTTAAGATCAACAGTGGATGTGTTAGCCGATACTGTTGCAGTATAACCTTTAATATCCGCCGCATCCATATTCCACCTAATTTCTTCTCTGTAGTTTGAAACAAACGGAGCTTTCTTTGTGATGAATGCTTTGCTAAGCTGTTCTTTATCCTTAAGACCTGCAGCTACATTATCAGCCCACATTTGCTCTAACTCAATACCTGATACTTTATCCTTAATAACATAACTCTGTTCACCGTTAAGTCTTGTTTTATAAGTGTAAGTAATCTTGTATTCGAGTGGATTTGATGTGATATTTGAATAGAACGGAATGTTTGACTTTTTAAGTTTGTAAGAAACACTGCCGTCGGTGTTATCGATTTTTTCAAACAATGAGCTAATTGCACGCTCTACACTGTAAGTTTGCTCACCTGTGCCTGTTAATGTTGCATTATAATGATTAGGTGTGTTACCGCTGTAACCTTCATAGAAGTCTTCTACTGTATCGTTACCGTAAGGTACGGTTCTAAGTGTAAGACGAATGATATATGTGCTTGTATAAGTAACATATTTTGAAGGAATTACAAGGTTACCTGATGTTTCGTCAATAGAAGCCTTAACATTATTTGCGCTGTCTACGATGTCTGCTTTAATGAAAGTTTTGCCATCTGCAGAGCCTGTAAGCAATGTGTGTGAAAGTGTTAATGTGCCGCTTGGAGTATTAATGAAACGAGCAACATAAGTTGCGTTGTTTGTCATTGGGATGTCAGTATCGGACTCAGTAGTAATGAGTGAATAACCGCCGTCAGAGGTCTTAAGGTACCAGCCAAGGAAATAGTAATTAGCATTGGCGTCTGTTTGAGCATGAACACTAAAGTTACCGCCGTCGACTGCACCCTCACAAGTTGTCTTGCCGTTGTAATCGGCATTTGTAAAGTAAGCCTTAGCACGTGTTACAGTACCTACATTGCTGTTTGGTTCAAATTCGTCAACATTAAACTCAGAATTAACGTCTGCTCCGTACTCAATCTTAACATTAGCGGTAATTTTCTGAGCTTTCTGAGAGAAATACCAACGGCCGTCAGCACGAGTACCCTTATGATAACCGGCAAATTTTGACATTTCATAAGCAATCTTTACAGGTAATTTAGCATATGGCTTAAGTTTGTCATAAGCTGCCTGATAAGTAGAGTCAACCTTGCTCTCATCAATAAGGCTTGAACAGTTGATTGTAGTAATGTATTTACCGTCATGGTCATATACTGACCACTCGGTAGCATATGTACCAATATTTTCATTTTCCTTATAACCGTCAGATATTACCGTAAGATACTCGCTGTTATAATCATCAGTCCATTCTTTTGAAAGAAAATTTCCAAAGATGTCAACGATATTACCGGAGTAATCCTTAAGCGGTTCAAGTTCGTTCGGATTATAAGTAGATTTGGTTAAACCGTCCATAGACGGTTTATTATCTGTTGTAGTTCTGTAACGGAAGTCGAAGATAATATTATCTACATCCGCAGTTTCAGAAAGTTTGTAGAAGTCATCATAGTCATAGGTCTGGCAGTTAGATTCACTTTTATCACTCTTATCCGAGAAGCTCTGTTTATGTATATCGTCCCAGAAATAGTTGTTCAATGTAATACCCTTAACAGTAAGTGTTTTATTACCGTTAAGGTACTTAGGAATCTGCATTGAATATTTACCACCCTCATATACCAAAGGCTGACCCGGATAACCGCCAAGCGCATTCTTTGTAAGAGAATTAAATTCGGCTTTTTCAAATTGTTCCTTTTCTTCGCCGTTTGCGTACCAAGCCTGAACAGCAACTGTGTTGCCCCACTTATCCTGTACTGTTTTGTCAAAGCCCTCTACATAGAAAGTTACTGTATCAGTATCATCAATGTAGTAGTAAATTGGTGTGATTTCTATTCTGCTGCCCTCAAAATCTTCAGGAATGGTATATTCACAAGTATATACACCGTCTGTGGTATCTGCCTGTGAAGCGTCGATAATACCGTATGAATAACCGTTGATTGAGAAAGCCTTTACAAAATATTTTTCTCTGTAGCCTTCGCCAATAGTAGTTGTAATCTTGAGTTTAGTACCGACATTTGCATATGCTGTATCGTAATAATCTTTTTTAGCATATTTAGTCAAATCAGTTGTATTTTCTGCTGTAAGTACAGTGTCTGCCATATCAGCATACTTCTGATATGTAGCTCTGATAGTACCGTCTTTAGCAAATACTTGAACCATTCCCTCTACACCACTTGTAGGAATTACCTCGTATGTATATGCATATGAGGTATCCTTGGCACTCTCCTGAATCTTTCCATCCTTATAGTAACCAAGATTAATCTTTACAGAAGAAACTGTATCACGTGATTCTCCCTTTACACTAAACCAGCCATAAACGTACTGAGCATAGACACCATTGTCAGTATATCCATATGTATTCTTATCAGCTAAGATACTATTGCCGTCGGTAGTAGTTACATATACTTTAGGATTATCTTTATTATAATTTGCAGTACCTCTGAATGAATTTTCACCTTTTAAAGTTGAAATCATAAACTTATAAGTCTTTGATGTATCAAAGCTGGTGTTTTCATTAAAAGAAGCATATACCTGATTATTTGAATCATAATAAAGATTTAAATGCTGTGTAAAGTTTGTAGGTATAACTTCATCTTTTGTTGTATAAATCAAGTAAAGATTCGGAATCAATGTACCGGTATTTTCTCCGGCTTTTGTAACCTTAGGAGCAACTGTGATTGCCTTTGCAGGCATTGAGAATGTAAATGTATAAGTATTGCCGTCTTGAACTTTTTCTACTGTTGCACCGTCAACAGCAAGAGAAGCTGTGTAACCGTCTTTTACTACAACAGTTACAGTTACAGATGTATCCACTGCTAATGCAGTATCTTTAGGATTAATACTTGAATCTACTACGCCCTCTCCTGTAGGAGCTGTGTATGTAACAGAGTATTTGGCATCTGTCTTTACCTTAAATGTAGCAGAAACAGTTACATTGCTTGCAGGCATTGTGTAAGTGCCGTCAGTGTTAGGCTCAATAACATTACCGTTTGCATCTTTTACAGTAACAGTATCAAGCACATAACCGTCATTCGGTGTGGCTTTTACTGTAAATGTTTCGCCTGCCGCAAGTGAGGCAGCAGAAGGAGTAACTTTACCGTTTTTGATATTTTTATCAACAGTTACTGTGTATTTAGTGGTAGGTTCTGTCGGTTCTGTACTGCTATATGTAGTCCAAGAAAGAGTATAATCTGAATTTACCTTAACGCAGTTATAATTATTGTTTGCAGGAACAGCTATATTAGTTCCTGCGGAACCAGCCCATACAATTTTAAAACCTCTGAAATATTCGTGACTAACTATAGCAGAAAAATCAAATTTATAAGTGTAATTTCCAAGATCTTCTTTATCAGTAATCCAACCACCATAGTTTGTGAAGGCATCATCCCAATAATAGTTTACACCACTTGCAACTTTACTAATCGCAGATAGATCAACATACATATAATCTTGATTATATGTGTATCCTGTTTCATTAGCCGCATTCGAAGTAACCATACCGACAAGCATAGTCGAAAGCATCATCATAACAGCAAGCACAATAGAAATCGACTGTTTGCCAATACGCTTGAAATTCGTTTTCATTTTTATTACCTCCATTAAAAAATTGAAACATATGAGCCGAATAAGTCTGTACCGTCCGAGAGGGAAGTTTTGCTTTGACGGCGACCGCTTTTACCGACTGACCTTCGGTGAATTTGCTGTATTCGGCAGTCAGACCATATACTAACCCATAATTTTATTCTTTTATATTATAACATTTTTAGGTTTTTATTTCAATATTTTTTTGATGTTTTGTCGATTTTGACATTTCTTTATTAATTATATACAAAATAAATATATAATTATTGTGCAATAATAATATTTAAAATTACTACAAAGAATTATAATTTTATAAATTTTTTATAAGAAAAAAATTTTTGCTGTCAATATGCATAATTTGCATTGGTTTTGCAGTTATTTGTTATAACCGCACTTTTCAGCAATATTTTTCACAATAAAACATTATAACAAAAGAAAAAGCCTTGCCGAATCGACAAGACTTTTTAAAATTATGGCGGAGAGAAGGGGATTCGAACCCCTGGTACGGTGATTACCGTACACATGATTTCCAATCATGCTCCTTCGGCCAGCTCGGACATCTCTCCAAAGACAATGCCTATTATATCAAATACGCAAAGGAAAATCAAGACTTTTTTTAAAATTAATAATACTTATTATTCGCTTTCCCTTAATACCTTGTTAATATAGTTAAGCACACGCTTTTTGTCTGCGCTCCACAAGGGGGCTACAAGTATTTTTTTATCTCCGTCACCCGTAAGCCTGTGTATTACGGTGGTTTTTGGGATAACTCTAAGGCATTTTACAAGTATATCCGCATATCGCTCAAGCGACAGAACGGGCACATTGCCCTTTTCGTATTCATCGCATAAGTCGGTATCCTTTAATATGTGCAAAAGCTGTAACTTAATTCCGTCGGAACATTTGCCCGCATATTCAGCACTCTGCACTATCATATCTTCCGTTTCGTTAGGCAAACCGATTATAATGTGCGTGATTACGCTTATGCCCTCCTTGTGCAGGCGCTTAACCGCATCATCATACACGCTTAAATCATATCCACGGCGAATATAGTCTGCCGTGCTTTTATGAACTGTCTGCAAGCCGAGTTCCACCCACACAGGCTTTATTTTATTAAGTCTTGAGAGCAAATTTACGGTTTTGTCAGGCAGGCAGTCGGGACGGGTAGCGACCGACAAAGCGACAATTTCATCGGGTTCTATAGCCTCGGTGAAAATTTTTTCAAGGTACTCAACGGGCGCATATGTATTTGTAAACGGCTGAAAGTAAGCAATAAATTTTTTACAATCGGTTTTTCTGCCGATTCTCTCTTTAGCCTCCCGAATTTGCTCGGTTATGCTGTGGTTTCTGTCGGCGGAAAATTCTCCCGAACCTCCCCTACTGCAAAAAATACACCCCCGTGTGTCTATTTTGCCGTCACGGTTAGGGCAAGTCATACCGCCGTCAAGAGAAATTTTATATACCTTTTCGCCAAAGGTGTTTTTTAAATATTCGTTTAGAGAATAATAATACATAACTGCTCCGTTTTCGGTAAAATGCAAAATGACCGACTATGTCGGTCATTGCTTTGGTTAGAAAATTTAGAAGAGGAAAATCTATGAAAACTTCTTGTTAACTTTATTGTGCTTATATAATAATCTGCTTTTGTGACGATTATATGAATAGAAGTACAAAAAAATGTGAAACTTTGTGTGATTTTTTAAAAATCTTAATTACAGCTTAGAATACAGCTTGATATACTCAAGAAATTTTGCATTGATTTCATCTTCAAGTTTTTCAAATTCTTTGTCAATGCCGCCGTTAAAAAATTGCTTGGTATGAATTTGCATTGCGAATTGTAAATGTAAACATAGTTTATCTAAATAATTCCATATCAGAATTATATAAATCCTCTCTCGTAATATCGGCGTAAAATTCTTCACCCGCAGCATTTTCCAAAGCCTTGATAATAAGGTTCGGATTTGCGTTGTCGGTACTGCCTGCGGAAAGTACAATTTCAAGCTCGGCAAAATCACATTTTTCCGATAAAGAATAATTTTTAATACTTTTCTTTAAATCAACAGTCTTGTAACCCGACTTTGACTTCTTTTCAAGCATAATTTCTTCGCTTTCCAAAAGTTCTTTCAGTGCGGTATATACTTTATCAGAGTTAAGATTATCACTGCTGATTTTCATATTAAACCTTGCATACGCAATTTTTCCGGCTTTCATAATCGGCTCTGTAACCGCAAAAACCCTTATGCCCTGCGGCAGGCAGGCATTAAGATTGTTGATTAATTCTTCATCGGAAATATCTTCAATCAATTTTATATCCATACACTCGTTAATTCCTCTGAATCCGAGTGAAAGCGGCAGAGGAAAAGTTGCGAACGGGTGCGGATTAAATCCCTCGGTATGCCATATCGGAGCTTTGCTCTTGTGCAATGCTCTTAACATACAGCGGTTAAGGTCAAGGTGCGATATATAACGGCACTCGTTATCTTTCTTAAACCAAACTCTTGCGTTTTTCAAAGCACACACCCTCCCCGTATTTTGCCGCACCGCAGTTGTTGCACTTCAAACGGCAATGCGGTGTTGTTGTATTTTCATATGCTTTTTTACATTCTGTGATAAGATAATCCTTAGTTACGCCGTAGTCAAGGTGATCCCACGGAAATACCTCGTCAAACGAGCGCTGACGGTTTGCGTAGAATGTCGGGTCAATGCCGCACTCTTCAAAAATATCAAGCCATTTCTGCAAGTCAAAGCAGTCGCCCCAACCGTCAAAATGAAAACCTTTTTCGCAGGCAATTTCCATTGCTTTACACAGCTTTCTGTCGCCACGGGCAAATACCGCCTCAAGGTAACTTGTGTCGGCATCGTGGTAATTAAACTGAATCTTGCGGGTTGTAATGCTTTCTTTGATATGCTGTTGTTTAGTGTGCAAAGTAGGGATTGTGTCCTGTCCGTGCCACTGGAACGGCGTAAACGGTTTTGGCACAAATGATGACGCAGAAACTGTTACTCTTACACCCTTTCCCTTTGGCTTATTCGGGCAATTATAATAAGTATCGACTACAGCCTGTCCAAGGTCGGCAATTGCCTTTACATCGTCCATTGTTTCTGTAGGCAAACCAATCATAAAGTACAGTTTTACAGTAGTCCAACCGCCTGCAAAAGCTGTTGCGCAGGTCTGCATAAGCTCATCATGCTGAACATTTTTATTGATAACATCACGCATACGCTGACTTCCCGCCTCGGGCGCAAATGTAAGTCCGCTTTTACGCACTGTTTTGATTTTATTCATAATATCGTCGGTAAAACCGTCAACTCGCAATGACGGCAGAGAAATACTGACTTTTTCGTCCTTACTCCATTCATTGAGTTTTGTAAGCAACGGCACAATCTGTGTGTAGTCGCTTGAACTCAGCGAAGAAAGCGACACTTCGTCATAACCCGTATTCTCACACAATGCTCTGCACTGCTTATTGATAACTTCGGGAGATTTTTCTCTTACGGGGCGATAAATAAATCCTGCCTGACAAAAACGACAGCCACGAATACATCCGCGGAAAATCTCCTGCACCGCTCTGTCATGCACAATTTCCACAAGTGGAACTACGAAATTATCGGGATAATAGCTTTCGTCCATTTTCTTCATAAGGCGCTTGTGAACAACAGACGGAGCGTTATGTTTAGGAATATACCGTTTAATTGTGCCGTCCTCGTTGTACTCAACATCATAAAGCGACGGCACATACACGCCCTCTATCTGTGCACATTCAATGAGAAACTGCTCTCTTGACTTGCCCTCTGCTCTGCACTTTCTGTAAAGCTCCATAACCTCAAGGTCAACCTCTTCGCCCTCACCTATGAAAAAAAGGTCGATAAAATCCGCAATCGGCTCGGGGTTGCAGGTGCAAGGGCCGCCTGCCACAACAATCTGCTTTAAACCCGTACGCTCACAGGATTTAATCGGCACACCCGAAAGCTTAAGCATATTGAGCACATTTGTAAAACTAAGCTCATACTGCAATGTAAAACCGATAAAATCAAAATCCGATACAGGGTCGCCGCTCTCAAGTGCATAAAGCGGAATATTATTTTTAATCATTTCTTCTTCCATATCAATCCACGGCGCAAAAACTCTTTCACACCATATATACGGAATTGAATTAAACAAACTGTATAGAATTTTCATTCCGAGATGCGACATTCCCACTTCGTAGGTATCAGGAAAGCAGAAAGCAAACCTTACATCAACATCCTTTTTATTTTTTACAACTGCATTAAGTTCTCCGCCCACATATCTTCCCGGCTTTTGAACCTTTAGCAAAAGTTTTTCTACTTCCTTGCTGACCATTGTATTACCTCCGTCAGAAATACCTGTTATTTTTAAAAACTAATGAAAGTATAATATAACCGCATACAAACAACAGCGAAAAATTATAATCCGAATTAAAAAGTATTATAAATCCCAGCACCGCTATTGGGAATAATGCGATGAAAGTTATGATATTTACTGCCTTTTCCGCCGTATGACCTGTAAATCTGCGGCTAAGCAAAATATACAATAGCTGCCCGCCGTCAAACGACATTACAGGCAGTAAATTTAAAAGACAGAGCGACAGATTTACATAAGCAAATTTTAATAAATCTGTTCCACTAAATAAGTATATCAGAAAAATAATAATAAAACAAATAAAATTAGCAAACGGCCCGAAAAAAACTATAAGAAAATTCTGTAAATCACCTCTTTGCTGTCGGCTTTCGTCATTTATTGCAATTTCAAACAAAGAAATGCTTATTTTCTTCGGTTTGCTGCCGAAAATCAGCATCATTAAAAGATGCCCCGATTCGTGAATGACCACAGCAAAACTGCACATTACAAATCCGCAGAATATATCAAGTATAATACAAACGGCAATCAGGCAGAGCAATGTGTATGAAACACTGAATTTAATATTGAACAGTTCAAACTTCATCGTCTGTCGCAGTACCGAAAATTTCGGATAAATTGTAATCGTCGGGAGTATTTTCGGCTATAATTGATTTGTTAAGTTCGCCGTAATACCATTGACGGGCAGCAGTGTAAAAATCGCCGCCGACAGTTTTTATAACAAACGCAGCCAAAGCAAGCAATAAACATATTATAAGCTGCATCGTAACAAGGACTTGCGTATTGTGAGATTTTTTACGCTTTTGCGGCGGTAATTCTGTATTTTGAGGGCTTTCCTCTTCCGTTTCCGCATGCGCAGGAGTTGAATATTCGGGGCAAGAGGCACTCTGCCAACCGTCATCGTATGTAATTTCATTTGTAAAATTTTCTTCTGTCAAAACAACCACCTCAATGCAATATATGCACTGAGGTGGACAAAATTAACCTAACTTTTTAAAATCGCCTTTAACAAGATTTATAAAGAAACAAATCGCAATAGTAAGCGAGAAAATCTCGGCAATCGGGAATGCGTACCAAACTGCTCCGATTCCCCAAATTCTTGAGAAAATAAATGCAATCGGTAAAATAAGCACAAGCTGACGGGCAAAAGACATAATAAGACTTCTGATTCCCTTGCCGACTGCCTGGAACAAGGTGGTAAAGATAATACCCGCTGCGGCAGGAATAAAGCAAAGACTTATAATTCGGAACGCAGGCACGCCGATCTTCATAAGTTCCTCTGTGCCGCCGAACATTGAAATAAGCTGTTCCGGGATTATCCACATTGCCAATGTGCCTAAAGTCATAATAATTACGCCAATTATAATACCACGCTTGAGTGCGGAATATACACGCTTGCGGTTTCTTGCGCCGTAGTTGTAACCGATAATCGGCATAACGCCCTGGTTAAGTCCAAAGCAAGGCATAAATACAAAGCTCTGCAATTTATAATAAACACCGAGAACCGTTACCGAAGCCTCGGAAGCGGCAAGAATACCGTTAAGTCCGACAATCATAATCGAACCTATCGACTGCATAATAATAGACGGGAAACCAACGGCATATATATTTTTTACAGTCTTCATACTGAATTTAAATTTTCTGAATGTAATTTTAATTAAATGAGATTTCAAGAAAATTATCAGAAGTGCAAAAATCATACTGCAAAACTGACCGAATACCGTTGCAACAGCTGCTCCCGTAACACCGAGTTCGGGGAACGGACCTATACCGAAAATCAAGAGCGGGTCAAAAATAATATTAATTACCGCTCCCGTGAGCTGAAACAACATTGGAAAAATCATATTGCCCGTAGCCTGCAAAGTTTTTTCGATTGTAACTTCTATAATCGTAAAGAGCGAAAAGCAGAGAACCACTGTAAGGTACTGTGTACCGTATTCTATGATATTTTCGTTGGTTGTATAAAGCATCATAAAAGGTCTTGAAATCACAATACCGAGGACAAGAAAGATTGCGTAGCTGAAAAAACTTAACAGCAGACCGTGGGTTGCAACCTCGTTTGCCTCTTTAAAATTCTTTTCGCCAAATCGTCTTGAAACAAGCGAGTTAATACCGACGCCCGTACCGACCGCTACAGCAATCAAAAGCATCTGCAACGGATAAGCAAGTGAAGTGGCATTAAGTCCTTCCTGACTGTACTGTCCGATAAAAATACTGTCAACTACATTATACATTGCCATAATTGTCATTGAAAAAATTGCAGGCAACGACATAGTAAGTATCAGTTTTGTCATGGGCATAGTGCCCATTTTGTTTTCTTTTACATTTTCCATTCGTTTCTGTTTCCTTTCCTAATCTTAAATATTCATTTATTTTCACTTTTAGCGATAAAACGCTTTTTGTATATCAAAAAAATAAAAAACATTATTAATGTGCCGAAAATCACACCCGAAAAGTCGAGCAGTACATCTGTAATCATTCCCGCTCTGCCCTCTACATTAAGTTGTATGGTTTCGTCACAGACCGCAGTCGCAAGTCCGCAAAACATTACATTTATATAGTATTTATACGGTTTCAGTTTGTCAAAAGCAAATGCGCATGACATAAGCATTGCTCCTATTGCCGTATATTCACAGAAATGAGCGGATTTTCTCACTATATGGTCAGTAAGTTCGGGAGTAAAACCTAAAAAGTCTAAAATTTTCTGCAAAAATTCAAGTACATTTCCGCTTTCTTCCGATGATATATCAGCAGGCATCGAAGAATGAATAAATGCAAATGCCACAAGAGCTATCGTTATTATAATTAAAATCGCTTTGGCTTTTTTGCCGCAACTGTATGTAGCCATTTTTAGTCACCTCGTATTATTTTACACAAATCTGCATAATATGTCAATCGACAAATAAAGGAATGGTTATATTTTAAATGTATGTTAAAATTTAGCGTAAAAGCTGTAGTTTTTTAGACAAAAAATAAATTGCAATATATATCGGTATCTGTTATACTGTTAAATAGCTTTTTAAATTGAAAGGGGTATTGTTTTGTTAAACTATATCTTAGTGTTTTTGATTTCTATGGTTCCTCTTATTGAACTCAGAGGAGCTGTTCCGTTTGGTGTGGGAATGCAGCTCGATTTATTTTGGGTGTATGTCCTCGCAATTTTAGGTAATATGCTCCCTGTACCTTTTATATACTTTTTCGCAAGAAAGGTACTTGTTTGGGGCAGTGATAAAAGATTTATAGGCAAATTCTTTAAATTCTGCCTTGAAAAGGGCGAAAAGGGCGGCAAAAAATTGCAGGCAAAGGCAGGCAAAGGCTTATTCTTCGCTTTGCTCTTGTTTGTAGGTATTCCACTTCCCGGTACAGGTGCATGGACGGGTACACTTGCCGCAAGTATGCTTGATATGGACTTTAAGTCAAGCGTAATTGCAGTAATGCTCGGTGTAATTCTTGCAGGTATAATTATGGGACTTGCAAGTATGGGCTTATTCGGCGGATTAAGCGCAATTTTTGCTCCAAAATAAAAACCGACGGGCAGCTTTGGCTGCCCTGTTTTTTAGGATGATAACTTTGAAAAATACAAATTATGATATAATAACGGTCGGTGCGGGTGCTGCGGGACTTGCGGCGGCTATATCGGCAAAACGGAATAACAGAGATTTAAAAATAGCAATTCTTGAGGCTCAAAGCAAAGCAGGCAAAAAAATTCTTGTTACAGGCAACGGCCGCTGTAATCTGACAAATACCAATGTCAGTAAAGAATTTTATCACGGCAGTTTTGATGTTTCTAAAACCTTAAACAGATTTTCCGCAAAAAAACTTATAAATTTCTTTTCAACCTTAGGTCTTGTATGCGACACAGAAACAAACGGACTTGTTTATCCTCATTCAAGACAAGCAAGTGCCGTGCTTGATGTTTTGCTTATGGAAATTAAAAGGCTGAAAATTGAAATCATATGCGACTGCAAAGTTGAACTTATCCGTAAAAAAGGCGAATTTTTCAATATAAAAACCTCGAACGGAGAATACACCGCCAAAAAAGTAGTTATGTCATGCGGCGGAAAGGCCTTTCCTACAGCAGGCGGCACAGGGCTCGGACTTGATGTTATAAAAAATCTCGGTCATAAAATCACGCCGTTATTCCCTGCCCTCTGTCCTATTCAGGTCAAAAGTGATTTTATGAAAAGTCTTAAAGGAATCCGTGCTAAAGCGGCAGTTACTCTTTATGACGGCGAAAAAGCAATAAAAAGCGAAATCGGCGAAGTACAGTTTACCGACAATGCACTTTCGGGAATTTGCGTGTTTAATCTTACCACCCTATTGCCAAAAGTGAAAAGTCCTGTTATTTCAGTTAATCTTGCAAAAGATTATTCGTATATAGAATTATTAAATTTACTTTATGACAGAAAAAAGCTGTTTGCAAATGAACCGCTCGAAGAATTTTTCACGGGTCTTTTTCATAAAAAAATAGGAACTGCACTTATTAAAAGCATTACAAACAAAGCATTGACAGAAAGCTGTAAAAAGTTAAGCGACAAAGAACTAAAATCACTTGCGAATTTAATTCAAAATTGGAAATTTGAATGTAAACAATGCAAAGATTTTTCAAAAGCTCAGGTAATGCTCGGCGGCGTAAACGGAAACGAAGTAAACGGCTATACATTTGAAAGCAAAGTTGTAAAAAATCTATACATCTGCGGCGAAGCACTCGATGTTTGCGGAGATTGCGGCGGATTTAACCTGCATTTTGCTTTTGCAAGCGGTATTATAACAGGAGAAAACCTATGATAAGAATAAGCAATATACATTTACCTCTTGACTACACAAGCGAAACCGTTTTAAATAAAGCGGCAAAACTTATTAATGTAGATAAAAAGTTTTTTAAAAGCTGTACGATTTTCAGACGCTCGATTGACGCAAGAAAAAAGGATAATATATTTTTTCTTGCAACCGTTGACGCAGAACTTTTTGTAAACGAAGAAAAGATATGCAAAAAATTTAAAAACGCCGAAATCGCAGAAAAATATGAATATAATGTTGAAAAATTCAGAGGTACGGTCAGCCCTGTGGTAGTCGGAGCAGGCCCTGCAGGATTATTTGCCGCACTTATACTTGCACAGAGCGGTGCAAATCCGATTTTAATCGAGCGTGGCAGAGATGTAGATACCCGAACGGAAGATGTACATAACTTTTGGAAAAGCGGTATTCTTGACACAACAAGCAATGTACAATTCGGCGAAGGCGGTGCCGGAGCTTTTTCTGACGGCAAACTTACCACAGGCACTAAAGACACCCGTCAGCGCAAGGTACTTATTGAATTTGTAAAACACGGAGCACCTGACGAAATTCTTTACAATGCAAAACCGCATATCGGAACAGACAAATTAAGACCGACAGTTAAAAGCATAAGAAATGAAATTATCCGCCTCGGCGGAAAAGTTATGTTTGAAACAAAACTTATCGGATTTTCAGCAAAAGGCAATTCTGTTACAGGTGCGGAAATTGAGCATAACGGAGCTAAACAAACCATTGATACCAATGCAATTATCCTTGCAATCGGACACAGCGCCAGAGATACTTTTGAAATGTTAAATGAAAAAGCTATACCGATTGAGGCAAAAGCATTTTCTGTCGGCGCAAGAATTGAGCATCACAGAGAAATGATTGATAAATCACAGTACGGCAAATTTGCAGGCAACAAAGCGCTTGGCGCAGCAAGCTACAAGACAAATGTGCACCTTGAAAACGGCAGAGGCGTATATACATTTTGTATGTGCCCGGGCGGAAAAGTTGTAAATGCCTCAAGCGAAGAAAATCGACTTTGCACAAACGGAATGAGTGAATTTGCAAGAAATGAAGAAAATTCAAATGCCGCCTTACTTGTCGGGATTACACCTGCCGACTATCAATCGGAAAATCCGCTTGCAGGAATGTATTTTCAGCGTGAACTTGAGCATAAAGCATTTGTTGCCGGAGGAGAAAACTTTAATGCTCCGGTTCAGCGTGTATGTGACTTTATTGAAAATAAGGCAAGTACAACAATCGGTGATGTAAAACCGTCTGTAGGTCCCGACTTTACACCGAACGACCTTAATAAATGTCTGCCTGATTTTATAACAAACTCAATGCGACAGGCAATAGTGCAAATGGATAAAAAATTACACGGTTTTTCATACGGTGACGCTGTACTGACAGGTGTTGAAACCCGCAGTTCATCGCCAATCAGAATTATGAGAAACAACAATTTACAAAGTGTTTCGGTAGCAGGACTTTATCCGTGCGGAGAGGGCGCAGGCTACGCAGGCGGAATTATATCTGCCGCAGTCGACGGAATTAAATGTGCGGAGAAAATTATAGAAAATTCCATATCGGAATAAAAGCAAAATTACAGCAAGCAAAAAGTGCAGTTCATACGAGCTGCACTTCTTTTGTTTATAAGGTATATGAATATTTAATTTTGAGTTGCAATATACATCTGAAGCTCAGTTACATCGGATACTGTAAGCTGACCGTCACCGTTAAGATCGAGCGCCTCAAGTACCGCCTTGTCGCTTTCATCTATTATAGGCATACCGTCATCATTTTTAGAACCCGCAATATGTAACTGCATAGATGTAACATCGGAAACATTTACAATGCCGTCACCATTTGCATCACCCTTGAGTACTTTTTTGCCATCAATAGCCACAAATTTCAGCTTGTTGCTATCGGTGTAAGAGTTTACATAACTCTGAGCATACGAACCTTCGTAGCCATAAATTGTAATGTCTGAGTTAAGGAGGAAGAATAATCTATCGCCAATTGAGGTTACGCTCTTAGGAATAGTTACACTTTTAAGATTGTAGCACTCTGTAAAGGCATACTCTTCAATAGTTGAAACACCGTCCGGAATTACTACGCTTTCAAGGCTTGTGCAACCCCAAAAAGCACACCCCTTAATGTATGTAAGAGTTTTGGGAAGAGTGATGCTTTTCAAATTTGTTTTATTATAAAACGCACCACGAGCAAGCATAGTTACGGTTTTGCCGTCAATCTGTTCCGGAATAACTACATCGGTATCACTGCCAAGGTATTCCCAAAAAATAATTGACTTGCCATCAATGTTCTCATAGCGGTAGTCGCCGCTTGTTATAACATAATGCTCAGCATCTCTGCTCTGCGAAACCTTTGGAACATTTACTTCGGCTGCGTTTGCAGTAAATGGTATTGCCGAAAACGCAGAAGTAAGCATTACGGCAGCAATTATTGTTGCAATAGCTTTTTTAGATTTTTTCATCTTATAACCCCTAACTAATATATTTATATTTTTATGTTATCACTGCAAAAATGCTTTGTCAATAAAATGAATAAATTTTAACACTGATTTTCACATATTATAAAAAGTAATCACAGCAATTTTTATATAAAAGCGAGAACATTTGTCAAAATATTGATTTTGTCGTTTTACAAGCATATAATTAATTAGGATTTTAATTATTAGAATTTTAACTATAGAGGTGTAGTATGAAAGAATCAATACATTATCTGCTAATGGCAGATCATTTTTTAGTTCAAAAGGCACTGCTTGCAAGTATAAAGGATTCGGGTCTTACTCCGGGACAGCCAAAAATACTCGACTATCTGCAAAATCATAACGGCTGCGTGCAAAAAGACATTGCTAAAGGCTGCCATATTGAGCCGGCATCAATTACAGTTATTCTCAAAGGAATGGAAACTAAAGGCTATATTGAAAGAAAAATGCTCAACGGTGACCGCCGCTCCCTGTATGTATTCCTGACTGACAAAGGCAAAGAATACATTGATTATCTAAACAGAAAATTTAAAAAAATTGAAAATGCAGCTCTTAAAAATTTTAATGAAGATGAAAAGCAAAAATTTAACGATTTATTAATGCGTGTCTATGAAAATATGCTTGAATATGATAAGGAGGAAAAACAACAATGAATTTAAAAAATATGAAAATCAGACTACCGATGTACCTTGTAGGTTTATTTATAATGACAATAGGTATAGCAATTTCCGTTAAATCGAACCTCGGTGTATCGCCTGTAAGTTCTATCCCCTACACTATGACCTGTATATGGGGAATTGAAATGGGAAAGGCTACCATACTTTTTCATATTGTATTGGTATTAATACAATTAATTATTCTCAGAAAGAATTTTAAACTGATCAGCTTATTACAGATTCCCGTAGGCGTTGTTTTCGGTTATTTCACAACATTCTGTAATTATCTTGTAAGCTTCTTCCCCACTCCCGACAATATCGTAATAAGAATTATTATGGTACTCATCAGTGCCGCAATTGTTGCTATCGGTATTTTCCTTTACTTGCCTACCGATGTTATCCCGCTTGCGGGCGAAGGCGTTATGAGTGCGGTTTCGCAAGTAACTAAGATTGAATTTTCAAAGGTAAAAATGGCATTTGACATAACAATGGTTATTATATCAGGTGTATCTTGCCTTATTTTTATCCACAATCTCGGCAGTGTGGGAATCGGCACAGTAATTGCCGCTTTTCTTGTAGGATTTATTCTCGGTATAATAAATAAAGTGTTCGGAAAATACAGAGATAAACTCTTAGGCAAAACCAAAATTGCAGATGATACCGCTGAAACAGATGACAAACCTACTTATGTAATCTCCATTTCAAGAGAATACGGCAGCGGAGGCAGAGCAATAGGAAAAATTCTTGCCGAAAAACTCGGATACAAATATTATGACACCGAACTTATAAAACTTGTAATGCAGGAAAGCGGATATTCACCTGAATACATAGAACACAACGAGCAAACTCTTGACAAATCAGCGCTTAACGACTTTTTTGAATGGTACCAGCAAAACAACGGTGATACTGTTCCTAATATCAACAGCTTGTTCAAAAAAGAAGAATCGGTTATTAAGCACCTTGCCAAAACCGAAAACTGTGTAATTGTCGGCAGACTTGCAAACTATATTTTAAGAAACAAAAAACATATTTACAATGTATTTATAACCGCAGATGAAGAAAGTGAAATTGAAAAAGTAAAAGAAAGAGATCACCTTTCACATGAAAATGCCGCCAAGCAAGTAAGAAAAGTAAACCGAGAACGCTCTGCGCACTGCAAATACTTTACGAATACAGATTGGGGCAATGCAAAAAATTACAATCTGACTATAAAATCAAATGACTTCGGTTATGAAAAAACAGCGGATTTAATCGAAATACTTTTCAAACAAAAATTTTCGTTATAATTCTTTAGGGTGATTTTCAGATTAGAAAATTATTAATACAAACTTCAAATCAAAACATAATTCACCTTAACTTTAATGAAACAAGCTAAAAGACAGACAGTAAAAACTGCCTGCCTTTTTCTTTGTCAGCCGTTACAGCCACACTCAAAATTACATTTTTCTCTTTCTTCAGGTCTTGCATTCGGTGGGAAGAATGATTCGTTAGGAAAATCTACCCTGCTGAAAACTTCGCACGGGTCGTCGCTTTCAGGCTTACATTCCTTGCGAGGAATACAAAAATCATATGACGGAATCATAATCTGTACATTTCTCTCAAGCTGTGTAATTGTAAAAATACCGATAGTGGCACTTACGCTTGCATCTCCGGTCACAGCAAAATCGTCACCAAAGTATGTTATTACACATTCAGGTATAGGAGCACAAGGAAGCTGCGGAACACTTCCTTTTATAAGTCGTGCCGAAAGAGCCATAGGTTCGGAAATTTGTACTGTTGCATTTGGTAAAAACTCCGTGCAACCGCATGATGTAACAGGTTGAGAGCAAACTATACAACTGTCGCTCGAAAAACTCTTTGAATTTGATTCACTGCCGTAAAGAACCGACCTTTTACCGTAAATTGCAAGTCCGTTTACCCGTGACGGAATTGTTGAACCGCAGGTATATGCCTCAAGAGAAATATCAAAATAGAATGTAACATCAACCGCATAACAGCCACGATGAAAAGCGATTGATTCAACGCTTACATCGGCGGTTATAACGCTTGCCTTGCAGATTTTTACAGATGATGCGTTATTGATAACAGTTTGACTGCAAGGTGTAAAATAAACCGCAAGATTGCTAAGGCAATCCTTTGAGCCGCAACTGTCATAAATACGGCTTGCGTTTATGCAGACAGCGTCTGTGCATTTGTTTTCGGTAAGCGGTTCGTTGCCCGACTGCCGTGGTACTGTGCCGTATGATACATCTGGCATAAAAATTAACCCCCATAAAATGTATTAACAGGCTTACGCTCTGTAACAATACATTTTATGAAGGTTATACTTAATTGTGAATATTGAGTTGATTTATTTTAAATAAGGCTTTAAAATTTCATCAAGTTTTTTGTTTACATCTTTCGGATTTGACTGCGTATAATTTGAAAAAGCGATGAATACTTTGCTCTGGTCCTGCGCAAATACAATTCTTGCATTAAATCTGTAGAATGCTGCGTCACAATAATAATTACCGCAATCGTCAACATACAAACCGTACGCAAAACTTGATTTATAAGGAGTGAACATTTCTTCTTTGGATTTTGCAGACAACAATTCACTTCCCGTAATAGCGTCTGTCCATTTAAGCAAATCACTCAAATTGGAGATAAGACCCGTAGAAGAATACGCAACACCCGGATAAATATTCCACTCATCGTCAAAAATATCCTGATAACCTGTAGCGAGTTGGTCTGTGCTCTCAAAGGTTGTCGAAGTCATTTCGAGCGGCTCAAAAATATTTTCTTTCAAAAATTCCTCATAGCTTTTTCCGCTTACCTTTTCGATTATGTCACCGAGAATAAAATAATCGGAATTTGAATAGCTGTAATTTTCTTCATCATTATCAATTTCTTGTGACAATATCCATTTTAAAATAACAAAATGATTATCTTTAGCAGAATTATTCTCTGAAATATCGTACTGCGGAGCATTTGCACGCACGCTTTCTTCAGATTTGCCGAGATAATCCGGCAAGCCTGTTGTCATTGTAAGCAAATTACGGATAGTTATATCCGAACCGTACTTATAATCGGGATAATACTTGTCAAGCGTATCATCTGTGCTCAGCTTATACTGCTCCTGTAAAATCATAACAGCCGCAGCGGTAAACTGCTTTGTAAGCGAACCTATGTAGTAATTTGTATTGAGTGAATTATATGTATGCGAACCCTTGTCGGCATAGCCGTTATTGCCTATATATTCAAAATCATTTCCGAGTTTATAATATACAGTTCCTCTGAATTTACTTGCAACAAGTGTATTATCGAACTTAGCTGTTATGCTGTCGGTATCTTGTTTTAATTTTGTAAAATTATATGCAGGATTAGTAGGTACTTCATCAGCAGTTGCAGGCGCAGCGGTAAGTCCCTGCGTCGATGCACCTGTAGAATTTGTAGTCTGCGGTGCTGTTGTAGCCGAAGATTCCGAATCATTGTCACAGCCTGTAAATGCAACTGCGGAACACGCCGCCATAGCTACGCACATTAATGATTTTGCTAAAGCCTTCAAAAAATCACCTCATCAGATTTTTTCCATTTTACTGAAATTAGCCATAAGAGTTTTTGTGCCTGCCTTATCAAAAGCAACTTCAAGCATTGTGTCGTTGCCCATTTTTTCGGTTTTCATAATCATACCTTTGCCAAATACCTTATGGAATACACAATCTCCTTTTTTGTAAACAGTACCCGATTTAACGGCAGGTTTAGTAAATGTATTAAAACTTTTGTTAGGTGTGAATTTCGAACCGGCACCGATACTGATATGACTTGAGGATGCGGAAAAACCGTTTGTTGACGCAAAAGTCTTTTTCTCGCCTGTATAATTAAGTAATTCGGGCGGGATTTCATTTACAAAGCGTGATACTTTGTTATAGCTTGTATGACCCATCAACATTCTTGACTTTGCCTTGGTAATGTAGAGCTTTTCTTTTGCTCTTGTAATACCTACATAAGCAAGTCTGCGTTCCTCGTTAAGTTCATCGGGATTCATCATTGTTGCAATTGACGGGAACACACCTTCTTCAAGACCTGCAATGAAAACTACGGGAAATTCAAGTCCTTTTGCGCTGTGCAATGTCATCATTACTGATGAATCCGCTTCTGCATCATAGTTATCAATATCTGTCTGCAATGAAATTTCCTCAAGGAAGTTTGAAAGTGACGCTTCTTCTGCGTAATCCTCTTCAAATTTGATAATATTTGAAGAAAGCTCTTCGATGTTCTCAATTCTTACATCGGGGTTGTCTTTCTCTGTTTTTAAATATTTTTCGTAATCTGTATGTTCGAGAATGAGATTGTATAATTCTGCAAGAGAATAATCTCCGCTTTGTTCAGCCTCCATAAGACCGTCAATAAGCGCAACAAAACTCTTTAACTTTGTTGCGGCTCTTGAAAGCTGTGGATATACATCTGCATCTTTAATTACGGAATATATGCTTTCGCCGAGTCCTGCGGCAATTTCAGAGGCTTTTTCAAGTGTAGTTGCGCCAATACCACGCTTTGGCACATTAATAATTCTGCCCAGTCTGACATCGTCGTGCGGATTATTAATAACCTGAAGATATGCAACCATATCTCTGATTTCTTCTCTGTCATAGAATCGTCTGCCGCCGATTACACGGTGCGGAATACCGCTTCTTGACAAAGCCTGCTCAATTGAGTTTGACTGTGCATTCATTCTGTAAAGAATTGCAAAATCAGAGAATTTTCTGCCGTCGGCAACACCGTCAAGTATAGTTTTTGCAATAAATTGAGCCTCGTCACGCTCGGAATCGGAAGTATGCACCTCAATTTTATCGCCAACGGCATTTTCAGTCCACAACGTTTTGCCCTTACGCATTGTGTTGTTAGAAATAACACCGTTTGCCGCATTAAGAATATTCTGTGTACTGCGGTAATTCTGCTCAAGTCTTATCATCTTAGCGCCTTTAAAGGTGTTTTCAAAAGAAAGGATATTTTCAATTGTAGCACCTCTGAATTTGTAAATACTCTGGTCGTCATCACCTACAACGCAGATGTTGCCGTATTTTGCGGCGAGCATACTTACAAATTTATACTGCACCTTGTTTGTATCCTGATACTCATCAACCATTATGTATTTAAACTGATTTTGATAAAATTCGAGTATATCGGGACATTTTTGAAAAAGCTCAACAGTCTTACAGAGCATATCGTCAAAGTCCATTGCATCTGCGGTTTTTAGTCTTGACTGGTAAATTTCATATACTTTTGCCACGGACTGCTTGAGGTTATCGTAACCTGCTCTTTTGAGCATTTCCTGTGGAGTAAGCATTTCGTCCTTGGCTTTTGAAATTTCGTTGAGCACTCTTTTTACCGGCAACATTTTTTCGTCATAATTAAGCTGTTTTAAAATATCTTTTACAAGTTTTTTCTGATCGTCAGTACCGTAAACGGTAAAATGACTTGTAAAACCGATTCTGTCGCCGTATCTTCTTAAAATTCTCGCACAGGTAGAGTGAAATGTAGCCGCCCAAATATCCGAACCGCCTTCCGGAACAGCGTTGCAGATTCTCTCTTTAAGCTCCCCTGCCGCCTTATTGGTAAAGGTAATTGCAAGTATCTGCCACGGTTTGCAAAGTTCAGACTGCAAAATATACGCAATTCTGTTTACAAGAACGGTTGTTTTGCCCGAACCTGCACCCGCAAGTATAAGCAAAGGGCCTTCTGTGCAAAATACAGCCTGCTGCTGCATATTATTCATATGTGAAAACTGTTTTTTTAATTCTGATTGTACCATAGCAATATTCCCGTTAAAAGTTTAATAACACAGAAAACGGGCGAACTGCGTCCGCCCGTATAATCTGACGATTTTATTTTATGTAGCCGTAGAATGTTTCAAGAATTTCAGGACCCTGGTCTGCAACAATCATTGTAACATAGTTGCCGTCCTGTGTAACCTTGCAAGCCTCAACCATAGGAAGTTTTTTGGCATTGTAGCCTGAATACTGTGTAACAATTGAAGTGTATGTCTTAGAAAGCGCATCGTTTACTCTTGATGCAGCGTCAGCATCAACAGCCTCAACAAGTACAATTTCAACTCTTGAATTGCTGTCTGAATTGATTTCTGCCGCAAACTGCTTAACATCTTCTGTGTCGATGCTGTAATATTTTTTAAGATCATTAGAATCTGTAAGCTCTTTTAAGTCCAATGAATACTTAGAGTTGATGTCAGAAAGAACTGTTTTTAAATCGACCTCTTTGCTGCCTGAACAACCTGCAAGCGCAGTAAGACAAAGTACAAATATTGTTACCAAAGAAACTACCTTTTTCATAATTAACCTCCAAAAATGTCTTATAAAAAAATTACGCCGAATCAGTGTGACCCGGCGTATTCAGATGGTCGAGGTGACAAGATTCGAACTTGCGACCCCATCGTCCCGAACGATGTGCGCTACCAAACTGCGCTACACCTCGATAAAAACAGCCCCGATTACTCGGGGCTTTTAATGGCTGAGGAATAGGGATTCGAACCCCAACAAACAGAGTCAGAGTCTGTCGTGCTACCGTTACACCATTCCTCAATGTTTATTGCTCATTGCTGCAAGCCGTGCAATCAACGATATATATTATATATTATGAAGTGCGTTTTGTCAACACTTTTTTGAAATTTTTTAAAACTTTTTAGAAGTTTTAAACTTTCGTTCAGCATTGACTTGTTGCTTACTTTCACGCAATCAACAATAGCTATTATATAGCGGAAAGTGTGTTTTGTCAACATCTTTTTTCAATTTTTTCTAAAATTTGAAAAATACAAAAATACGGAATTTTAGCTAAAACTTTTTTTGAGTCTTATATCGTCGCCGACAAAATTAAGCCTTACACCCTCTCCGTATATTCTTGAAATAAATCTTGAAGTATAAGTTTTTTCAAGTTCTGTTATCGAAAGGTTTGTGTTTATTATCAAAGGCTTTCTCAAAAGCATTCTTGAATTACACAAATTATAAAACTGCGTATTTGAAAAAGAATTTGAAAACTCTGTGCCTAAATCATCAATAATTAATAAATCGCACTTTGTGAGCATTTCAAAATATTCGGAATCGTTGGACTCTTTGGAAAAATGCATATTGCTAAGCGTTGACATAAGCATAGGTGCAGACACATAGATTACACCGAAACCACGCCTTGTAACCTCATTGGCAATAGCGAGCGAAAGGTGGGTTTTGCCAAGACCTGTGCCGCCTCTCATAAGTATACTCTTTGACTCAGGCGTAAAAGTTCTTGCGTACTGTACGCAATAATTATAAATTTTTTGCATTTTATCAAAAGGTGATACTCCGCTCGCCTTATCAACCTCATGACTGTACATATTAAGGTCAAAGCTCTCAAAAGTGGAAAGTCTTAAAGGCGCAGTACGGTTAAGCTCCTCGCACGCAGTTGCTACAAGCAATCTTTTAAAACAAGGGCAATACACTGTTCTTCCGTCTTTTTCTATATATCCCGTATCTTTGCAGTATTTACAGTTGTAATGCGGTTCAAAGCAATTTTCTTCATAGCCGTTTTCTTTAAGCAGCTTTTTGACTTCATTTTGCATAGAAAGACTTTTGGCACGCAAATCCTGCGTGGCAGACTTTACATCTCCGCCGTTTAAAACTGCACGAACCGCAAGTATTCCGCATGAAGATATTTCTTTTTCAAGCTCCTCTATTCTCGGAACTCTTCTGTAAACCTCTTCACGAACCTGCTCCGCTCTTCTCTCGGCTTTGGTGCGCCTTTCTTCCATTTTTGCTTTTGTCGCTCTGTAAATTTCTTTACTGTATCCCATTTATATCACCACACTAAATACTGTCGATTGTATCTAATCTCTGCAAATCATTTATATTATATGATGTGTTGGCGTCATTCCTGTTTCCGCCTTTATGCTTATACTTATCGGGTCTGCTGTCAAATTTGTTTAAATCGTCAACATTGTAAATTCCGCTTGAATTCCAGCGTTTTAAAATTCCGTTTATGTATCTGAAATCGCAGCTGCCCTTACTGTCAACACATCTTTCGTAAGCCTCTCTTAGCATTTCGGGAGAAAATTTCCACTCGTTTACCCACAAATCGGCGTATTCAACCTGCTTTTTAGTAGGAGAACCCGTATTTTTTAAACCGAACGCAGATGCTACAACCGTAAAACTTTGGCTTGCACGATGTGCTTGTTTTATTTTATTTTCGGCTTCCTCAATTGAGAAAACTCCCGCATCAGACCATCTCAAGCCTATTGTTTCAATGGCTCTTATGTTAGATTTTCCGATGCTTATACAATACTGAATAAGCATTATAATTACCTCTACAGGCAAACCGCAGGTATTTTTAAGTAACAGTAACGATGACGCATCGGAGTTTGATAAAGGCTTGCCGAGGGCTGTCTGTGCCTCGTTTACAAGCATTTTAAATTCTTCGTCAACCGCAAGCTGTTGTGCCACATAAACATAATCGGGGCGCTGCGGTCTTACAAACATATGCGGAACTGTAGGCTCTTCCTTTTCAATCGGAGCGGCAGTATTATTGCTTTCGACTTGTTTTACCGCAGGCTGTTCAGTCGTTTGCTGTTCCGCCTGTGCAGGCTCAAAAGCACCGTTATTTTGGCAAAAGATACCTTTCATAACCCAGTATTCAACTGCCTCCGGAATATCGGTTTCATTTACACCTGTCGCCTTACTGATGTCGCTTTCGTTCACATCTTCCCCACTGTGTCGCAAAAGATATAACAATACCTTAAGTTTAACGCCGTCTGAAAACTTAAGTCCCTCGTCTACAACAGACGAAGGCACGGCAAATATTGAATTCCAAGCACCAAGATTAATTTTCATAGACATTTCATATACCTCTGACCCAAAATAAATATTATAATCAAACTTTATCGTACACATTATTATATCACACTAAATTTAAAAATCGACACATATTTTTAAATTTTATAGATTTTTTTAAAGAAATATGTTAAAATACAGTTGAAATGTTTTAAGGAGGTAATATTATGAAATATACATACATTCCAAGAGGTGTTTGTTCAAGACAGATTAATCTTGAGATAAATGACGGAATTATAGAATCCTGCGAATTTATCGGCGGTTGCGCAGGCAACACTCAAGGCATTTGCGCTCTTGTAAAAGGTATGGACGCAGAAGAGGCTGTAAAGAGATTAAAAGGCATTGACTGCCGTGGCAGAGGTACATCTTGCCCCGATCAGCTTTCTTACGCTATCGAAGAGGCTCTTGAACTTGAATAAGCTCTGCGGCTAAAACTTTATATTTATCATAACATTAAAGCTCTCTTTATTTGCGTAAAGAGAGCTCTTTGTTTTGGTTTTAAGATTTAGACGGTTTAATGCAGTGTTTTGTCTGGAAATTCCGGTGTATCACAAAAATTATAAAAGTTTGTTCAACCTTTTCAAAGGTTGTGGGTGTGGGCAAAGCCCACAAATACTTTCCGTTTATGTAATCTGACGATAGCCAAACAGCCTGCTGTTTGGTAACTTAAACAAAAGAGTTTTCAAAACTATAACCCTTTAGTTCGTTTTACAGCATATTGGTTACATCAATTTTTGCGTTCACATCATCAAGTTTATTTTCAAGCATAACAGACATAAAAAAATATATTTGATGTCGTTCAACACCTCTAATTCTTCGTCGGACATAAAAATCTCCCGAAATCAGTCAACCTTGAAAGTACCTGCCTCAATCTCATCAATCATAGCAAGACGCTTTAAGTGTCTGTCGCCCTCTTCGGGAGTATTGAGGAAAATTTCTGTAAATTTAACAGCATCTTCTTCGCTTGTAACTCTGCCGCCCATACAAAGAATATTTGCGTGGTTGTGTCTGCGTGTCATTTCAGCGCAAAATTCATTGCTTACAACAGCCGCACGAATACCCTTAACTTTGTTTGCTGCCATTGAAATACCGATACCTGTACCGCAACAAAGAATACCAAGCTCACATTCGCCGCTTGCTACTGCTTTTGCAACTTTATAGCCGTAAACAGGATAATCAACGCTGTCTGTGCTGTAAGTACCAAAATCTTTATATTCAATACCCTTTTCGTCAAGATATTTTTTAATTGCGCAGATAAGGTTATATCCGCCGTGGTCACATCCGAGTGCTAACATTTCTTTTCCTCCATTTTCTTTTTAAGTTCTCTTTCAGCCTGCGGCAGTCTTAAATACATCGGCATAAGTTCCGCAGCCGAAAGCACTTCTCCGTCATTAAATTTTTGTACAGCAATTTCTGCTGTTGATGACGCTCTTTGAAATCTTATACTGATTGGTGCGAGTTCAACATTTGGTAATAATTCTTTCATAGCATTATAGCAAAGCTCCGCACCGTCACCCACAAGTATAATTCTTTCGTCATAGCTCTTAAGTTCTTCTGAAAGCTCGGCAACAGACAAAGCTCTGTCTTTGCAAAGTCTTTCGGGCTTTATGCCATCACATTTAAAAAGCGCATTATAAACCTGCGAACAGCGAGCGTCCATAACAGAACAGATTATCCCATTTGCAGATTGCAAATTATACGCAAGGCTTTCAAGCGTCGATACCTCTATGCAAGGCAAATCATCGGCAAAAGCAAGTCCTTTAGCCGCTGCAACACCGATTCTTACACCCGTAAACGAACCCGGACCGCAGTTTACCGCAACGGCGGTAATATCTGTTGTCGTTAGGTTTGTGTTTGCAAGCAGACTTTCAACCATAGGCATAAGTGTTCTGCTGTGAGTAAGTTTTGTATTTATAAAGAACTCACCTATTATTTTGTTTTCGTCACAAATTGCGGTTGACGCAGCTGTGGCACTTGTATCTATTGCAAGAATTTTCATTGCAGATCAACACCTTCAATTTCAAAAATTCTGTCATCATCATTTTCGCCCTTACTGATTCTGATTTTAATACAATCGGCAGGCAAAGCCTCTTCAATATTCTCACTCCACTCAATAATGATTATACCGTTATCAATATAATCAAAAAATCCTGTGGAATACAAATCATCCCATGTATTTACACGGTACATATCAAAATGAAAAATATTATACTTACCCGAATATTCATTGACAAGAGCGAATGTAGGGCTTGAAACATTTTCTCCTGCACCGAGCGCACTGGCAAGTCCTCTTGTAAAGGCAGTCTTGCCCATACCAAGACCGCCAAAAAGAGCGATTACTTCCGTGCCGCACAACTTTTCGGCAATTTTTGCGCCGAGTGCCTCTGTTTCACGGGCATTATGAGTATTTACAGTAATCATCAGAATAAACCGTTAATTTTTCCTTCCTCGGTAACATCAATTTTCTCTGCCGACGGAACTTTCGGAAGACCCGGCATTGTCATAATATCACCTGTATATACAACTACAAATCCTGCACCGTTTGAAAGTGTAAGATTCTTTACTGTGATTTCAAAATCCTTTGGAGCACCGAGAAGTGTTGGGTCATCAGAAAGCGAATATTGTGTTTTTGCAATACAAACAGGAAGTTTTTCACCGCCGAGAGCCTGAATCTGCTTCAATGCCTTTTCGGCAGCCTTTGTATAGTTTACTCTTGAAGCACCGTAAATTGTTTTTGCAATTTTGTCAACCTTTTCTTTGATTGTAAGGTCATCTGAATAAATAGGAGCAAAATTAGACGGCTTTTCGCAAGCCTCTACTACCTTTTTGGCAAGTTCTGTACCGCCTTCTCCGCCCTTTGAGAATACATTTGAGAGAGCAAAGTCTGCGCCTTTAGATTTACAGTAACTCTCGATAAACTCAAGTTCCTCTGCTGTATCTGTACCGAACTGGTTGATAGCAACTACAACGGGAACATTGTACTTTCTCATGTTATCAATGTGAACGCCAAGGTTTTCAATACCATTTTTAAGAGCCTCAAGATTTTCTGCAGAAACCTCTGTCTTAGGCACACCGCCGTTGTACTTTAACGCACGGCAAGTAGCAACAATAACTACGGCAGACGGCTTAAAGCCTGCATATCTGCACTTGATGTCAAAGAATTTCTCTGCACCGAGATCTGAACCGAAGCCTGCCTCTGTAATACAGTAATCGGCAAGTTTTAACGCAAGCTTTGTAGCACGAATGCTGTTACAGCCGTGAGCAATATTGGCAAAAGGACCGCCGTGCATAATAGCAGGTGTACCCTCGAGTGTCTGAACAAGGTTAGGTTTGATAGCGTCTTTAAGAAGAGCTGTCATAGCACCGTCAGCCTTGATGTCCTTTGCAAAAACAGGCTCGCCTGCATATGTATAAGCAATAAGAATATTACCAAGTCTTTTCTTTAAATCAGAAATATCGTCAGCAAGGCAAAGGATAGCCATAACTTCAGATGCAACAGTAATTATAAAGTGGTCCTCACGCGGAATACCGTTCACTCTGCCGCCAAGACCGACAACAATATTTCTCAAAGCTCTGTCGTTCATATCAAGACATCTCTTAATAAGGATCTGGCGAGGATCAATCCCGAGAACATTACCCTGCTGAATATGATTGTCAAGCATTGCACAGCAAAGATTGTTTGCAGAAGTAATAGCGTGCATATCGCCTGTAAAGTGAAGATTAATATCTTCCATAGGAAGTACCTGAGAATAACCGCCGCCTGCAGCACCGCCCTTAATACCAAATACAGGGCCAAGTGAAGGCTCTCTTAGAGCGATTACAGCCTTTTTACCAATCTTAGCCATAGCCTGACCAAGACCGGCAGAAGTAGTTGTTTTGCCCTCACCTGCGGGGGTTGGATTGATAGCTGTAACAAGAACAAGTTTTCCGTCCGGCTCATTTTCCAAACGATTGGCAAGTTCGTCGGAAAGTTTAGCCTTATACTTGCCGTAAAACTCCAGCTCATCCTCTTTAATTCCGATCTGTGCGGCAACCTCTTTAATCGGGAGTAAGGTCGCAGCCTGAGCGATTTCAATATCACTTAACATATTGAAAATACCTCCGTTCAAATATATTTCTTTAATTATAACAAAACTTTCCCCCTCTATTATTCCAATAAGAAAATATATTTTACAATAGAATATAAAATACTCGGGTTTAATTGCTGCAGATTAGGTAATGTTACTTTGATGTATTCAGTTACAACGGATACTGTTGCGTTTAAAATCCGGCTTGGATAGATTTATAGTGCTTTCATTTAAAGCTCCTTTCTTAATTATTTAAGTTTAAAATCCAATATGGATAGATTTATAGCAAGCAACACAGCAATGCAGGGAAAGCCCAAATTTTATTTAAAATCCAATATGGATAGATTTATAGTTTTGGTGGAACAGAAATTCAAGCAAGAACGCTGAAATTTAAAATCCAATATGGATAGATTTATAGAGACTGCAAGCACTTTTTTATAAAACTTTTTTCAGATTTAAAATCCAATATGGATAGATTTATAGACCAGTGTCTGTCAATGTCTTATCATGAACATCTGAATTTAAAATCCAATATGGATAGATTTATAGATCGGTGAATTTGAAAGCATAGTAAATGGGCTATCATTTAAAATCCAATATGGATAGATTTATAGACAATCATTAATCATAACTATGTGTTGACTAATATAATTTAAAATCCAATATGGATAGATTTATAGCGATTTGCGTTGTATTCAATTATTTCTTGAACATCATTTAAAATCCAATATGGATAGATTTATAGTTAGACTTGAAGAAAGTATTATACGCAGTAGGCGAAATTTAAAATCCAATATGGATAGATTTATAGTCTTAAAAGAAGCGATAAGTTTGCCATATGTGCCAGATTTAAAATCCAATATGGATAGATTTATAGACTTTAGGTTTTGAATTAAAATAAACAGAATAGACATTTAAAATCCAATATGGATAGATTTATAGTGTGTTACAACAGTAATATAACCATTTTCATTAGCATTTAAAATCCAATATGGATAGATTTATAGCGGCAGGCGTTGAAATCGTAAAAGATACACTAATATTTAAAATCCAATATGGATAGATTTATAGCGCAAAAGCAAAAAGGCGGAGCACGAGGCTGAAAAGTATTTAAAATCCAATATGGATAGATTTATAGACTTTAGGTTTTGAATTAAAATAAACACTATAAATATTTAAAATCCAATATGGATAGATTTATAGGTTTTTATGAAATGTACGATACTCTTGATAACCAAATTTAAAATCCAATATGGATAGATTTATAGGGAAAGAAGTCCAAGACCGACAAAAACCGCAAGCAAATTTAAAATCCAATATGGATAGATTTATAGGCACACACTGGACAATCAAAAACAATGTAACAATCAAATTTAAAATCCAATATGGATAGATTTATAGTACGGAGTTATGATATATTAATATAAACAAAATTAAAATTTAAAATCCAATATGGATAGATTTATAGATTTTTAGTCCGACTTGACCCCCCTCCGCTAACAGGATTTAAAATCCAATATGGATAGATTTATAGTTTTTAATTATTTCAGTTTTTGTTTTCGTTTTCAGAATTTAAAATCCAATATGGATAGATTTATAGTGTACAAAGCTCTGACATTCTATGATATTTTTTAAATTTAAAATCCAATATGGATAGATTTATAGATTCTTGATGGCTTAAAATGGCTTTTTGTTCCTGAATTTAAAATCCAATATGGATAGATTTATAGTATATTCTTGGATTTACAAACGAACAAAAAACAAGCATTTAAAATCCAATATGGATAGATTTATAGAAAGTCTTATTTACAGTATAATTGTCTGAAATTTTATTTAAAATCCAATATGGATAGATTTATAGGCAGCAAACAAGAAAAGCACCGAGGAAAAAAAGAATTTAAAATCCAATATGGATAGATTTATAGTACTCTTGTTAAACCCCTTGTAGAGGCTGTTAATAGATTTAAAATCCAATATGGATAGATTTATAGTAAACTTGTCATAAGTTGCTGTATCAACCTCAGAAACATTTAAAATCCAATATGGATAGATTTATAGGCCTGACCATTAGGCTTTAAAGCCCTTGCCCAATAATATTTAAAATCCAATATGGATAGATTTATAGTGCATTAATTGCATTTGTAATTATTGATTATTTGACATTTAAAATCCAATATGGATAGATTTATAGCATTCGTTGAAGAGCAGATAAATTCAGCATTTAAATATTTAAAATCCAATATGGATAGATTTATAGGGGTTCATTGATAGGCTTGACACCGAGCAATTAACTTTTAAAATCCAATATGGATAGATTTATAGTGATTTCCTTATCAGTTTGCTCTGCCTCAATTATAACTTTTAAAATCCAATATGGATAGATTTATAGATACCAAAATCCAACTACTGTTGCGTATGACATAACTTTTAAAATCCAATATGGATAGATTTATAGGCAACACAAAAAATCCAGTAAACAAGCCATTCCCATTTTAAAATCCAATATGGATAGATTTATAGAGGTGAACACAGACGAGTAAGGCGGCAAGTGTCAGAATTTTAAAATCCAATATGGATAGATTTATAGTCTTTTTTAAATGCCATTTGATTAGTTGTTAATTTTTTTTAAAATCCAATATGGATAGATTTATAGTGCCCTTGAAATATTGCATAAAAGTGATGTTATAAATTTTAAAATCCAATATGGATAGATTTATAGGATTAGCACGCCCCACACCATTTTATCGTTCTATGCTTTTAAAATCCAATATGGATAGATTTATAGCAATAAGTACAGTTTGATAGAATAACTAAAACAGATTGTTTTAAAATCCAATATGGATAGATTTATAGACTGTTGAAATCAGAAGGCTGTAATGCACATATTTTTTTAAAATCCAATATGGATAGATTTATAGATACTCACAGTCAAAAATAGCATTGAACAATTTAGGTTTTAAAATCCAATATGGATAGATTTATAGTGATTTCCTTATCAGTTTGCTCTGCCTCAATTATAACTTTTAAAATCCAATATGGATAGATTTATAGACCACAAAATTATATACCTTATATACCTAAATATATTTTAAAATCCAATATGGATAGATTTATAGAAAAAGGTGTTGTTAATACAGCTAATGGCGTGTATTTTTAAAATCCAATATGGATAGATTTATAGAACACCAAATAACATTGATAATATGTTTGTGAATGTTTTTAAAATCCAATATGGATAGATTTATAGACAGAGCTTGCATATACACCTGTTTTATAATTGTGTTTTTTAAAATCCAATATGGATAGATTTATAGGCTTTATATATAATATTATCAGAAGTAATATTTTTTTTTAAAATCCAATATGGATAGATTTATAGGCGGCAAAATCGTCTAACATATCCCGTTTTTGTCAATTTTAAAATCCAATATGGATAGATTTATAGTGAACGCTGACTTTATCTGCTCTTCAACAAACGAAATTTTTAAAATCCAATATGGATAGATTTATAGCACACATTAAAAATAACACCAAACGATTTGATAATATTTTAAAATCCAATATGGATAGATTTATAGTACATTGTGTCATTATCTCAACTTTGCGCCAAGATGATTTTAAAATCCAATATGGATAGATTTATAGTTCAAGAGAACTGTCATAAACAGAACCCTTATAGCCTTTTAAAATCCAATATGGATAGATTTATAGTCGTGCTTAATATAAGCATAATCTTTAACACTTGCATTTTAAAATCCAATATGGATAGATTTATAGTTGACGGTATTATGAATTATTGTGATAGCTTTTTTATTTTAAAATCCAATATGGATAGATTTATAGATTCTTAAGTTTTTTAATACTCAATTCACTGTCTTTTTTAAAATCCAATATGGATAGATTTATAGTACTTATACGGATTATTCATAACCTCGCCAGTAATTTTTAAAATCCAATATGGATAGATTTATAGAATCAACTTTATTAGATTTACGAATTAAAACATAATATTTTAAAATCCAATATGGATAGATTTATAGAACGGCAGGTGTTGAAATCGTAAAAGATACACTAATTTTTAAAATCCAATATGGATAGATTTATAGAAAAGTATATATCAATCAATCACACCGTCACGCTTTTTTTAAAATCCAATATGGATAGATTTATAGGATAAAATTGAAAAAATGTAAAGGTTGTGTTAAAATTTTAAAATCCAATATGGATAGATTTATAGCGTTTCAATGTTTTCAATGTCTGTGTAGGTAACCGCTTTTAAAATCCAATATGGATAGATTTATAGACAGTGATTTTTTAAATACAATTTTATTTGAAAATGTTTTAAAATCCAATATGGATAGATTTATAGTAGTACCGATTTCATCAATAAGCACTAAAGTATCACGTTTTAAAATCCAATATGGATAGATTTATAGTTTTCAAGCGAACTATCGTAAACAGCTCCGTTGTAACTTTAAAATCCAATATGGATAGATTTATAGTGCTTTCTCTTTCAAGTCTTTTAACTCCTGATAATACTTTAAAATCCAATATGGATAGATTTATAGAAAATTTAAAAATCAACGGAGATGATGTTATGTATACTTTAAAATCCAATATGGATAGATTTATAGGGAACACACAAAGAACCGCAAGGCGGTTGCTCTATCTTTAAAATCCAATATGGATAGATTTATAGTTGCTTGACTGTTTGAACCGATACAAGCCATTTAACTTTAAAATCCAATATGGATAGATTTATAGACAGAAATTGACGAAATTTATAAAAGTCAAGGATTCTTTAAAATCCAATATGGATAGATTTATAGTCCTTTTCCCACCACCATTTAAAACCATTGTCCTCCTTTAAAATCCAATATGGATAGATTTATAGGTTTAGGACACATAAAAAAGTGACTTAGAACGTATCCTTTAAAATCCAATATGGATAGATTTATAGTATGTGTCCAAAACTTAGAGAAAGGAGATTGGTTGACTTTAAAATCCAATATGGATAGATTTATAGAGCTCCGTACATGGAAAATGCGGTTGTCCGTGATTGCCTTTAAAATCCAATATGGATAGATTTATAGATTTTTAACTTTGATTGGTCAGCATCCTATTTCTTCTTTAAAATCCAATATGGATAGATTTATAGGGATGCGGCGAAAAACAAAGGCAAAGTGCATTTGTACTTTAAAATCCAATATGGATAGATTTATAGCGCCTAAAAAGTTAAAATAATTAAAATCAAAAATACTTTAAAATCCAATATGGATAGATTTATAGATTGCTTGACTGTTTAATCCGATACAGGGCGTTTAACTTTAAAATCCAATATGGATAGATTTATAGTGATGCAAATTATGATTATACAGATTTTGCAAATTACTTTAAAATCCAATATGGATAGATTTATAGGATTAGCACGCCCACATCATTTTATCGCTCTATGCCTTTAAAATCCAATATGGATAGATTTATAGTTTACCACCTTTTTGCCTGGTGTTTATCAAAAATACTTTAAAATCCAATATGGATAGATTTATAGTCAAAATTGTTACCAAAAAGAATAGCAGGCGGCGTACTTTAAAATCCAATATGGATAGATTTATAGTATTAATTCTTTGCAAAGTAAAAGACACATTATTGAACTTTAAAATCCAATATGGATAGATTTATAGCTATGTTAGAATTTAAAAGCGCAATAGTAGACGAATGCTTTAAAATCCAATATGGATAGATTTATAGACATTCGAGTTGCAATTCATTTTGTTAATTATGAAGCTTTAAAATCCAATATGGATAGATTTATAGCTGCTGTCCCTCATATTGCGAAATATCATCAGAAACCTTTAAAATCCAATATGGATAGATTTATAGAGCTTGTCAATCAATCAGCTATACTGAACAGCTTTACTTTAAAATCCAATATGGATAGATTTATAGGAACGCTCTCCCAGCGTGCAATTCAGACAGTGCAACTTTAAAATCCAATATGGATAGATTTATAGGCAAGGTTGATAATGCAACAGCTTTAAAGATGTACAACTTTAAAATCCAATATGGATAGATTTATAGAAGCACTCTCGATAGGTAGATATATGCTTCATCCAAACTTTAAAATCCAATATGGATAGATTTATAGTTAACTAATGCACCAGCCGTTGTATAAGCATTGCAACTTTAAAATCCAATATGGATAGATTTATAGGTTTTTTCAACATTCTATGCAAGCAATACGATATTCCTTTAAAATCCAATATGGATAGATTTATAGTTAAACCCGTACAAGCCATTTAAGAGGCGTTTTTGCGCTTTAAAATCCAATATGGATAGATTTATAGATTGCTTGACTGTTTAAACCCGTACAAGCCATTTAAGTTTAAAATCCAATATGGATAGATTTATAGAGCAACACAATACTTTTATGCCTGCCTGAAGCGGGAGTTTAAAATCCAATATGGATAGATTTATAGCAGGGTAGGCAATAAGTGGTACTGGCTGACTAATAAGTTTAAAATCCAATATGGATAGATTTATAGGTAGTCAATTTTATCAAAACTGCCACATTCAAATAGTTTAAAATCCAATATGGATAGATTTATAGCATACCAAAATCCAACTACCGTTGTGTATGACATTATGTTTAAAATCCAATATGGATAGATTTATAGTTCTGGCGTTCCTGTTGTTTCCCTAAAGGAAATTGCTGTTTAAAATCCAATATGGATAGATTTATAGTACGCTTAATTTTTTCATATCCAGCTATGGTACTTGTTTAAAATCCAATATGGATAGATTTATAGTAAACGAGCAGAGCAGATGAGATTTGAACTCGAACACGTTTAAAATCCAATATGGATAGATTTATAGCTTATGACTGAACAGGAATATAAGATAATCGCAATGGTTTAAAATCCAATATGGATAGATTTATAGCGGTGTATAATATAATCACAATAAAGATAGAGAGCGTTTAAAATCCAATATGGATAGATTTATAGAAATCCCCCGTTATCTTCTCCCCCGCTCCCGGTACTGTTTAAAATCCAATATGGATAGATTTATAGTTATAATTTCAATGTTTTTAATTAACCACGCACCGTGTTTAAAATCCAATATGGATAGATTTATAGATTTTTCTTGATTTTTTCAAAAAAGGTATTGACAAACGTTTAAAATCCAATATGGATAGATTTATAGAGTAATTAAAATTAAACTATCAATAAGTCACAAAAGAGTTTAAAATCCAATATGGATAGATTTATAGATACGACTTAACAAGAATTGTAATTGACCATAACCTGGTTTAAAATCCAATATGGATAGATTTATAGTATTGCTATACCGTCAATGGGTGAAGTGCACCCTTGTTTAAAATCCAATATGGATAGATTTATAGAAGCCAATACAAGCCATTTAAGAGGCATTTTTGCGGTTTAAAATCCAATATGGATAGATTTATAGATATAATTATTATATAATAAGTAATCTAAAAAGAAGTTTAAAATCCAATATGGATAGATTTATAGATACAGAAATTGACGAAATTTATAAAGAGCAAGGACTGTTTAAAATCCAATATGGATAGATTTATAGGAATGTTTAAAGCGTGACAGCGTGATTGATTATGCGTTTAAAATCCAATATGGATAGATTTATAGTATAATGCTCATCAAGTTGAAGTTGATTCTTCACTGTTTAAAATCCAATATGGATAGATTTATAGCTAAACGCTCTTGCTAACGATATTCCGATAACAAGTTTAAAATCCAATATGGATAGATTTATAGGGAGGCAACAAAATGAATGATGTAAAAATGATAGTGTTTAAAATCCAATATGGATAGATTTATAGGAGTTGATGACGCTATTCTTTTTTTCCTCTGTGCTGTTTAAAATCCAATATGGATAGATTTATAGTAATCAAGTAAATAATTAACCGTCAATTTTGAGTTGTTTAAAATCCAATATGGATAGATTTATAGACCATTTTTATTCAATTAATAATTGTTTTTATCTTAGGTTTAAAATCCAATATGGATAGATTTATAGAGCAACACAATATTTTTACGCTTGCCTGAAGCGTGAGTTTAAAATCCAATATGGATAGATTTATAGGAGGGAATATCTATTCTTGAAAATTCAGCAAAAATGTTTAAAATCCAATATGGATAGATTTATAGCGATAGAGGGACAACAACCATTAATATTCTTAAATAGTTTAAAATCCAATATGGATAGATTTATAGCATTTCTAAATACCCTATACCAAATGTAGCGATAATCGTTTAAAATCCAATATGGATAGATTTATAGTGAAATACGGTTATAAAGTTATTAGAAGCTTATCAAGTTTAAAATCCAATATGGATAGATTTATAGGGTTATGCGTTTAGAACGCTACAATAACCACTAAAGGTTTAAAATCCAATATGGATAGATTTATAGTTGCTTGACTGTTTAAGCCGATACAGGGCGTTTAAGTTTAAAATCCAATATGGATAGATTTATAGATTGCTTGACTGTTTAAGCCGATACAGGGCGTTTAAGTTTAAAATCCAATATGGATAGATTTATAGTATGATAAAACTTTTAAAAAAGCAGAAAAGGAAAAAGTTTAAAATCCAATATGGATAGATTTATAGATTAGCAGGCAGCATAGCAGCATAAAGCTGATGGGGTTTAAAATCCAATATGGATAGATTTATAGCTATTGCTATACCGTCAATGGGTGAAGTGCACCCTTGTTTAAAATCCAATATGGATAGATTTATAGAGATCAAGAACAGATCAAGAACAGATCAAGAACAGAGGTTTAAAATCCAATATGGATAGATTTATAGAATAGACTATAAAAACGCTTGTAGGGCTATTTAAAGTTTAAAATCCAATATGGATAGATTTATAGATATCTTTGAAGTCATCCTTTATAAGTAAGATTGTGTTTAAAATCCAATATGGATAGATTTATAGTATAATATAATCACAATAAAGATAAAGATAGAGAAAGTTTAAAATCCAATATGGATAGATTTATAGGCAACACAATATTTTTACGCTTGCCTAAAGCGAGAGTTTAAAATCCAATATGGATAGATTTATAGCTCTTGACTTGTCTAATAATGCACGATTACTATATGAGTTTAAAATCCAATATGGATAGATTTATAGCAGGAAAAACAAAGAATCGCAAGGCGGTTGCTCTATGTTTAAAATCCAATATGGATAGATTTATAGTGTACGAAAGCTACATATTTGGCGGATGCTTTGACGTTTAAAATCCAATATGGATAGATTTATAGAACCAAAAATTAAAAAAACAAGCGAAGCAAAAATTAGTTTAAAATCCAATATGGATAGATTTATAGACCCACTTTTTCAAATGTCCGCTTTTTGTGCTTTTGGTTTAAAATCCAATATGGATAGATTTATAGTTGCTTATTACGAACAGGATCAAGAAGAGTATAAAGTTTAAAATCCAATATGGATAGATTTATAGAATCTGCGTCAGAGCCAAACTCAACACAAACAACAGTTTAAAATCCAATATGGATAGATTTATAGGATACTGATTACAAAGGTACAAGGGTATTTTTTAATGTTTAAAATCCAATATGGATAGATTTATAGATTAAAGTATATCGTATTTAAACTACCGTCTGAATAGTTTAAAATCCAATATGGATAGATTTATAGCCGTGGGATAAAATGATAAGTAATCATCGGCATTTTTCTGTGCTGTTTTGTCGATATACCAAATATTTATCAAATATTACTGCCATTTCAATATATCAAAAGCAACTATACCGATGATTACTTGATTTTTAGGTTCTGTCAACCTGCCGGGGGTTTTGTGCTATGTCAGGTCGACAATAAAAGCGTTACAAAAAATTTGATGTTTTATCATCCGTTTTTCCAAGAAAATCTTTATTCATCCACCGTTCTTCACGGGTATGAAACATTATTACCGAATCCTTGTCTTTTCTGATATAAACATCAAGTTCTTTTTGCAAAGCAAGTGAGTTTGCTTTACTTAAGTTTCCTTCAAAAACAGAGTTTTGAATATGTACAAGATATTTTTTGCAAATCTTAAATACCTTTGGAAGTATTTTTCTGCCTTTTTCATCACATATTATATCATATACAAGAATTACATACAATATTTACCACCACATTTCAAAGCCTTTATATTCTTTTTCTCCTATAATGTGCTTTATCAGTTTATAAAGTTCAAGTCTGATTAAGAATTGATAAGAAACTTTTTTATTAAGTTCTTTGTGAAAAATAGTTGTCTTTAATTTTTCGTCAAATTCAGATGTAATTATTCGTGACGCTCTTTCGGTAAGCTGCAAACCGTTAAGTCCTTCTACAAAACTGCTTTCTGTTATTTGTTTTCGATTAAGCAAAGAAAAGATCAGACGATCCGCAATCAGCGGTTTGAAAATTTCCGAAACATCAAGTGCAAGAGAATATCGCCTTGTACCCGGCTGATGAAGATAGCTTATTGTAGGATTAAGTTGGGTTTTATAAATTTCCGCCAGAGTTTTTGTATATACAAGAGAATTGACATATGAAATAAGGCTGTTAATCATATTGTCGGCAGGATGATAAACTCTTTTATCAAATTCAATATTCTGATCAATAATTACATTCCACGCTTTGTAATATTCCTGACGAATATTACCTTCAATTCCCATCAACTCTTCTATGGTTTCTACATCTGCAAGTTTCCTCCTCAAATTTTCAATAGCGGCCATTTGCTCTGACACATTCTTGCCTCTGCCGTTGTAGTATCTTAAGTTTCTGTAAATATTATAAGACGCAGCAACTATAAATTCTCTTGCTATTGATAATCTGTTTGAATAGTCGCCGTAAGCAAGCACTTGCTTAACCAAAAGCTGACCTGCAAGTTTTGTTTCCTTTGGGCAAAAACTTCCTATGTAAAATTGATAGTAATTGAAGAAATGTACAAGTATTCCGTATTTTGAAAATAAGTTCAGCAATTTAGATGTGACCGTTATTTCATTCATAATATAAATTTCTTTAATATTTTCTATCGGAAGATCTTTTACATTTCCATCAATTGCAGTAAATCTTAATGTGTTGTCTTTTTGAGTTAAATTGCCTGACGAATATATGTAATAACTTTCCTGCATTTTATCACCTCAAATACAGCACAAATCATAGTAAGCACATGATTTGCAAATTCTTTTACTTTCAAATTTTGGCGGCAAAGCAGCCGATATAATTTTTACTATATCAGCTGCCGCACTTTCAAGCTCTCTTTCATCTTCTTCGCTAAGTTCAACATTAAGACTTTGCTTTAGCAAAGGATAATCAATTCTGCCTTTTATTCCCTCTACCCCACGCTTTTTCAGATAATAAAGATAGTATTTAAGTTGAGCAATACCCGCCTCCTCTATCTTTCTGCTTTTCTTTACCTCATGTAAAAGTTTATGCTCGGTAATAAAGTCAATATTGATTGTGTTGTCGATCATAATATGTTTTTTCTTTTGCTTATAAGTGGTTTCATCTATAAGTTTTCCGATTTTGACATTTTCGTTTTCACTTTCCATTGCCAAACCGTTTGAAAAATACCACAGCTTTCTTTTACAAACATAGTAATAATAAATATGCATACCCGAAATATTATTTTCGTCCATAATCATACCTCATATAAAATTATCAGGTTCTCCGTTATCATCAGATTTATCTTGCTTTTTGGTTTTCTTTTCCTTATCAAATCTGATGCCGCATTCGGAATCATAACTGCTGTTAATAACAGGTAATTCAGTATATGGCATTTTTATTTTTAATTTTTTTATTTCGTAATCGTCAATTCTGAATTTAGGTACGGAAACCGTGAAACCAAGTATTTCTTCGTTTGCCTTAAGTTTATCATCTCTTGAATAAGTATCTGATTTTAAAACTTCCAAAGCTTTTTCTATGGCACTTTCATTTTGATTATAAACATCAATCGGCACAGCGTCACTTCTGTCAATACTTCTTATTCCATCTTTTTTAAGAGAGAGATAATCGACATTTTCTTTATAATATTTATAAATTTTACGATATTCTTGAAAATATTTTGATTTTTCGATTTTTTCAACCGAAAGGTACTCATCTATAAGTTCTTGTTTAAGAACTTCAGAGATAATTCCGTCAACGCTTAAAATCGCCTGTTTTGACAACGAATGAATAGCATCGTCAACAAAACGATGTGCATTACCTTGAATTTCAGTAAATACAAAACAATTGTAAGATGAAAAGTCTTTATTACCCTTTCTGTTTACTCTGCCAAAGCGTTGGAACAGGGAAAATAAATCTGATAACTCGGTAATAAGAATATCAAAATCAATGTCAAGACTTGCTTCGACTACGGATGTTGAAATCCATATTTCAGGTATATTCATACTTTCGTTAGTTTTTTCAGAGGCTGCCAAAATCGCATTTTCTTTAGTTTTTCTGTCATTTTTTGTAAAATTGGAATGAAACAGATTTACACTTGCGTTAATATCCGAATTTTTTATTTCGGTGTACATCTTATTTGCAATATCAATTGAATTGCAAACGACAAGATATTTTTTTACTTTATCGCATATTGTATCATCAAATATTTTTATAATATCGTCAGACTGCAAGTTTTTTTCATATACTTTTACATTATGCCTTAGCTTTCCTTTATCAGAAAAATCGGATGTTTTTACATCTGTTCCGAGTATTTTTTCAATCTCGTTTCTTACAAACGGAGGCAAAGTTGCGGTAATTACAGCCACCTTACCACCCAAAGTATGAATCATCTCAATTGCATAAATAATTGCAGCCAAAACATCAGGTGAATACATCTGTATCTCATCAATAATAAACTTTGAATATGACGCTACCGCAAGTTTGTATTCATAACCTGCATATTTCAATGCAAAGTCAAATATCTGATCAGGCGTACAAATTGTAATCGGAAGTGCAAGCTGTTTACTGCATTGTGCATACGCAAAATCATAATTTTTTCCGCTAATTATTGAATCTTCCAAATAATAGGATTTCATATCGGAGTGAACAAGTGCCAC
>UMLG01009983.1_pt1 | contig 44722 bp, 40 predicted proteins | sample 1966511 | NCBI WGS metagenome assembly UMLG01 (sample SAMEA4836195, study PRJEB28245) | human gut metagenome | biome: gut microbiome; material: fecal sample | place: Denmark | collected 2008
GCACCAAACCCGGTGCGTAAGCTCAAGCTATTTGATAATAGCCTAAAATTGCAGAAAATGCGCCGAGAACAGCATGTCCCGCAAAGAGATACGCCGTTTTTCCCGAGAATACTTCAGAAGAATGAACGATTACTCGTTGTTTTTGGCCTTATACCATCGCTTAGTTGCATTAGCGGCAATATCAGCAGAATATCCTGAGCGGATCAACTTCGCATATGCTGCCTGTTTTTCGTTCTTAGACCGTGGTGGCTTACGGCACAGCAGGGCAATAGCTGCTTCTTCCTGACTTAGGTTATTCCGCAAATAATCATCCGGGAAGCCTTCAAGTTGCTCAAAAGGATCGATAGCGTGAGTTCTAAGCTCACGAAGTATGCCAGATAAACCTTTTCCGGCGCTAAGTCGCGAACGCACAAGAACATCGGCAAAACGAGCATCGTCTAAATACCCCACGGATAACGCTCGGTCAATAGCTGCGTCAACAACATCAGCGACAAACCCGTCACGGTGGAGACGGTTTCGAACTTCAAGGACCGAACGATCTCTTACTTTAACCAATCGCTCGATCTTTTTGAAAGCTTCCCTCAACTCATCGGATTTAAGATTCTCATATAGCATCTGATCTTTGGGTGAAGAAATAGACGCTTGCGGAAACCGCTCCGCAAGCGTCTTGGCATCAATTAAAACCATTCGATTTAAGCCTCGATGGAATTTGCAGAAAGATCAGTTGCAATAGGCTCCTCGCCGATGGCAGGAAGATTGTATTCCGCACGCACCTTGTTTTCAATTTCATTTCGAATATCAGGATGCTCCTTCAGGGTACGTTTAGCGGCTTCGCGGCCCTGGCCCAAGCGTTCATCACCATAGTTGAACCATGAACCACTCTTCTTAACAAAACCGGCCTCAACGCCCATGTCGAGAACGCAGCCCTCTTTTGAAATTCCCTCACCATACATGATGTCAAACTCGGCCTGCCTAAAGGGTGGAGCAACCTTGTTCTTAACCACTTTGACTCGAACTCGATTACCGATGAACTCACCATCTTTTTTGACCGAGTCAAAACGACGAACATCAAGACGAACGCTCGAATAGAATTTCAATGCGCGACCACCTGTAGTTGTTTCAGGATTACCGAACATGACACCGATTTTTTCGCGCAGCTGATTAATGAAAACGCAAGTGGTATTAGACCGAGAAAGAGATCCGGCAAGCTTACGCAATGCTTGGCTCATCAGACGAGCCTGAAGGCCAACTGTGGTATCGCCAATTTCGCCTTCGATTTCGGCTCTAGGAACCAAGGCTGCAACAGAGTCGACAACTACGCAGTCAATAGCGCCAGAACGAACGAGCATATCGCAGATCTCAAGCGCCTGCTCGCCAGTGTCGGGCTGAGAGATAAGCATTTCATCTACATCTACACCAAGCTTAGCGGCATAGACAGGATCCAGCGCATGCTCGGCGTCGATAAAGGCAACAACACCACCTGCAGCCTGCGCCTCAGCAATGATATGAAGAGCAATGGTCGTTTTACCGCTTGATTCAGGGCCATACACCTCAACAATTCGGCCACGAGGAACGCCACCGATGCCTAAAGCGATATCTAATGGAAGGGCTCCGGTTGGAATTACGCCAACTTGCATGTTGGTGTTCTCCCCCAGTTTCATAATGGCACCCTTGCCAAATTTCTGTTCAATCTGATCAGTGGTGATCTTGAGGGTTTTTGCTTTGTCCTGGCTCATTTCTTCTCCTAGCCGAAGGTATTGCGATTGGACCTAAACGAGAATATCCGAACATGCGTTCGATTGCAATACTTTTCGCTTAAGCAAAGCTAATAGTAAAACCGCGTTCTCAAATACATGAGAACGCGGTACTAAAGTGATGCGAAATATATTCAAATCAGAAGCTAATCGGAAACTGGCTCGGATCGGCTATCGTCGAGAGCGTAAGCGAATAGCTCAAGCGCAAAATCCACAGTAGCACTGCGTACGGCATTACGATTGCCGTCAAAATGACGAATAAAGGTTTTAGTATGGTTCTTAGTTGCCAAGCCAAACCAAACAGTGCCAACGGGCTTGCCAGGAACAGCCCCGCCAGGCCCCGCGATCCCGGTAACAGCTACGGCTATATCGGAATTTGCAACGCGAAGAGAACCCTCCGCCATTGAGGCAGCAACCTCGGAGCTTACTGCGCCAACCCGCTCAAGATCGGCTGCAGAAACGCCCAACACATTAATTTTGACATCGTTGGAATAGCTGATAATTCCGCCCTCGACAACAGCCGAACTACCAGGCACGCCAGTGAGAGCGCCACCAATAAGACCACCTGTACAGCTCTCAGCAGTCGAAAGATGCTTGCCTTCTTTAATAGCGCGATCAATAACGGCTTTTGGAGAGCACGAGAAATCATCGGAGTCCTTTTTCGAACCCGCATTACCAAACCCAAGAATGGGAGCGCACTTCATAAAATAGTCAACCATAGAAACGACGGTGAGCACTAGCGCAACTATCATGAAGAACCACGAGATCACGTACAAAGCAAGTTCCATATCAGGATGCAGTGCGAGCAACGCGTCGGAACCCTTAACAATAAAGAGTAAGATCGCAATGATCTGGAACACCGTCTTGAATTTTCCATACCAGCTTGCCGCAACAACAACTCCATGCGTCGCCACAAGCATTCGAAGACCCGAAACAATGAACTCACGAGCGATTATGAGCAACGCAACCCATGAAGGAAGAACTTGAAGTTCGATAAGCGCCAATAACGCCGCCGCCACCAAGATCTTGTCGGCCAAGGGATCTATGAACTTTCCGAAGTTGGTTACCTCTCCCCTGCTTCGCGCCAAATATCCATCCAACGCGTCAGTGCACGATAAAATTGCGAAAATCAGTGCAGCAACCCAGGGCTTACAGAGCTCGGCATTATGCCAATCCGGTATATAAGTCGGCCAAGGGGAAATTATTGCCACGACAAAGACAGGGACAAGCAGGATCCGGACAAGGGTGACAATATTAGCCGGAGTCCACAGCGTAGTTTCGTCAAATTCCTTTTCAGTCACCCAGGGCCTCCATCTCGTAAAGAAGCGTGTCGCTGATTGATACGGTATGAACCTCGCCAACAGCACCGTTTTCCAAATAGGTCACACCGTCAACATCGGGGGCCTGGCATTGTGCACGGCCATACAATTGACCGTCTTCCTCGCAACCAAGGACGAGAACGTCCATGCTCGTTCCTATGCGCTGAGAAACGACATGAGAAGAAACGGCGTCGGCAATGTCGCGAAGCTCTTGAAGACGTGCCTGTTTGGTGTCTTCATCAACCTGATTAGGCAATTCGGCAGCAGGGGTACCGTCTTCGGGCGAATAGGCAAAAATACCCACATAATCAAATTCGGTCTCCGAAACAAAATCACAAAGATCATCAAATTGCTCTTCTGTTTCGCCTGGATAACCAACTATTAACGTCGTGCGCAAAGCAATACCAGGAATACGCTGGCGAATACGCGCAACCATCTGTTCGTATTCGGCGCGCGAGCCAGAACGATTCATCGACTTCAAAATCTCCGAATCGCAATGCTGCAAAGGTATATCAAAATAATTGCAGATGTTGTCATGAGTAGCCATGACGTCAAGCAGCTCATCTGTCATCCCGGCGGGCTGTAGATACATAACTCGGAACCAGGTATCAGGATACGCTTCAGACAATCGCTTCAGCAGCGAAGCAAGGTTCTCGCGAGGTTTCAAGTCAAGACCCCAGATACCAGAATCCTGAGCAATGAGCACGATTTCTTTGGTGCCAGATTCAATCTTGGCCTTAACGTCAGAAGCGATTTCATCATAAGAAAAGCTGTGATATCGACCACGAATGAACGGGATGGTACAAAACGAGCAAAAGCGATTGCATCCGTCAGAGATCTTCACATACTCGCTAGGCGCATAATCGAAATCAACTTCAACGGAATTACGTACGCTTGATATACCCAAAAGATCGTCGATTATTTCAACGATATTATCTTCTTCTCTGCAGGTAACAAATTTGTCTGCCTCGGTTAGCTCTTCTTCGAGATCATCACCAAATCGAGAAGGCATGCACCCACACACCACAAGTTTGGTATCCCCTGAAGCAACCGAATCATAACCAGCTATTTCAAATACGGCATCAAGGCTTTCTTCGATAGCCGACTGAATAAACGAGCATGTATTGACGACGATAACATCAGCAGAATCGGCGATATCGACAATAGAATAGCCAGCTCGAATAAGGTCTTCCTGCATTCTGGCGCTATCCGATTCGTTCTTTGCACAACCAAGCGTTAAAAAGGATACGTTTTTTGACATGATGCAACGAATTCCTAGCGATAATTAGTAAATTGCAAAGGCTGACCGTAATCCTTCTCTTTCAAAAAGGCAATAACCTCTTGAAGGGTATCGAGCTTGGGCCCTGATACGCGAAGCTTATCTCCCTCGATGGTGACCTTCACCTTGAGCTTAGTAGCCTTGATGTCCTTGTTGATTTTTCCTGCTGTGTCACGATCGATACCCTCAATAATTTTAGCGGTTTGGCGAACCGATCCACCGGTAGCAGACTCAAGCTTGCCCCAATCAAGAGCATTCAGAGCAATTCCGCGCTTAATAAGCTTAGAGGTAAGAACATCCTTTACCTGATTATTAACAAAATCGCTCGGCGCAGATACCATAAGGGTTTTACCGGACTTGTCTAATGCAATGTCAGCACCAGAGTCTTTAAGGTCATAACGCTGAGAAATCTCCTTCTTCGCTTGCCCGAAAGCATTATCGACTTCCTGCATATCAATCTGGGATACAACGTCGAAGCTAGAATCTTTAGCCATGGTTAATCCTCTCAAAATCGAATTTAATAAAGCCATCATGTTAGGCCATATAGAAAAATAGGTTAGCACGATTCATCTGAAAATCGTGCTAACCCAAAAACATCTACGTAGGCAAAACGCGTCCTATTCAGATGACGACGACCTGGAACTCGCAGATGACGTCTTAGCAGAGTCGGTCGAACTGTCCGACGAGCTTTGAGAGCTCGACGATGCAGCAGCAGACGTATCCCGCTTCACATTCGGATGATCGTTATACCACTGGTCTAAGATTTCGCTAAAGGAAAAAGTTTGGTTTACGATACCTGAGCTGTTGGCCTTAAGATCAACAGCTTCATCATTGATCGTTACCGATACGCCCTTTGTTTCAGTGGAAACAAAGCGAATTTTAGACGAGCTAGTGTAGGTTTTTTCCGCTGGCCCAGACACTGTACCCGACTCTTGGGCCTTGTCGTCAACATAAACTTCGATATAAGACTCACTGCCCTTATCAACGGAATATTTCAAGGTGAATTCAGTTGGAGCAGTTTGGTCAGGAGAGGAATCTGTTTGCTGCTGATCTGACGAAGATTCGCTTTCTGCATTTTGCGTAGACTGAGCGCCGGTAACAGGGATATTGGTCTGAGGCGCAGTTTGATGCGACAGCATCATAGCCACAACGAGAACAACAACGATGACAACAACAGCGATAATAGCAACAAGGATATTCCGACTTCTATTTGGGTTCGGGATATTCTGCGGAGCTGCATACATATTTCCATATTTCCCCGAAGGCATAGCAGATCTACGGGCGCGATGAGCGACCTGAGGGTTGTGATGCGAAGGGTATACATCGGCATTTTGAGAATACACGGCTCGACCAAACCCATTAGAACTGCCATCATACAGATCTTTTTCATCGGGCTGAGAAAAAGATGAACGAGATTTACGAGCAACCCGCCCACCAACTTTTTCAAATGACGAAGTAGCGTATCCGTTGGCTTCGCGTCCATGCGGATCGCGATGCATTCGAATAGAGTCACCAACGCTTTGATGAGCCTGCTCTACCTGATAGGCATATTCCTGATCTAAGTACATTCTGCTGACATCCTGAGCGTTAAGGCCAAGGAGCCGAGAATAAGCAATGATCATATTGCGTGCATATCCACGAGAGGGCATGCGCTTAAAATCACTATTTTCGATCGCGACGATAATATCCTGGCGAATACGCAGATCGCGAGATACCGAAGCCAGGTCTCGCCCTTGGGCCAATCGCGCTTCCTTAAGCACGCTGCCGAAGCTGATCTGGTGCATGACGTTCCTACCTCTTCTTACTTACTGCGAATCATTAGCTTCAAAGGCTTTGATAGTTTCGAGTTCCATCGGGTCAACCAAAACCTCGCGAGGCTTTGACCCGTTTGGTGGACCAACGATGCCCTTCTCTTCAAGCAGGTCCATAATCCTGCCAGCACGCGAGTACCCTACGCTAAGCCTGCGCTGCAGGTTCGACGTAGAGCCCATACCTGAAGAAACCACTATCTCAGCGGCATCCCACACCAAGGGATCATCAGAGCCAGAGGCAGTTCCACCGGAACCATCGGGCATAGAATCCCCTAGAGTAATGAGATTGGTTTTAAGAATATCATTGTGATATTCGGGCTCTCCTTGCGACTTCAATTTCTCCACGACAGCAGATATCTCATCCTCGGAAACAAAGCATCCCTGAATTCGCTGAGGTTTGGCCAACTCGGGCTTGGAAAGCAGCAGGTCTCCTAGACCAATAAGATTTTCAGCGCCGGGAGTGTCCAGGATGACACGCGAATCGATACCGGAAGCAACATTAAACGCGATACGATTGGTGATGTTAGCCTTGATAAGACCCGTAACTACATTCGTAGAGGGGCGCTGCGTTGCTACGATGAGATGGATTCCCGCTGCACGCGCAAGCTGAGCTAGACGCGAAATCGAAAACTCTACCTCTTTGCCTACATTCATCATAAGGTCTGCGAGCTCATCGATGATGATGACGATATACGGCATCTCAGCCGCGGGAGCATCGTTGATTTCGAGCCCCTTTTGAACCTTGGCATTGTATTGACCAATATTTCTAGCGCCAATGCCACTAAAAACCTTCAGCCTACGCTCCATCTCGGCTACGGCCCAGGAGAGAGCGCTAGCCGCTTCCCTCGCTTCGGTAACAACAGGAACGTACAAATGAGGGATGCCATTATAGGGAGTAAACTCAACACGCTTAGGGTCAATCATGATCATACGTACTTCGGAAGGCGTAGCACGCATAAGAATCGACATAATCATGCCGTTGATGGCGACCGATTTACCAGAGCCCGTCGTACCACCAATTAGCAAATGGGGCATAGTTGCCAAATTGCTAACGATGCTTTCACCTTCCACATCCTTGCCAATGGCAATTTGAAGAGGTCCGGCAGGAGCATCTTTCAGGACATCACCCAAAAATACTGTCTCGCGTTTTTTGTTGGGCACTTCAATACCAACGTAATTAGTGCCTGGAATAGGAGCAAAGATGCGAACACCAGGCGCAGCAAGAGCGAGGGCTATATCGTCAGTCAAATTAGAGACACGATTTACTCGAACACCTGAAGGAAGATCGACCTTAAACAGGGTAACGGTAGGCCCGTGAACCCAACCAACAACATCAGCGCCTACGCCAAAGTCGGAAAGCGTCTCCTGGAGCAACAAACCAGTGGCGCGAAGGGAAGCCTCGCTCTCCTTGGTGACTGGAGTTTTTTCGGAAGTATTAAGCAAGCTCATTTCGGGGAGATCAAAACCCTCCAATGGCTCTGGTGTAGCAACATCTGACGCCTTTTTGCGGACAAGCCTAGCGGCCTGATCCTGAGGAAGTGACAGCTCGTCCTTCTTGTCAGCTTTAGGACGCGACCCAAGCTTTCGGGTAAGTTGCTTGGGCGCCTCCCCTGCAGCTTTCGGGGAAGCCGCGTCAAATGCCATGGTGGTTTGCACTGCAGCTTCACGAGCGCGCTGGCCATTCGTGCGTTGGCCTTTTTTCATTGATTTAGATGGCATCTCGGAAATTACCTGAGTTTTACCAGCAGCAAAAGCAGCTTTATTCGCGTCGATGGCCTGTGTGGGCATACTTCCATGAACATCGACTTTCGTTGGATCAGTGCAACCTGCATCAACGGAATTCTTGCCCTTCCTAACGCGAGCGAAGGACATACGAGGCAAGTGATCAAATCCGTCTTCTTCGTCTCCAGATGCATCGGAGCGACCTGCCGCATGAGCGCGAATGTTTTCGATGAGAGACGACAGAGAGAAGCCAATTACGATTAGCGCAATGATGATCAAACCAATCATCAAAATCATGGAAACGGTCAAACCAAACAGCTCGAGACCTGCCCAGGCGATAGCGCCACCCACATAGCCACCATGGTCGACAAGTAACACCTGGATAAACAAACAATTTGGATCAACATCAGCACCTGGCGTGAAAAGAGACACAATAGTTAAGAACGCAAGGAACAAAAGACCGAACCCAATTGCCACACGTGCTGGCACCATCTCTCGTTCAAAACGAATTAGCAGCGTAGCTGCCAAACCAATAAGCAAAAAGGGAAGCACGTATGCGCCAATGCCGAAGCAGAAACGAAGCCCGAGAGATATCGCGCCCGTTACAACGCCCTCAGACCCCATAAACACCATGGCGAATAGAGCAATGGAAAGCACTATTAAGGCAACCGCAGATATATCGCGCTTGGTACGCTCATCAAAAATATGCCCGTAACTGGGCGCAGAATCACGATGCTGCGATTTTTTTTCACTCGAAGCAAGCTTGCGGACCCCCGGCTGGGAGCCCGCCTTACTTGACTGGTGTTTGTTTCGGCGCCCTGTTTGCTGAGATGCCATTCGAAACCTTTCGTGCGTTTAGGGTGAGTTTAGCTTCGCATGAGGCCCTGAGGCCTGGATCTCTAGACCTCGAGGATGTTGATTACCACTAGAGGGCGCTGATTGGTGCGCTCCCAAAGAATTGAAAGCAAAGCGCTTCGAGCGGCACGCTTTACGGCACGCGACTCTTCGTTCTTTGAAAGAGATCGCTTCAATGCGCTCGAAACAGCATTCGTTACAGCTTCAACGAATTGGGGCTCATCACCGCCAGGAATACCATGCATTTCCACCTGAACGCCACTGAGCAAATCGTGTGATTCCGCATTGACGGCACAGGCAATAACTGCAACGCCTTGTGAACCAAGATTCGTTCTTTCGTTCAAAACAAACTCGGAGGTATCGCCAACGCTTAATCCATCGACCAAGATAATACCGCTCGGAACAGGCTTTCCTCGACGAACCCCTTTTGGGGTCAACTCAAGAGATTCGCCGTTTTCACAAATGAAGATATTCTTTTTCTGAACGCCTGTAGCTTCAGCCAACGCAGCGTGAGCCCGTAAGTGAGTGGCCTCGCCATGGACTGGCATAAAGTGCTTAGGCTGAACGATAGAAAGAACAAGCTTCAGTTCCTCAGCCGAAGCATGGCCCGAAACGTGAACACGGGCACGGCTTTTGTCGTAAACATCCGCTCCAATCTTAGCCAAGTCATTCGTTACCTTAGTTACGGCTTTTTCATTACCGGGCACAGGCGTAGCCGAAATAATAACCGTATCGCCTTCATCAACCGAAATAGTCTTATGGTTATCACTTGCAATTCGAGCAAGTGCAGAAAGCGGTTCGCCCTGCGAGCCCGTGCACATAACTACATACGAATCAGGAGGACAGCCTTTCAGATCGTACGCATCGATAATGTCCTTATCAGCGATCTTTAAATACCCTAGGCGACGCGCAATGTCGGTATTCTGAACCATAGAGCGACCAGTGACAGCAACCTTACGCCCATTACGCACCGCCGCATCGCAGATCTGCTGCATACGATGAATATGAGAAGCAAAGGAAGCAACGATAACACGACCCTTGGCCCGAGAAATGATAGAGTCAAGAACTTTGCCGACTTCCGCTTCGGAGGGGGTGAAATTCGGATTGGTGGCATTGGTAGAATCCGACATCATCAAGTCAACACCCTCTTCGCTAAAGCGGGAGAGAGCGGCGAAGTCAGTACGAACCCCATCAATAGGACTTTGATCCAATTTAAAGTCGCCTGTATGAAGCACATTGCCAGCAGGAGTGCGGAAAAATACACCAACTGCACCGGGAATGGAATGGTTGACGGAGAAAAACTCGGCAGTAATACACCCAAGCTTAATAGACTGGCCGGGCTTTATTTCGCATAACTTAGCATTCTTGATCTTATGCTCCTTAAGCTTGCCCTCGATAAGGCCCAGAGTAAGCTTGGTTGCGTAAATAGGAACCTTGCGATCAAGATCTTTAAGCAAATACGGCAAAGAGCCCGTGTGGTCCTCGTGCCCGTGGGTAATTACTATTCCGCGCAACTTATCAGCATGCTCAAGAACATATGAATAATCAGGCAGAATCAGGTCAACACCTGGATGATTGTCATCGGGGAACATAAGGCCTGCATCATCAAGCACCATATCGTTGGCGCATTCGAATGCGGTCATGTTCTTGCCAATAGCATCCAGACCGCCTAAGGGGATTATGCGAAGCTTAGCCTTAGGATCGCGCTTGCCCGCGTGGTTATGCTGGACAGATTTTTTTCCGCGATTTGAATTTTGGGAATGATGTTTTTTACCTGCCTCGGAGCTTTTATCTTTAGCATTCTTCGATTTCTCGTCGTCGAATTTCGATAATTTTGGACGCTTCCGCTCAAGGTGAACATGCTTCACCGATTCTGTTGCTTGGGGTTTACCCTGAATATTTTTAGGCTCATTGATTTCTTCAGCCATTAGATTCCTTTTCATTCTGTATTTGTACTTCATATATAAGATGAGGCCCTCTAATACCTAGCAAGTCAGGCCCATCTGCAGACCAAAGCAGTGCGCAAATAACGCATAGATTAACTAATTTATAATAACGTTCCCAACTCAAATATGTTAATCATCCATGAATTCTTCCCTATCTTCCCTGAAAAGAATCCAACAGAATTAGCCGAATTCGAAACAAACGCAAAGTGAAAAATATACAAAAAAGCGAGGTCGAAACCTCGCTTTTGGAAACGTATGACAAATGCCGAAGCTTACTTCAAAACACCAACTTCGCGCATTACCTGAGCCAAATGATCAGATTGCTCAGGAGTAGCGTCCACCAAAGGAAGACGAACTCCGCCAACGTGGAAGCCGGAAAGATTCAGTGCCTCCTTGACCATGATCGGATTAGCCGTAACAAAAAGCTCATTCATCAAGGGCAGGAGCTTTTCATTGGCAACCGCAGCCTCATCAAATTTCCCCTCGGCACAAAGGGTGGTAATTTCCTTCATGCGATCAGGCGCAACATTGCCTGTTGTGGAAATTACGCCAGCGGCACCTAATTTCATCATGTCGTAAGTAAGGGAATCATCGCCAGAATACACGTCGAATCCTTCGGGCGCATTAGCGATAATCTCTGCAACCTGGTCAAGATCGCCAGAAGCTTCCTTGATGGCAACGATATTATCGCAATCGTTGGCAAGTCGTAACGTTGTTTCAGGCGTCATATTGATACCAGTACGACCGGGGATGTTGTACAGAATAATAGGAAGGTCGACGGCATCTGCAATAGTCTTAAAGTGCTGATAGAGGCCTTCTTGCGGGGGCTTGTTATAGTAAGGAACCACCAACATAAACGCATCAACGCCGAGTTTCTGAACATCACGGGCAAAATCAACCGTATCAGCGGTGCAATTATCTCCAACATTGGCGATAACCGGCACTTCACCCTTAACTTCAGAAAGAACTGCTTCAAACAGCTTCATCTTCTGAGGATAGAACACCGTAGGGCTTTCACCTGTGGTGCCATTAACGATAAGAGCATCGCTTCCGCCGTCTACAAGGCGGCGAGCCAAAGCACGTACCTGATCTAGGTCGAGCTCAAGATTCTCGTCAAATGGGGTAACCATTGCGGGAATCATGCGACCAAAGCGTGGCTCATTTGCAGCGGTCATGTGTAACTCCTTCATTCGCTAATTCAACGTGGCTCATTATTGCATGTTGTACGGCGCTATGCCATGAAGTTTTCCAAACCAACGACTAAGCCGCTGCATTTGCCTACCGAACGGATACCGAGGAGAACACCTGGCATATAGGAAGTACGATCCCATGAATCGTGACGAATAGTCAGCGTCTGCCCCATCGATCCGAAAATCACTTCTTGACTTGCAACGTACCCCATTGAACGTACAGAATGCACCGGGACACCTTCCACCAATGCCCCGCGCGCACCTTCACATCCATCAATCTCGGTTTCAGCGCCAGGAGCAACGCTGGTGAAATCTCTGGAACGAGAGATTATCTGAGCAGTGCGCACCGCAGTGCCGCTTGGCGCATCTTTCTTATTGCAGTGATGGAATTCAATAACCTCCGATTCGGGGAAGTAAGGAGCGGCAGCTTTGGCGAATTCCATCATAAGCACCGCACCAGTGGTGAAATTTGGAGCATAAAATAAGCATGTGCCAGGTTTAGCGCTCGCAGCAAGAGCATTGAGGGTATCATCGCTCATCCCCGTTGTTCCCACAACGCAATCCACGCCTGCCGGCAAGGCCTTTTCCAAAGTCTTGGCAACAACGCTAGGCTGGGTAAAATCGACTAAAACATCAAAGGATGAACCCTGAAGTGCCTCATCAATGCTTTTATAGGTAGCAAAAGATGCTTCTCCACCAAACGGGTCAATCCCGCATACCACTTCCATGTCCTTAGCAGCGGTGACCGCATCCACGACAGCGGAACCCATGCGGCCGGCATAACCAGCGACAGCAACAGAAATCATACGTACTCCTATTCAAATACCCATTTCAGGCAACTAATCGCAACTATACGACTTAAATGATTCAAATATGTTAAGCACTCGTAGGCGACTTAAATGCCACCAAGCAAGACTAGAGCTACCAACAACTTAACGGATTAGGGAATTAGCCAAAAACAAGATCCGAAAGCTCTTCTTGACTATATGGCGATATAACAGCGATAGCCGGCTCTGCCGAGAGGAGCTCTTGAGCCATATCGAGCACCTGCTGCTTAGTAACGGACCGGTATCCTTCCGTTTGCTGTTCGGGGGTAGTTTGCTCCAAACCGAGAGTCTCGCGTTTTCCCAATCGAACCATATGAGAATTGGTCGACTCCAAGCCAAGAAGGAGCTGTCCGCAGATAAGGTCAATATTGCGAGAAAGCTCATCCTCAGAAACATAGTCTTGAGCAATCGCGTCCAGCTCAGAACGGATAAGCCGCATAACTTCCTGAGTGTTGGAAGGTCGTGTGCCAGCATAAATACACCACTGCCCAACACCCTGATAGCCAGCTTGCATCGCATAAATCGAATATACAAGACCGCGCTTTTCGCGTACCTCCTGAAACAAACGTGAAGACATAGAACCGCCAAGAATGGTGGTGAGCACCGTGGCGATATATCGCCGTTCGTTTCCCAGGGGCAGCCAGGGTACACCATACACAATATGGGCTTGCTCGATATCGCGCTTCTGACTAAATAAACCTGAGGAGAATTGAGGCTGAAGAAACTTTCGATGCTCCTTTTTACCGGGTTTCATGGAAGCAAAGTATCGCTTTGCCAATGTCACCAACTGATCATGGTCCACGTTGCCCGCAGCAGCTAGAGTGAGGTTTCCGGCATGGTAATGCTCAGCATGGAAATCGGCGCAATCGGCATGTCGATAACTGCCAACCCGATCTCGAGTTCCCAAAACAGGCAAGCCGCAAGGATGATTAGGCAAGTTGCTCTGAGAATATAGCTCATAGACATAATCATCGGGGGTGTCTTCGGAACGCGCAATCTCTTCAATCACTACTTCACGTTCAGTATCAATGGCATCCTGAGAAAAATTTGACTCAATCACCATCTCCGCCAAAACGGAAAGGGCGTCCTCAAGCTTGTCATCAACAAAGCGAGCATAGTAACAGGTGTATTCTTTTGACGTAAAAGCGTTAAGCTCTGCCCCTAGGCGATCAAAATGCATCGAAATATCCAAGGGGCCTTTAGTAGGCGTTCCCTTGAACATCATGTGCTCCATAAAATGAGTAAGACCCGCCTGATCGGGACGCTCATCACGTGAGCCAACGTTGAACCAGAGGCCCAAAGAAACCGAGCGAACATCGGGCATCGTTCGGCTAATGACCGTCATGCCATTATCCAAAACAGTTTTACATTGCTGGCTCATACGCGTGCCAACCCTTCCAATCTAAATCTATGACTCAATGCTTTCCTTCAGGGCTTTTGCAAGCTGATCGGGACAACTCGTTTTACGAGGACCGCAGGTAATACCTTCGAGCTTGTCGATAACCTCCTCGACAGGCATACCCTCTACAAGCATGGAAATGCCCTTAGTGTTGCCATTGCAGCCGCCTTGAAAAGACACATTGGCAAGCTTGCCATCTTCAATGTCAAAATTAATGGCCTTAGAACAGGTACCACGAGTAATAAACGTAGACATACAATAAACCTCTTCTTCGAAAGAGAGCCCCCTGCCCCATTACAGGGTCAGAGGGCTCTCAGATCTGCTTATCAATAACCATTCTATCGCTCGCACAGGGCAGACAAACGCCAGTAGAGCAATCAGGAAATGATTATATCCTAGTGCTCGTTATGGTCACCGTTGTGACGACGGCGGGGTTTGCGACCGCCATTGCTGCCTTCACGCTTACCGCGTCGGTCACCATCATCGTGGTGGCGAGAAGGGCGCTCGGAGCTAACCACATCGGGCTTATCGACACGATCGAGGCTGATCTTGCCGCTATCACTAACCTCAATGACCTCGACCTTAACGATGTCTCCGATGTTAAGAACATCTTCAACCTTGCCCACACGGCCGTTAGCCATACGAGAGATGTGGAGCAAACCATCCTTGCCGGGAGTAAGACGAACGAATGCGCCAAAATCCTTAATGCCAACGACTTCGCCGTCATACACTTCTCCGACCTCGGGAACCTTGACGATACCCAAGATAGCCGCCTTGGCAGCAGCGCCACCTTCGGCATCGATGGAAGCAATACGGACGGTGCCGTCTTCTTCGATCTCGATAGTGGTATTCGTCTCATCCTGAAGACCTCGAATAACCTTGCCACCAGAACCGATAACGTCACGAATCTTATCGGAAGGAATATGGATGGTCTCAATGTGAGGAGCGTAAGGAGAAAGCTCCGCACGAGGAGCATCGATTGCCTCGAGCATCGCCTTCATGATAAAGGCGCGACCCTCCTTAGCCTGAGCCAAAGCACGGGCCAAAATATCAACAGAAAGACCCTTGGCCTTGTTGTCCATCTGGAGTGCAGTGATGCCATGCTCCGTACCGCAAACCTTAAAGTCCATGTCGCCAAGGAAGTCTTCAAGACCCTGAATGTCGGAGAGGATGACGATGTCATCGCCTTCCTTGATAAGACCCATTGCAATGCCAGCGACGGGAGCCTTGATAGGCACGCCAGCATCCATCAAAGCGAGGGTAGAGCCACAGGTAGAAGCCATGGAAGAAGAACCGTTGGATTCCATGATCTCGGAAACTACGCGAATAGCGTAAGGAAATTCTTCCTCATCAGGGAGAACAGGCAGGAGCGCGCGCTCAGCCAAGGCACCATGACCGATTTCACGACGCTTAGGTGCACCCATACGACCAACCTCGCCAGTGCAGTACGGCGGGAAGTTGTATTGATGCATGTAACGCTTACCCTCTGCAGGATCGATGGTATCGAGGCGCTGCCATTCGTTGAGCATGCCAAGCGTCGCGATAGAGAGAGCCTGGGTTTGACCACGCTGGAAAAGACCAGAACCGTGAACACGAGGGAGATAGCCAGCCTTAATGTACAAAGGACGAATTTCGGTGCTAGAACGACCGTCAGCACGCTCACCCGTTTCAATAACCATCTTACGCATTGCATGCTTTTCGAGTGACTTCAATGCAGCAGCAATATCGGAACCCCAAGCAGCACGTTCTTCCTCGGTGAAGTCGTTTTCCTTAACGGAATTCTTCACTTCTTCGACCTTTGCCATACGAGCAAGCTTGTCTGCATCCTTCAATGCGGCCGACATTTCATCGAAATGATTGTCGACACGCTCTGCGATAGAAGGATCGGCAACATGAATAGGCCATTCCTTAGGCTGCGGATCGACCTTAGCCAAGAATTCGGCTTGCTTTTCACAGAACGCCGCAATTGCTTCCTGGCCAAAAGTCATGGCTGCAAGCATGTCCTCTTCGGTAATCTCCTGAGCACCAGCCTCAACCATGGAGATATAATCCTTGGTACCTGCAATGGTCAGCTCGAGATCGGAATTCTCTTCTTCCTCATAGGTCGGGTTAACGATGAACTCGCCGGTATCGATATTGCGACCGATGCGAACGCACGCAGCAGGGCCATCGAAAGGCGCGCTAGCCACCATGAGAGCCGCAGAAGCACCTGCTACAGAGATGGTGTCGGGCTGATGCTCGCCATCAACAACCAACGTAGTGGCAACCACGTGAACTTCCTGCTTAAAACCATCAACGAAACCAGGGCGGATTGGACGGTCGATCATACGAGCCGTCAGGATACCCTTGTCGGAAGGCTTTGCTTCGCGCTTCAGGTAACCACCAGGAATTCGACCTACCGCATACATCTTTTCCATGAAATCAACAGTCAGCGGAAAAAAGTCATAATCCTTCTCCTGCTCGGAAATCACAGCAGTAACCAATACGGTGGTATCACCGCAGGTGACCTTCACGGCACCAGAAGCCTGCTTTGCAAGCTCGCCGGTGGAAAGGGTGTAGTGCTTTCCGTAGAGGTCGAACGATTCAGTAATAATGTCCATCTTTTTTCTTTCACTTCCCTTGCGCCCTATTGCGCAAAGCCTCTTTGCACCCGCTTTTCAGGTGCGCGAGCAGCAATGGCCTCCATTGCCGACCGCCGAATATACAAAAAGCCCGCTAGCGCGGGCTTAATGCTTAGATGTTGTCGCGAATGCCGAGCTTCTTGATGAGTTCACGGTACTCAAGAACGTCGCGGTTCTTGATGTAAACGAGAAGACGACGGCGCTTACCTACGAGCATGAGCAGGCCACGACGGGTATGGTGATCCTTGGGGTGCTCCTTCAGGTGCTCGGTCAGGTTCTTGATGCGCTCAGACAGGATAGCAACCTGTACCTCTGCGCTACCAGAGTCCTGGGGGTTCTTGCCGAACTCAGCCATGAGCTCTGCAGTGCGTTCTTTGGAGATGCTAAGCTTGTTAGGCATCTGTCCACCTTTCTACATCTAATTCCCTCCATGCCGAGCAAGCAAGCGGGTGGTGCATGCGAGCTAGGCGTGAAGCCTACTTACTGCAAAATGCAGCTTATCTAGTATACGCGAGCGTCTTTTCAGGCTCAACAGCTTTCTGAGGTTGTGTTCGACATGTGAAGATAATCAAAATGCCACTAATTAATCAACGACATTCAGTGAAGAAATTAACGGAATTGCCGTCGCAACGCCCCAGAGAGCAAAGCCAATCAGCTCGATTCATGCCCAGAGAAGGGCATTATGGTCATGGCTGCAACGTCGAAGAGCTCCAAAAAAGTTCGCCTTCAGCGGCGCAAAAGGGCCCATTTGCCAACAACATCAAACTTACGCCTCAAAGCACCACCAAGACACATCTCACAATCCTCTTTCATGAGCCTACAACAAGAATCCCCCAATGTTAAAGATTATGAAACCCCAGGGCGAAAATACCCTAGGGTTTCATATCAAGGACAAACAACATTTCGGCTCACATCGAGCAATCAACGTTAATTAAGAAGTGCAGCCGAAAATAAGGAAATTTAGCCTTCAGAAAGCAAGACTGGCTACTTCCGGGATGCTTCATATAGTTCGACAAGTTTCTTCTGGACATCGTAAGGAGCTGGCTCATATCCATTAAGACGCACAGAATAAGTTCCGCTACCACGAGAAAGGGCTCGCAAATCCTTCGTATACGAGAGGACTTCAGCATACGGAACCCGTACGACAATTATGGTTTCACCCTCGTCGTTGGAATCGGTACCAACAATTCGACCTCGACGTGTAGAGATATCACCCATAACAGCGCCTGCATACGCCTCGCCAACAGTGATATCCATATCTGCCATAGGCTCCAAAATTATGGGGTCGGCTTGCTGACAGGCAGCCCTGAATGCAAGTCGAGCAGCGGTCTTGAAAGCCATCTCGTTGGAATCTACCGCATGGTAGGAGCCATCGAACACTACGCAATTGATATCAACCATGGGATAGCCAGCCAGGAAGCCCTCTGCCATGGCTTCCTGAACACCTTTGTCCACAGCCGGAATGAGATTCTTCGGAATTCTGCCGCCAACCACTTCGCTCACAAATGCGTAACCTTCACCTGGGTTAGGAGAAAGACGAAGCCAACAATCGCCAAACTGTCCAGAGCCGCCAGTCTGTTTCTTATGACGACCCTCTGCTTCTGCGGTTTTTTGAATTGTCTCGCGATAAGGAATTCGAACAGGAACAAGATGCGCTTCGATCTTCGCCTGATTCTTTAGCTTGTTCAACAGCACATCTACATGCATGTCGCCCATCGTAAATACAACTTGTTGATGAGTTTCTTCGTATCGGACCAAACGCAGGGTTGGATCAATTTCCGCTTGCTTGGAAAGGAATGTTCCCAGCTTATCCTCATCCTTCTTGTTTTCAGCTTCAAGGGCGATGGGGTAAAGCGGAACGGGACTTGGCAGCGGATCAACCCCGATATCGCCAGAAAGCGAGAGCGTATCACCGGTTTTCGTTTCATTCATCTTGGGGACCACGATGATATCGCCGGCTTTGGCGCTCTTAACATCCATAGGCTCCTTGCCCATCATCACGTAAAGATGAGAAAGACGTTCTTTCTTCTTACTACGCGCGTTCGTAAGCTCCATTCCGGGCTCAAGGTATCCGGAAAGCACTTTGATAAAGCTCATGCGGCCAACATACGGATCGGAGAGCGTCTTGAAAACGAACCCAGCAGGTTCGCCCGTTTCGTCAACATAGAGCTCTTCACCATTAGCCAAATAGAAGGGCCCGTGTGCACGAGGATGGGGAAAATAGCTTGCAATATCCTCCATTAGACCTTTGATGCCCTGCTTGATAATCGTAGAGCCGACGAAGACAGGTATAAAAATCTCTTGCGCAATCGCTTTATCAAGCAGCTGCTCAAGTTCTTCTTGGGTTAACTGCTCTTCGCCATCAAGATATTTCATCATCAAGTCTTCGTCGGCTTCCGCGACTAAATCGCACAACTTATCGCGAGCAACTTGGGCAACATCGAGATAATCCTCAGGAATCTCCTCGACACGTTCGTCTTCTCCCTCAAAGTAACGAGCTTTCATACGAAGAACGTCGATCACACCCTTGAAGTCTTTATCAACGCCCATAGGTATAGTTACTGCGCCCAAACGAGAGCCAAAGCGAGCATGGAGAGTGGCCATTGCTACATCAAAATTGGCATGCTCACGGTCGATGTGATTGATGAAAACGCAGCGGCATAACCTCATAGTTTCAGCCTCATGCCACAAACGCGTGGTCATAACCTGAGGACCGTCAACGGCATCGACAACGAACATGGCCATCTCTGCCGCCTGCATAGTTGCAAGCGTATCTCCAAGAAAATCAGGCTGACCCGAGGTATCAAGCAAATTGATCTTGTAATCCTTGTAAGGAATGGGCGCAATTGACGTGCCTAACGTGAAATGACGACGAATCTCCTCTTCGTCATAGTCGAGGTATGACTTGCCGTCATGAGTTGTTCCCATGCGCGGAGTTTTCCCAGAAACGTGCAGCATTGCTTCGGCAAGTGATGTTTTGCCGGCACCATCTTGGCCTACCAGCACAATGTTACGTACGTGTTCGGTTGCGGGAGCAGCCATAATACACCCCTCTTTCCTCCTTCAGGCATCCCCATGCCTGAAGGACTTGCTGCAATATCCCTCAACATTGCAGCAGATCATTCACAGTGAACAAGTTCATAAAACCCAGTGTAGCGTAATAGCGCCAAGGAGTAACCACCATGGGTAATGCCAGTCTGAAAAAGAGAGCGTTTGAAGTCGATCGAGTTATCTAAACGATATTAAATAGTCCAGAGATTTCAATGAAATACCCAAATGTTGGCGAATCCACAGCTGAAGGAATCGCATAACGCGCAAACGTTCGTCAACTTCTATTTCAAAATGAGAAATCTCCTCGAAAGTGCTGAACAGCAAAGCCTGAGCCCACAGCACGGTATCGCGAGAAAGGGCAATTGTTTCGCTCGCATAACTGCAAGACGGACAAACCATACCACCATCAACAAGCGAAAAGGGCGCACGAGAGGGAAGCCTTTCTGGTGAAATTGAATTTCCGCACTCAACACAGGTATCAAAACGAGGACGAAAGCCCAAAACAGCAAGCGTTTTAAGCAGATAACCAGCCGTATAACACTCAGGGGATGCAACAGCGTTTTCCAAATTGGCAGCCTTTAATGCCTTCAGCGCAACACATGTCATAGGAAACAAGCGTTCATCTTCCAACCCTACTTGAGTAGTTTTGTCAAGAATTTCAACCATAGGCGAAGCTGCCTCCATCAAGGCATAGTCCCTACGAAGATGCTCATTTCCTTCCAGTAAGCGCGCCTCTTTGACGATGTCGAGAGTTTTCCCCTGACAGAGAAGCAAATCGCAAACAGAATAAACCTCTAAGCGGGAGGCGAAAGAAGAAGAGGGCTTTCGAGCCCCCTTCGCGACCGCTCGTATTTGCGATCCATCACATGAGAGCAAAGTGCAAATCACATCGCTCTCCCCCAGCTTTGTGCGACGAAGCACCAAAGCCCTCACGCTATATGAACGCGAAGCCATTGATCCTACGCACCCTCACCATAGCCAAAACGACGAATTTGGTTTAGATCCCGTCTCCAGTTTTTACGAACCTTAACATTGAGATCGAGAAATACCTTTTTGCCCAGAAGGGTTTCGAGGTCCTCGCGCGCCTGGGTGCCAACTTCCTTGATAGCATGCCCGCCCTTGCCGATTATGATGCCTTTCTGGCTATCACGCTCCACATAGACAGTGGCATAAATCTTCTGAAGATTCTTTCGTCGATTGTATTCCATGGCATCAACAACCACGCCAACAGCATGAGGCACTTCATCATGTGCGGTAAGCAGGATCTTCTCGCGAATGAATTCGGCAATGATAACTTCGAGAGGCTGATCGGTTTCCATGTCTGCGGGAAACCAAAGTGGGCCAGTGGGCAAGCGACGAACAACAGCATCGATAAAATCGTCGATGCCAGCACCCGTAAGCGACGAAACCTCTACAACTTCACCCCAATCACCTAAAGAAACCGCCTTATGACGCTGTTCATCGAGAAGCTCATCATTCACCAGGTCAATTTTTGAAAGAACAAGAATCTTCGGAACCCTATTCTTGGAAAGCTCGGAAATGACCCATTCGTCACCGCGGCCAAAGGGAGCCGATGCATCTAGCAAGAATGCTGCGACATCTATGCCGTCAAGTGACTTTAGTGCCGTGGTATTCAGCTCTTCCCCGAGGGCATCATGGGGTTTATGCACACCCGGAGTGTCAACAATAACCATCTGGTGATCTTCGGTAGTATGAACAGCACGGAAACGATGGCGCGTTGTTTGGGCCGTGGGCGACGCAATGGCAAGTTTTTTTCCCATAAGAGCATTGAGCAAAGTTGATTTACCCGAACTTGGCCGACCAACAAGAGTCACAAATCCCGACCTAAACGTCTTTGGATCGATAGTGCTTTGATTGATTTCCATATAATTCCTTTACAAACGCGCCCTACATCAGGCCAAGCAGGCAAAGAATTCGCGGCGCAAAAATAATCAGGCCAACAACCAATGAGGCCAGAGAAAACAGCAGCACACCGCCAGCGGCGGCATCTTTTGATTTACGAGCAAGCTCATGATACTCAGGGCTTGCCAAATCAACTATTGCTTCAATCGATGAGTTTAAACACTCGCCGCCCAAAACCAAGCCAAAGCAAACTACAATGACAAGCCACTCATAAGGGTTAATACCAAAACCAAACCCGAGAGCAATGCAGAGCAGCATGCAAGCAAATTCAATATGAAAATTGCGCTCGTGAGCTGTGTCGATTATTCCGCGCCCCGCACAACGGAACGCGGCAAAAAGAGAAAAGCCTTCACGCGTCATGCGCGGCTCTCGTTCCATTCACGCATCAGCTTTTCTTCCAGAGCATGCATTATCTCGTAATCATCATCCTCGATATGATCGTATCCGCAAAGATGCAGCAAGCTATGGATGGTGAGGATCGTCACTTCCTCTTCTAGCGTGGTTCCGTATTCTTCGGTTTGGGCAAGAGCTACATCTATAGCAATAATGGTATCGCCCAATTCAAATTCTTCAACGTCATCCAGAACCTCATCCTCGAATGGAACATTATCGCACTCAAACGACAAGACATCGGTTGGACGATCGATTCCTCGATACTCACGATTGAGCTCATGGATACGTTCGTTGGAAACGAACGTAACGGTAACATCGGTGCACTCTGGCAAGTTCATCTTTTTCATAACAAACGTGCACAGCTCTTCAATAGGAAAGCCACCAACGAGCTCTTCCCCATGCTCAATAAGTACATTGACTTGCATTGGCAACCTCTTTACAGACGGAGATTCATCTCTTCGGCGCGCGCATAGGCAGCAACAATCCTCGCAACCAGAGAATGGCGCACGACATCGGCATTCTTGAACTCGCAAAAAGCTATATCTTCCAAACCATCAAGAACCTGACGCACAGTCTTTAAGCCTGATATGCCCTTAGGAAGATCAGCCTGAGTAATGTCGCCGGTAATAACCATTTTCGAACCTATGCCCAAACGAGTAAGGAACATCTTCATTTGCCCAGGAGTAGTGTTCTGAGCTTCGTCAAGAACAATGAATGCATCATTGAGCGTACGGCCCCGCATAAACGCCAGGGGAGCAATTTCAATGGTTCCGTCAGCAAGGTACTTGTTCGCACGACCGGGTTCCATCATCTCGAACAGTGCATCATACAAAGGACGGATGTAAGGGTCGATTTTCTCGGTAAGAGAACCGGGAAGAAAACCGAGGTTCTCACCAGCCTCGACAACTGGTCGCGTGAGGATAATGCGACTAACTTGTTTGTTGTTGAAAGCTGCTACCGCCATAGCCATAGCAAGGTATGTTTTGCCAGTACCCGCTGGACCAATGCCAAACGTGACCGTGTTCTTTCGGATGGCATCCACGTATTGTTTCTGCGTGGGTGTTTTAGGACGAATCGCCCGACCGCGATAAGAAAGAATCACATCGTTCTTCATTGGAGGCGGTGCCAATTCGCCGGCCCTCATGAGATTCAAAGAGCGCTTTACCTCGTCGGCAGCAAGAACCTCGCCCGCCTCAAGCGTTTTTATCAGACCCGCAAAAAGCGTGGTAAGCGATTGCACCTCAAGAGCGTTGCCCTGAATGCGAAGCGAATTCTCATGCAAGGAAATTCTCGCAGCGGTGGAGTCTTCGATTAGGTGAAGAAACTCGTCTTGGGGTCCCAATAATGCAGAGGGCTCAATTGGGGATGGGATGACGAGTGTGATGTTCTCTAGATCAGTCATGCCCTCATAATAGCAGCATCGTCAACGCCCGTTAAGCATACATCGACCAAAGCACCCTGGGAGAATCCATCCACACGAACCTTATAATACGATTCCGTCATGCCCCACCCTTCTTGTTCGACAGCAACAAGCTCATGGGAGCCGATACGGCGCTGGGCGTATTGAATACGCAACCGATCGCCCAAAACACTTAATTCATGCGCACGACGTTCTTTTGTTTCAGCTGGAATCTGATCGGTGCGACTTGCCGCTGGCGTACCCTCTCGGCGAGAATACCGAAATACATGAATCTTCGTGAAGCCAACCTCGCGCACCAGCGTGCAGGTATCGGCAAAATCTTGCTCTGTTTCTCCGGGAAAACCCACAATGACGTCTGTGGTAAGGGAAATATCGCCAACTTGCCGTTTTAGCATGGCAACAACCTCTAAGAACTCATGAGCAGAATAAGGCCGATTCATCTCATGTAAAACTTTGTCAGAGCCTGATTGCAAAGGCAAGTGTAAATGACGGCACACGCGCCCCTCAGACTCCGCCATGACTTTCACGAATTCAGGATCAAGCGACCTTGGTTCTACGGACCCAACACGCAAACGGACGTCATCATGACCAGCCTTGCTCAATTCATCAAGCATCCTGCGGACCAGAGCGCCAAGGCGGATTCGTTTCTCGCCTTCGGTGTAGCAATAGGATCCAAGATCGATTCCGGTAAGAACAAGCTCTTTGACGCCTGCATCGGCCAACGCCAAGGCTTCCTCCAAAACAGCGTAAATCGGACGAGACCAAGCCCTGCCCCGAGCAACATGGACGATGCAGTAAGTGCACGAATGATTGCATCCATCCTGGACCTTCAATGAAACACGTGTAGGGAATTCTTCTCCCACACGAATAAGATTTGCCGAAGAAGCAGCCGAGCCGTCACCCACCTCTTCGAGCAAATCAATTTTATCCACCACGCAAATGCGGGAATCAAGGCCACGGTAAAACTCGGGTTCGATAGCTGCTGCGCAACCAGTAACCACAACTTGCGCAGTCGGATTTTGACGAAGAACGCGTCTGATGCTTTTACGGGTCTTTTTGTCGGCTTCCTCGGTTACCGTGCAAGTGTTCACAACAACAATATCCGCATCCGGCACCGAGCACAGTTGAGCACCCCTGGTTTCATAAGCTTTGGCGATAGTGTCGGATTCAACTCTATTTACTTTGCAGCCAAGGTTTACTACCGATACCCTCATGAACGCACCTCAAGCTCATATAACGCCAAAGCCGGAGCAACGATCCCAGCCGTTTCCGTGCGAAGAATACTTGGGCCCAAACTGATCGAATACGCATAAGGCAATGCAAGAAAAAGATCAACCTCTTGGGCAGTTAGACCGCCCTCCGGGCCCACCACCAATGCAATACGCAGGCTGCGAGGATCTTTCCCGGTAGCCGCAATGCAGCACGACACAGCCTCAGCCAAAGTACTGGACAGCTCAGCTTCCTCCCAGCAAATCAGCACAGCATCGCAATCTTTGGCAATATCAACCGCCCCTGCGACAGAACAGGGCGCGTGAACGACGGGCTTGGAGGAACGCCCACTCTGCATCGCAGCACTCTTAGCGATAGAAGCCCATCTTTCAAACCGGGCTTTTGACTTCTTCGCATCAAGCTTCACAACGCTGCGCGAGGTAGTCATAGGGACAAACTCCGCGATACCAACTTCGGTTGCATGCCTAACAATAGTGTCCATCTTCTCGCCCTTGGCCAGACCCTGAACTAGAACAACCTCAGGACGCGCATACGAAGAAAGCTTCTGAGCAATGGATACGGAAAGCTCATCACCCTCGAAAGAAACAACCTCGCATTCAAAATAATCAGAGACGGCATCCACAACGGCTATATGCTCACCTACAGCAAGGCGCAAGACTTTTGCATGCTTCGTGTCATCAGCATCAAGATGAAGTGCAAAAACAGGCGCCGACTCAAATGCCAGCACCTGTTCACGTAAGAAGAAATGAGGAAGCGACATATCTCTCCCGATTAATTGTTGAAAGCGTCTCGAAGTTTCTGAAGAGGGCTACGCTGTTCGGAGACATTCTCTCCCATTTCGTCGGCCAAACGCTCCAGAATAGCCCGTTCGCCCTTGGAAACACGCGTAGGGATCTTAACCTCAACATGAACATGCAAGTCACCACGCGATTCGCTACGGAACTTAGGCATGCCAGCACCCTTAACGCGCACAACCTGACCATACTGGCATCCTTCGGGAATAGCGACAGAGACCTTTTCATTCTCGAAAATGCCATCAAGCTCGATCTTGGCACCAAGCGCCGCTTGAACCATGCTGATCGCCGCAGAGCAGTGCAGATCATCACCCTGACGTTCGAAGAACTCATGCTCTTCGATGCGGCAAGTAACGATAAGGTCTCCCGCTTCTGCACCACGAATACCAGCTTCACCATAACCCGACAAACGAAGCTGTTGGCCATCGCGAATGCCTACAGGGATATCAACAGATAGGCGCTGACGATCGGGAACACGTCCCTGCCCCTCGCATTCGGGGCACGGATTTTCGATAATCTTGCCTGAGCCAGAGCATCGAGGACAGGTAGATGCAGACTGCATATCGCCTAGGAATGTATGCTGAACCGTGACGACGCGGCCCTGGCCATTGCAATCAGGACAGGTAACTTCGCTTCCGCCTTCAGATAACCCCGAACCTTCGCAATCGGGACACGGAGCAAGGCGATCGTATACGATTTCCTTCTTTACACCCGATGCTGCTTCTTCAAGCGTGATGCGCAACCCTACGCCCATATCGCGGCCTTCTTTTCGCACATTGGCGCGAGCTCCCCCGCCGCCGAAAAATGAGCTGAAGAGGTCACCCATACCGCCGAAACCGCCGCCAAACAAATCTTCAAGATCAACGTATTGGGATCCGCCACCGCCGGAAGCGCCAGGAATAGTACCAAAACGATCATATTGAGCTCGTTTATTAGGATCGCTCAGAACGTCATAAGCCTCATTAAGTTCTTTGAAGCGATCCTCGGCATCAGGATCCTTGTTCACATCAGGATGAAGCTGGCGGGCCTTCTTTCGGAAAGCTTTCTTGATCTCATCGTCGCTTGCCGTCTTGTCAACGCCAAGCACCTCGTATAAATCGTTGGCCATAAGTTGCAAATCTCCTTTTCGGGATTACAAATCTTTCAAAACGTTACGGGCTGCGCGAACAGCTTTGAGTACCTGCGGATAATCCATCCGTGTGGGACCCACGATCAATATAAGACCGCTGTGCTCAGCCTCGCCGAAACGGTTGGCAATGAGCGAAACACTCGAGAGCGCTTCGGAATCATTTTCGTGTCCAATGCGGACAACGGGCTCTTCAGAGGCAGCCACATCATTGAACACACGAAGAAGCATCGTATCACCTTCGAGCTCTTCGAGGACAGGCATAAGACAAGAAGAATCACTGAATTCGGGTTTGCCCAGAAGGTGGGAAATGCCCAACGGGTGGGCCTTTATGGCGTTCTGATCTTTCAGGCAAGCCAAGATCTCAGCCATAACCATTCTGAACAAATCGTCATGAACCCCACTAGCGCCAAGCGGCAGTTCACCCGACGTCGAAGACAAAGACGTTCCGACCAAAATGTTGTTGAGTGCTTCTTGCGTTTTGCCAATTTCGTCTTGAGAGTAGTCGCGAGGCAGATCCATCTGCCTATCGAAAACCTGACCATCCTCGGTAACGATCACGGTTAATAGACGTTGAGGCGTCAGCAAAACCAGATTTACCAAACGAATATCCACCGAAAGAATCCGCGGAGGCACAAGAAGCGTCATGCAATCAGTAAAACGAGCGAGCGCCTGAGAAGTTCGATCCATTAGATCGTCTAAATCACTCGCGCTTTCGCGCAACTCACGAGCAAGGGCATCTTCCCCATTATCGGGATCGCTTTCAGAAAGAAGCTCATCGACAAATGCCCGATAACCGAAATCAGTGGGAATACGTCCCGCAGAAGTATGCGGCTGGGCCAGATAACCCATTTCCTCAAGAAGCGAGAGTTCATTTCGCACCGTAGCAGAGCTGATTCCCAGGTTATAGCGCTCAACTAGCGTACGCGACCCTACAGGAAGCGCACGAGCAATGTATTCTTCGATGAGCGCCCGAAGCACAATCTGGCGCCTATCTGATAGCATCGCTTGCCTCCTTAGCAATGATTTTCCTCACCAATGTGAAAGCATTTTAGCAGCGAAGCAACTAGAGTGCTAACAACAACCTAAAGATACGTCATTCCCACACGCTAAGCATGCTGAAACAACCCGCGTATCCCAACCGTTACGGAGCAAGGTCAAGGAGCCTTCCGTATAAGAGGTTGCCAAACAACCATCCTTTTTCAGTAGGAATCCATCGTGAGCCGCAATGCTCAACCAAGCCATCAGATTCTAGACCACAAAAAGCAAGGGGAGCATCGGGAAGAAGCAAAGACGCATCTTCAAGCATCGAATCGGATACTCCTCGGCTCATACGCATCCCCAACATCAGATCTTCAGCAGCCATTTCGAAAGGATCGAGAGATTCCACCACCAAACCATCCTTAAGACGTTCTCGCTCGAGAGCGTCTTGACGCATCGAAACCGCGCCCTCACCAAGTCCAAGATAAGGTTTTCCAGTCCAGTAAGCAGTGTTGTGACGCGACTCGAAACCGTCAAATGCGTAGCTAGCAACTTCATACCTATGCATACCTGCATCACCCAGTACCTCAGCGGCAACCTGCATAAGATCAGCCCCCAGGTCTTCATCGATGTGAACAATCCCTTTTTCTACGCGCCAGAAGAGCGGTGTTCCCTCTTCGACCATTAGAGGATATACGCTCACATGTTTAACGCCAAGCTGAAGAGCAAGTTCCAAATCCTTTCGGAACCCTTCTTCTGTTTGACCAGGTAAACCGCACATAAGGTCGATGCTAACATTATCAAACCGGATTTGAGCAAGCTCTACAGCCCGCTTTGCCTGACTGGATGAATGGACGCGACCCAGAAACGAAAGAAGCCCGTCATCGAAACTCTGAACACCAATAGATATGCGGGTTGCTCCCAAGGCGAACATGTCCTTCACCATGGATTCGCTAAGGCTGTCTGGGTTAGCCTCGATGGTGCATTCGACTTCGGGCGTAAGATGCATAGAAAGCGAAAGTGTATATAGCAATGAGGAGAGGCGTTTGTTTCCTAAATAGGTTGGCGTTCCGCCGCCAAAATACACCGTTTCAATAGCTCCAAGCTGCTCAGAGCGTGAGGCACCGCGAATAGCAGCGATCACCTCTTCAACATAGCTGTCGAGCTGCGGACTATCTGGAGGAACAGCGCACGTCGCGAAGTCGCAATAAGCGCATCTGCGCTTACAAAAAGGAACGTGCACGTAGAGGGCACGGTACGGATCCCAATCCATCGTCATTACCCTTCTTCTTCGGTATGACGACGAGCCTCTTCGAAAATCGAAGCAAAGTCATCGTAAGTTACCGCATCGTTGATCTGCCTACGCACCGAGGCAGCGTCTTTCATCCCCGCCACATACCACATGGCGTGCTTACGCATACGCACGATATTCTTGCCGGAGCGTTCGGACAGCAACTTAGCATGACGAGTTGCAAGGGCCATTTTTTCAGCAGGTGTAGGGCCGGCATAGCCAGGACCGCCAGCGAGCTTTGAAGCGATGTCGCGAAAGACCCATGGATTCCCCTGAGCTCCTCGCCCTACCATAATAGCGTCGCAACCAGTTGCCCCTAGAAGGGCAATGGCACTATCGCCATCTACCACATCGCCATTTCCGATAACAGGAATAGACACCGACCGCTTAACACGGGCAACAATGCCCCAATCGGCTTTACCGTGATAGAACTGCTGGGCATAACGACCATGCACCGCAATAGCAGCTGCACCCGATTCTTCTGCCATGCGGGCAAATTCCACAGCGGTTTCATTGCCCTCTTCATACCCGCGACGGAACTTGACCGTAAGGGGGCAACTAATAGCATTTGAAACCGCCCCGATGATTCGTGACGCAAGCAGAGGATCGCGCATCAACGCGGATCCATCGCCCTTACCTGCAATCTTTCGGGCGGGACAGCCCATATTGATGTCTATGGCAAACAAGCGGCTTCCAAGAGAATCTTCCACCCACTTAGCCTGCTCGGCCATCGTGGCGGGCTCATGCCCAAAAAGCTGAACCGAGACTTTATCTTCGTTTGGAGCCAAATCGAGCAGATGGGCTGTCTTTTCATTGGCATAGCTCAACGCCTTAGCTGAAACCATTTCCGTATAGGTAAGCTGAGCGCCCTGTTCAATGCACAGCTGGCGAAACACCTCGTCGCCAACGCCAGCCATAGGCGCAAGGATTACCCTGCGATCGGTGAACATATTATCTGTCATACCAATCCTTACACAGAAGCAATTGAGACAAATTGAACGAAAGCGAATATCAGCATTGCTATAAAAACGATAACGACAAGCAAGCAACCGCAGCCCAGTGCAGCTTTGGTGCCGCCAGACATACGTGCCTGCTCGCGATCGCGAGCAGCCTTTTTCTCGTCAAAAGGATCATTCAGCCAATCGTATTCTTCTTTGTTACGACCAAAAGCCATGCTGCACCCCCTATTCGTCGACCTTGAGGATAGCCATGAATGCTTCCTGGGGAACCTCGACGTTGCCGATGTTCTTCATGCGCTTCTTGCCCTTCTTCTGCTTTTCGAGGAGCTTGCGCTTACGCGAGATATCGCCGCCATAGCACTTAGCTAAAACGTCCTTGCGCATCGCACGAACGGTTTGACGAGAAAGCACACGAGATCCAACCGCCGCCTGGATAGGCACTTCGAACATTTGACGGGGAATAATCTCCTTCAGCTTTTCCGTAAGAATGCGACCACGATCGTAAGCCTTGTCGGTATGGACAATAAACGAAAGCGCATCAATAGGTTTTCCGGAAAGAAGGATATCAAGCTTGACCAATTTTGAAGGCTTGTAGGTATCAAAATCGTAGTCAAGCGAAGCATAGCCTTTGGTGCGGCTCTTAAGCTGATCGAAATAGTCCATGATGAGCTCGGAGAGAGGCATTTCCCACAGCATTTCAACCGTGTTGGTATTCAAGTAGTTCATGGTTTTGAACTCGCCACGGCGAGCAACAGTAAGCTCCATTACCGCACCAACATAATCAGGCGGAATAAGAATCTTCGACTTCAAGTAAGGTTCTTCGATATGATCAATCTCGCTTGCATCTGGCATATCTTGGGGCGAGTGCAGGGAAAGCATCTCGCCATCCGTCTTGAAGACATGGTACTCAACAGACGACGCCGTAGCCAAAAGGTCAAGCCCGAATTCGCGCTCCAAGCGCTCCTTCACAACTTCCATGTGGAGCAATCCCAAAAAACCCACACGAAAGCCGAAACCAAGCGCATGGCTGTTTTCCGCTTCATATACGAGAGCAGGGTCGTTCAAAGAGAGCTTTGCCAACGCATCCTTCAACTCTTCGTATTGATCGGCCTCAATAGGAAATAAACCGGTATAGACCATAGGCTTGACATCACGATAGCCGGGAAGAGGCTCATCGCAACCACCATCAACCAAAGTGACCGTATCGCCAACTTTTACCTTTGACGGATCCTTCAAGCCCGTCACCAAATAGCCGACTTCGCCCACGCCAAGTTCATCGCAAGGAATTTCAGTGGGGCGACGAACGCCAACCTCTTCAACCAATGCACGGGTATCAGTAGCCATCATACGAATGTTTTGCCCCTTCTTCATGGAGCCATCGATGATGCGAACCAAAGCCACAACACCACGATACGCATCGAAATACGAGTCGAAGATTAAAGCGGAAAGAGGCGCATCGGGATCGCCTACGGGATGAGGAACGTTATACACGATGGACTCGAGCAAATCATGCACACCTACTCCCGTTTTGCCACTGGCCAACACCGCATCGTCCGCCGGAATAGCAAGTCCATCTTCGATTTCTGCACGAACGCGCTCGGGTTCCGCCGCAGGAAGGTCAATCTTATTGATAAGAGGAACAATTTCGAGGTTCGCATTCATAGCCATCATCGCATTTGCGACTGTCTGGGCTTCAATACCCTGAGTAGCGTCCACCACAAGCACTGCGCCCTCGCAAGCAGCAAGGGAGCGGGAGACCTCGTACGTGAAGTCAACATGACCCGGGGTGTCAATAAGGTTGAAATGGTAAAGCTGACCATCGTCGGCGCGATAGTCAACACGAACCGCCTGACTTTTGATGGTGATACCGCGTTCGCGCTCGATGTCCATCGAATCGAGCACCTGTTCTTTCATATCGCGTTTTGAAACCGTCTCGGTCAACTCAAGAATACGGTCGGAAAGCGTAGATTTGCCATGATCGATATGGGCAATAATGGAAAAATTTCGAATAAAGCGCGGATCGAGTGCCATAGTTTCCTAACCAAACGTGCGCATAAAGCGCCTGTAATCACGTAAAATAAGAAGTGCCGTAAATGCCGGCATTGCAATGATTCTACCCTACCTGTTGCATTGCGGAGCTTTCTTCGCAATAATAAAGCAACTGTTATCTGGGCATGATTTATAACTTGTGGTAAGATCCTAGAGTTTTCGTCTACAGAAAAATATTTATACGGAGGATAAAACGTGGCGAACATTAAAAGTCAGAAAAAGCGAATCATCACCAACGAAAAGGCACGCATGCGTAATCGCGCTGTTCGTTCTGAGCTTAAGACCGCCATCCGCGTTGTCCGTGAGGCCGTAGAGGCCAAGGACGGTGCTACGGCTTATGCGGCAGCTCTTAAGGCATGCCGTCTGCTCGACAAGGCTGCATCCAAGGGCATTATCCATAAGCGCCAGGCTGCAAATCGTAAGAGCGGCGTTATGAAGCTTGCTAACACGGTTGTTACTGCTGAAGACATCGCAGCATACAAGCCCGCTGAAAAGAAGGTTGCTCCTTCCAACGGCAACAAGAAGGCTGCTGCTAAGGCTGCCCGCAAGGAAGCCATGGCTGCCGCATCTGCTGAAAAGGCTAAGCGCCGCGAGGCAACCCTGAAGGCCGAAAAGGCTGCCGCCGACAAAAAGGCTGCTGAAGCTGCTGCTGCCGCAGAGGCAGAAGAGGCCGAAGAGGCTGCTGAATAACATCAGCGTTTCTTGGAATCCGCTCGGATCCCATTCGCATATCAAGAAAAAAGAGCCTGCTATTCAGCGGGCTCTTTTTGTTGTCAAGATATTGCCAAAAACGTCATCCAACCAAAAACCAGAGAAATCAAATCGATTACATAACACCCTGCCTTGTATGAATGAGTAAATCAAACGCTCCTTGGAGCAACGAGACCTACAATGATCCTTTTTTGCAGACCCCAAGGAACCATGAAATAAATGATTGCATCTGGTCCGATCCGCTTTTCATCTCCTGCTCTACATCGCGCGCAGAGGAAAGAGCGCAGATCAACTCATCCATAGTGAAACCACGGGCACATGAATAATGGTTCTTAAGACGCCAATCGGGCATCTTAAGCACCTTAGAGCAAAGCGCCTTCTGGCCACGCTCAGAGAGCGCTTTAACGGTGATAAGCTCGCGAATGCGCGTAGTGCACATGGCAAGTAATGCAAACGGCGACACATCCATGCGGTTCATTAAATAGATGCATCGTTTTCCGTTGCGGCAGGCAAATGCATCCACAAATTCCCATGGCTTGATCTCAGCAGTACGGGAAACAAGCGACAAAACCTCATTCTCATTTACTGGATCAGTGCCTCTGTGCGAAAGGGAAAGCTTCTTGAGCTCTGCATCAAGAGCAACAGTGTTTGTGCCAACTAAATCGATCAGCGTTGCGGCGGCACCTTGTGTTAGCGTTATTCCGTGACCAACCGCAATAGACCGAACAGCATTGCCAAGATCCTTACGTGCAAAAGGAGCGCAATCGATTATCGCTTTACTCCCAAACGCCGAAACAGCCTTATATAGTCGGGTGTTTTTTGCAACCTTCTGCCCCTCTAACGCTAGAACGGTAGTTTCACACGGCTCCTTCAAATATGCAATAAGAAGCTCTGAATCAGCCTTTTTAAGCTTATCCACATCATTAACCAGCACGAGACGCACCTCGCTGGCAAAAGGAAGCGTATTAGCTGCAGTAATAACTTCTTCGCCGGTACATGTAAGACCAGAAAAAGTTTCAGAATTAAAAGACATATCGCCCATTTTCGATAAACGGGCAAACAAGCGCTTCATAACTGTTTCGCGCTTAAGCTCATCTTCACCAGCGATGAGATACACCGGCAAAAGACTAGATTGTTTTGATTGAATAGCCATAGACGCAGTTTACTTCATAGTGCGAATAGAGATGCTGGTTTGGCTCAAACTACACACCACATCCCCCTGAAGATCAGTACGAAATACCTCAACATCACTAGACTCAAGCAAGGAAACGGTGTTTGCGGCCGGATGCCCATAACGATTTCGCTCACCAACACTAATCAGGGCTATTTCTGGCTTTAGCACATCCATTAACTCTTCATCGAGCGCGGACTTCGCCCCATGATGACCCACTTTGAGAATATCTATGTCTTCTAATGCCCCTTCTCTATTAAGCGAATCCAGCACTTCCGACTCTGCATCTCCTGTAAATAGAGCACGCCACTCGCCCATCCCGTCATCGTTAAGGTCAGTTGTCGCTATCAAGCAGATGCTATCGTCATTTTCTCCCTTATCGGTAAGACTTTCAGGACTAATTACCTTGAAGCACACCGATCCAATAGTGATCATGTCACCTGCCGCCAATTCACGGATACCAGATGTGCTAGAGAGCCTTTCTACGTCTTTGAGCATATCGTCGACTTTGTCTGTGCCCACAGAGCTTAATCCCTTTGCAACAAAGACCGAATCGACAGACACCACCCCACGCAAATCAGCAAGACAACCACAATGATCGTCGTCCGCATGACTTATCACTACCCCATCAAGATGGTTCACCCTGTGCCGGGCTAAGCCTGCAAGTAACTTCCTAGGGTTATTGCCGGTGTCTATAAGCAAAGTTAATCCCCTGCTTTTAACTAAAAAGGAATCGCCCTGCCCCACATCCAGCATCACAATTGAAGTGCTATTCGCATCAAACATCCTCATAGGAACGATACAGAGCAGTAATGCTACACATATCGAGACGATTGCCCTTGTCGGAAAAGCTCTAGGCCACGCCAGCCAGAGAACAATGCAGAGCAGAACAGACAACAGCGTCAACCATTCTATTGAAGCGTCGACAGGCAACGCAACGAGGGGAACTGACGAAAGAGCATCAATTACGCGAACCAACGCTTCGGCAAAGAAATACGTAATCTGTATAAGCAAGTGAAAAACAGGAGCGATTGGAAGAACGAGAAATGACAATACCCCTACAGAGCAGACAACGGTTACAAAAGGAACAGCAACAATATTGCTAATCGGAGATATGATCGCGAACTGGGAAAAGGACGACATGCTCAAAGGGAACGTCAAGAGCAAAGCAGAGAGGGTCATTACAAATGGCTCTGCAACATAAGATTTTACGCGCTTACCAACATCAGGAATCCAGCTGCATAATAGCGGTGAAAATAGTACTATGCCCAAAGTCGAAAGAGCAGACAGTCCAAATGAAACCGAAGTTGTAGCACTTGGGTCTAATACCAATAATGAAATAATCGCGGCACCAAGCGAAGAAAGAGCATAAGAACGCTTATGCGATGCAAATGAAAGCAATCCTGCGCCAGCCATGACAGCTGCCCTGACACAGGAAACAGGTAGTCCAACCATTACCAAATACGCAAACAAGAAACCTAGCTGAATAATAACCGAAAGATATCGAGGCAGCCTGATTGCTCGCATGCAAGAAGAAATTAATCCCATTACGATGACCAGATGAGCGCCCGAAACCGCAACAAGATGAGCAAGTCCAACAGTCTTAACTTGATTATAGAAATCGCTCTCAAACAATTCCTGACGGTTTCCAACAACCAATGCTTTAATTAGCGCAACAGCATCGTGGTTGACAGTATCAAAATTAAGATATTCACTTACCGAAGAAGCAAAGTTTAGTCTTAATTCAGAAAGCTGCCCAAACTGAGAAGAATGCACAGGACGCAAATCAGAAACACTGCAGCGAGCAACAATCCCCTTCCTATCGAAGTAATCTAGATAATGCTCGTCAATCGAGGAGATATCCACCTTTGCAAGGAATTCATCACCGTATTCAAAAGATCCACTTTCATAGTTCAGCATAACCTTGAACGAGTAAAGCTGTTTTCGAATGAAATCCGAATTTGGTTCAACAATCAATGCGGGAACCGAATAGCCAAAAGACCCTCTTGTGGGATCTTCAAGAATTCGAACGGCAAATATCGCTCCGTCCGAACCAACTAACACCTCCCTTTTATGGTGAAGCCCGTTAATTGGAACGGACATCAGAGTTGCACCTAGAAAGAAGAAAAGCGCCCAAGCAAGCAAAAGCCTGAAACCGCCCCTACCGTTGCAGGAAATACGATATGTCGCAAAAAGAAAGGCCAGCGATACCAAGCTTAGCCCTGCGCTGAGAGCGACATCGTAATCCAGTAACCAAGACAGCAAACAACCAAGCCAGAACACCACACCGCATTGAAGCAACAAAGGAATCGCAGGACGTGGAAATGGACGTTCATGCGACAGAACCATAGTTAAACCGTAATACGATCTTTAATTGCTTCGTATTTCCTATCGCCAATACCTGACACCTTTTTAATTTCCTCAATTGAGGCAAAGGAACCGTTAGCCTGACGATATGCAATAATCTTTGCGGCAGTAGACTCGCCTATTCCATCCAAAGTAATCAATTCAGATGCACTTGCAGTATTGATATTTACCTTGCTCGACAAAACCTCAGTGTTCGATGATGAAGGGAGCCCGCTATCAGAAGCGTCGGTCGACTTGCTATTTCCTGGCTCGGCTTCGATATAGGCCTGCACAACGATCTGCTCGCCATCTGTGACCTGGCGAGCAAGATTAATCGATAACTGATCGGCATTTTCGGTTTTTAGGCATGTCCTGACGAAACTGACGAAACTGACGAAACTAAAGCCGCAGGTCAGACGCATATGGACGAAACAGACGAAACTGACGAAAGGAACGAAAGCGGACAATTCTTCCATGAATTCTTCCATGGAAGAATGGGCAAACAGCCATTTGTGACATGGGGCATTTGTATACGCGACAGAGTAATACCCCGCCCAAACAAAAAAAGAAGGGCACCCAGCGCAAAAAGCCAGGTGCCCCATTCTTATGCCCGATAAGCCGCATCGGGCGAATCTATCACTAAAAACTTTTAGTGAGGTTTTAGTGACAAGCCGAATTGTTTTAAGTGATTCGACGCGGGTTCGGCGCGGGTTCGGCGCGATTAGGCGCGAGCCAGGTAGTCCATGGACACCCAACCGCTTGGGATACGCGCCCAATTACCGCGAACCTCCATGACAGTGACGCGGGTTCCGCGCTTCAGGCAGCCGTTCGTGTAGGCGTGCTGCTTGGCGTTGGCGGTGAGGTTGCGGTAAGAGACCTTGCCGTATCCCTGTCCAGCGCCCGTACGGACGTTGAGCGCCGATGCGGTCACGCGGTACGTGCCGTTGCCCGTGCTCTTGATCGTGCCGCCGGACTTAGCAGCCGCCTTGGTTGCGTAGTCCATGCAGACCCAGCCAGAGGGCGTGCGGCCCCAGTTGCCCTTGGTTTCGAGCAGCGTGAAGCGCAGGCCGTGCGGGTAGGTGCGGACGATGCCGTAGTTGACGCTTGCACCAGAGCGGACGTGGAGCGCCGATGCTGTCACCGTGTAGGTAGAGCCAATGCTGTACTGCTTGGAGCCGTTATAGCTCGATGGTGCCTGGGTTTCGGTAGTCCCCTGCTCAACGGTTCCGCCAGTCTGACCAGTCTTCATGTAGGCCGCAACCTCGGCTTTGAACTGCGTGAACGAACGTCCGTAGCTCGCGAAGTAGCTCAGCGGGTCGGTATGGTCGGTGCCGCCAAAGCGGATTCGAGCGTCGTTGTGGCTGATCATGCGGTCGATGCCCCAGCCGCGGGAGTTGAGGTAGTCGCCTGCCCACTTCACCGCCTCATTCCACTGCTTGTCGAAGTCCGCCTGATTGGTTGCATGGGCAAGCTCGATGCTCACAACCTTGGAATTGCCGTTGCCTACCGACCAGCTCTTGCGATCGTCGGCCATCGTGTGGTAGACCACGCTGCCGTCAAGTTCCATCACGTAATGCACCGCGTAAGCGTATCCGCGGGAGTAGAGCTTGTAGTGGTTCCATGCGCTCGCCCCAGGGTTGGCCGTCTCGTGAATCACCAGGTATTGCGGCGAGATGCTGCCGTGGCCGTTGTTGCAGATCGTCTCCTTCTGGGTGTAGGCATGCGCCGTGCAAGGGAGCATCAGCGTAGCGCCGAGGATCAGCGCCAGCATGAGCGCCGCAAGCTCGGCGAACGCCTTCTTCTGGTGCTTATTCATGCGTGTGACCGTCCTTCCCCACGTTGAAGAGCTTGGACAGGCCGCTGCCGCCGATCTCGGGGTTGAGCACCGCCGCATTCTCGAAAATGGACATGACCTCGCTTAGGATGATGTACACGCAGGCTGGTACCACCAGCGGCACCGTGAAGCCGAGGTCGATGTGCTTGCTACCCACCTCGATCAGCACGGCAAGCGCGATGATAAGTACGTACCCAGCCTTGTGCCAGATGCCCTCTCGCATCTTCGAGCTAGACAGCTGCCCCTGCTTCGCGCCCTTGGCGATGCCCGACAATACGTCGAGCACGATGAAGGCCACCGTAATCCACACCGCCCAAGCCTGACCATCACTTAGGATCTGCTCCATGCGCAGACCTCCTTTCTTTGATCGCTGTTTTGCTTGCCAATGGACATTCGCGACTTGCCCATCGACCCTGGGTAAAAGAAAAATCCCAGGCGCACGCACGCTGGAGACAGCGCATTTGCGTCTGGGATTTAGACCTGAGATATGGAAGGAAAACCGAAATGAACCTGAAGGAAATCGCCTACAGCCACTACCTGCCCGCCAAGCGCAAGCGCCGCCGAGCCAACACCTGCGAAGGCTATGCGTCTGCATTGCGCCTTCACGTGATCCCGCGCTTTGGGGCGATGGAGCTGGAAGCCATCACCCACGAAGCCATCCAGGAATGGGTTGACGGCTTCGAGCTGCCTGGTGCCGCCGCCAAAGCATTCAAGACGCTTCGGCAGGTGATTAGGTGGTCGATCGCCAATTTGGGCATCCGTATCTGGGACCCGACAATCGGCATCGAGCTTCCCCGAAAGCCGAAGCCAGAGAAGCACGTACTCACAGCCGAGGAGGTGGCAACCACGCTTCGCGGCTTCTGGGGGCACGAGCTGGAGCCAGCCGTGATCCTCTCGTCGGTGCTCGGTTTAAGACCGGGCGAAACCTACGGGATGCGCTGGTCCGACATCGACATGCGAAGCGGTGCCGTGCATGTGCGCAGGACGCTCCAGGAAGTGCGTGGATTGCTGCACGTGTATTTGCCGAAAACCGAGAAGAGCGAGCGCACCGTTTACCTACCCCGCTTTGCCCTGGATCGGTTGCGTGCAATCTGGCGCGAGCATGGCAGACCAAAGGGGCGCGTGATCGGGGCTTTTAAGCCGTCACAGGTTGCAAGGCGCATAAAGGCGTGGTGCAGGCGGCAAGCGCTGCCGTACGTGTCCATGTACCAGCGCCGCCACACGTGGGCGACCATCGCGGTTGAAGCGGGTGCGGGAATCGAAGCGGTTGCGATGATGCTGGGGCATGGCTCGATTGGCACCACCGCGCAGTATTACCTTCAGCCGACGCGGAAGATCTGCACGGGCGTTCAAGCGCTGGTGAGCGAGCGGATCGTCGGGGCGTGATATTCCGTATTCCAAGCCACAAAGGCGATTGCAAACCAGCCAGTGACCAAGAGAATCGATGGTGGCATGGTCAGCAAGGCGCAGTATGGCATCGCGAAGATGATCGTTGGTACAGCCATCGTCAAGGTCAACAACAGCAGCCAGGCCAAGCTGTTTACGGCAGCTCAGTTCAAAGCTATAGCAGGGAGGGCGTTCGACAAGACAAAGGACTTCGTGGGCGTGATGAACGGCGATTACCACGACAGTATGTCGGCGCACGTGGAGGGCGCAGGTTACTACACAGACGGTAGCATCTACGCGGTTCTCGATGGCAACTGGAACACGTCGCTGCGCATTAATTACCTCATCGTGCTGGGGGCATGAGCTACTTCCACCAGCCGCGAACAAGGTAATTAACCGTGACCGTGCCCTTTGCCGTCACTCCCGACGCGGCGCAGCCAACAGTGCTAATCGATGATTCTTCGAGCGGGTAATACGGGTACAGCGTGGGCACGTAGTACTCGCCCCCAGAAACGGCGATTGCGAACTTGCTGCGCGATTTGGCTGGCTTGACCAGCTTGAACGGCAGCGTCACCTCGGGCAGCCAGAAGGTGCCAGTCTTCGTGACGCTGTGCTGTGCCGTGCCGTAGCATTCCGCGCGACCGCTTGCCCATTTAACGTAAGTCCACATCCCTTTAACGCCTTGCTCTACTACATAGTCCTTCTTTACCTGGGATACGGAATCACTGCTTGATATAGAGGACGGTTATTGTCGCTTCCGAGTAGCCCCAAGCGTTATGGTTTGGGACGAGGTTCATAAAGGCAACCATTGCGTGGGTATCGTCGATAAAGCAGCATTCTGTAAAGGGGAAGCTGCCATTATGATTGCTCGTAAAGCCGACAATACCGAGGGGTTTGTATCCTTCCATCGATATGTCGATAACCTTCTCCAGCGTCCCACCGTAAGGCGTGCTCGATTGAGAGACCGTGAAGTTCTTTGAGCATATCGAGGATACGGAATCCCCAAGCTTCTTGGTCTGCTCGCTGATCGTCTTCAGGTCTGCAACAGAGGGAAGCAATGCTTTGCATGTTGGCGTAAGCCCATCAAGCGTGATGCGCGCGATCGGCACCACTGCCGTCAGCCCCGTGTAAAGGTCTCCCGGCTCGTATGTCGGGTCTGCCGCCGCCGCTTCGGTTGCAGCGGTTGCGCCTTGCAGCACCTTCTCTTCCAGCGATGTCACGCCCGTGGATGGGTCTACGGTTATCTCCAGCACCGCCAAATCCTTGCGGAACTGCGCCTGGCTGCCGTTTGCGATGGCGAAGCTCGTCTGCGCTTCGTTCACGACCCAGCGTCCATCTACCATCAGGCCGCCAGTGTCCACGGTAAGCGTGTTGGAGTCCGTCATGGTGCAGGCCAAATTGTTAAGTGCATCGAGGGCGTAGCGCCCCTTGCCGAGCATGCCAGCCTGCATCAAAGCCTGTTGATCGGCGGTGACGTGCGGCTTGCCCTGCTTTGCGGTTACTACGTCAAAGGCCATCGTCTATTCCCCTCCGTTGATGAATGCCATGGTCTGGGCGCATTGCTCCATCTGCATCTCGCGGTACTTCGCGTAGCAGTCGGGGCAAAGGTCGAACTCGCGGGTGTCACCGCGCTCGCCGACAACGCTGATCCTCGCCCAGCCGAGCAGGTCTACCTTCTCGGCGTTTGCGTAGACTGGCGGCTCTTGGCAGCCGCCTCGGTCGCATACCAATTCGATGAATCCTTCAGTTCGCATATCAGATTGCCCCTGTCTCGTATTGGACGGTCACTCTTCCGCGCTCGTCCATCTTCATGATCTTCTTCGTCACCTTCGCGCTTGCGAAGATGCCGGTCTTTGCATCGGTGCCGCCCACCGTGTCGCCCACATCGTAGAGGTCGAGCGAGGCATCCAGGGCGACGCTGACGGAGTGGGCATCAGCCCAGTACCCTTGCAGCTTCTTCGTGCCGTCCTCGATCAGCTTGTCCTTGTCGGCGCTGCTGTAGTTGTAATACTCGCTGTTGTCGAGCACCCCTTTAAGCGTCTGCTTCGTGGTGCTTACCGCGCCCTTGTCGTCCATGTAAAGCTCGACGTTGACGCGCTCGCCGTCCTGGCCCTCGCCGCGCCCCACAAGGTGGTTCACGGGCAGGTAGTCCATGTCGATAGCCACGTCCACCTGGTCAGCGTCGAACGCCTCGTCCTTGCTCCAGTCCTTGGCCTGCACGGCAGAAAGCACGGGCTTGGTGCCGTCGTGCACGATCCGCAGCTTGCCTCCGACCTTCGAGAGCATCGCGACGATGCCGTTCAATGCGTCCTGGTACTTGTCGAAGGTGTGGCTCTTGATGGTGAGCGTTGACTTCGCTGCATTGACCTTGAAGCAAGCCGTTAGACCGGTGCGCGATACCAGGCTTCTAAGCACGTCGTTGGCGTTGCCGCTGACGGTGAGCGAGCCGACCCCGCCATCTGGCACCAGCACCTTCGATGCGAGCAGCCCGAACCACGTGCGCCCATGCCACGTCAAGCCGTCATCGCTGGCTATGCCTGTGAGCATGCCGCCGTATGCGGTGCCCTCGCAGTAAACGTACATGCCGCGCTCCATCTTCGGTGAGCCATCGGGCATAGTCAGCTCCATGTCGTTCTCGGGGTCCTTGCCCACGCCGAACGCCATGTCGACATCGGTTGGCGCGATGGGCATTATGTCCACGCCCTTCGCGCTTTGCAGCATCAAGTCCAAGGAATCGCCACCGCCCTCTCGATCAGATCAAGTGAGAAGCCCCAGCCCTGGTCCCACGTCACGTCATGGGTACCGTGCTTTATCCGCTCGTAAATGTAGGAGCCGCTTCCTTCCGCGCCCCTCACTCGCTTCGCGAAAACATCCTGGCTGTTGCCGTAGCGGTCGGACAGTACCACCGAATCGCCCTTCATGCTTCGCTTCTTGGTGGAGTCGATAACCAGCAAGCCGCCAGCGGGCACGGTCACGTCCGCGCCGTAGCGGTTGCCTCCGATGTAGATGGAAGGCTTTGCGGCGTAACCGTAGATGGTCAGGCGAAAATCGCACGGCGCGATCGATGCCACCTCTAACTTCCAGCCACGCGCCGTTGACCCGTAATCGTGTGGGAAGTCGTACTCATGATCGATGCCGCCCATGTCGGACGATGTGCCCGATGCCGGCATGAACTCGTATCGCGTCTCCCTGTACCACGTCGGGTCTGGTGCCACGAGGTCGACGTCCCATGTGCGCTGCATCGGCGTCGCCGTGGTCGCGCTCGCACTCGCGATGAAACACCGCAGCTTCCAGCCGTCCACCTCCAGGGTGCCGGGCGTGAAGTTGTCCATGTCGAGCGCGCATCTCGCCATGAGGTCGTTCGCCTCGGCCATGTGCGACGCGTCTGCGAACGCCAGGCTCCCAGACAGCTTGCGCTCCGTCCCGTCGAACCCAGCCGACGTGTAGGTGCGCTCCCATCCGAGGGCCGCCGACGTGACGAGAAGCATCCCCTTCCTGCCGGACACGTCGTACACGGTGCCGTCCGATGTGGTGTAGGTGGCGTTAACGTAACTCATCGAACCGCCCTTACCTTCCTGTTGAAGTCGCGCTGGCCCATGACGGGCGTGTAGCGCTCGATGATCTGCGGCAGCGCGTCGAGGATCATCTCCGCCGCCCTGATAGCCGTGTCGTCCTGCTGGTACCCGCGCATCTGCTCCGCAATGGTCTTCGCGAACGGGCGCGAGTACTTGGCGTTGGTGAGTGGAACGATCGCCTCGGCCCCCGCCTCGCCTACGATGTCGAGCGGAACAGCCTTGGTGGCGATGGCCCCGTTGGCGTGGTAGCGCGGCACGAAGCCGCCGTCGGCGTGGGGGCGTATGCCGCCTGCCGCGTTGCCGACTATCAGATGCGCCACGTACGTTCCCATGACGCTCACGACCTTACTTTTGAAGTAGTCGATCATGGACGTGTCAGCGGTCGCCGTTAGGTGGGACGTGACCGTCCTCGGGATCCTGCTGAGGGCACCCCTGAACGAGTCCACGTTACCTTGTGCGCTGCCGTTGGGGATGTTTCCGTTCGCATTCGCGCTGGTGCTCTTCGGCACGAGTCTCGACCCGTTCCACGTGTACACGCGACCCTGAGCGTCGACAAGCTCCTGATCGTCGACCTCTACGTCCGTCCCCTTCTTGACGAAGGCGGTCCCGTTCCACTCCACGAGGTCGCCTTGCGCCGTCCTCAGCTCTATGTCGTCGACGTTTACCTGGCTGTCCTTGTCGAGCATCCCCGTGCCGTTGAAGGCGAGGATGGACGCGATCATCTTGTCGGTGTCGCCGCCGAACCTGTTGGCCAATGCCGCGATGTTCGCGCTGCCGATGGCGTTGAGGTCCTCTGCTGACACCCCAGCCTGCGCCAGCTTGTCGCTGAACGCGTTGACGTTTACGCCCACGTCCTCGAACACGCCGCCGAGGTCCATCCCGTTGAGGGCGTCCATGATGGCGGTCACGCCCTGCGCCGCCTTGACCGCCGCATCGTCCATTCCGACGCCCCACTCCTGGAGCTTCCCGACGATGGAGGCGGAGGTGCCATCGTAGCACTGCGCAAGCTCCTGGAGCTGCTCGCTGGACAGGTTGCCGAGGTCCTCGGTGGACGCTCCGAGCGCGCGAAGGTCCTCCTTCAACATGCCTAGGCCGTTGCTGCTTTTGGTCGATGCGTTGAGCAGGCTCGACGTGTACTGGTCTACGGTGTTGCCCCACTTGTCGTAGGCGTCGGCGCCCTCTGACGCCGCCTGGGTCGTGTCGCCGATGGCGTCCGTGATCGAGTCGTAGGCCCCCTTGGCCGATTCCATGGAGTCCTTCGCCCGGTCAAGCTCGTTGCGCTCGTTCTTCAGCGCAGTGCCGTTGTCGATGTTCGCCTGCGCCTGCTCGCGGGTCATGTGCCCCTGGCTCACCATCTTGTTGATGTAATCCTCGCAGGCCCTGTTGTAGTCGTCCTGAGCCTTCGCCGCCGTGTCGCAAGCCGCCGAGTAGTTGTCCCATGCGGTGCTCGCCTGGCCTTGCAGCGCGTCCAGCTTGATCTGCTGCTTCTTCTTCTCGATCAGGTTGTCGAGGTCGCTCGTCAGGTTCTGGACCGCGCCGCTCTGGTCCTCCCAGCTGCCCTTGGCGACGTCGCTGCTGTCGATGGTGGTGCCGAGGGCGTCGTTGACGATCCTCAGCGCCGCCTCCAGCCTTCCCTGCTCCTGTGCGGTGAGGTCGGTCTGCCCTGCGTACTGCTGGATCACGGAGACCGCGCCGTTGAGCTGCCCGATCTGGCTCTCCGCGCTCTCCGCCGCGCTGCCCATGCTGTCTGCCTGCTCTG
>UMLG01051711.1_pt1 | contig 43851 bp, 35 predicted proteins | sample 1966511 | NCBI WGS metagenome assembly UMLG01 (sample SAMEA4836195, study PRJEB28245) | human gut metagenome | biome: gut microbiome; material: fecal sample | place: Denmark | collected 2008
CTGCCGCACCTCGCCCGCCGTATCGGCACTTAGAATTATGCGGTATTGCCTTTATAATCCGGGCGTATTATCTGCCGCTAAAATGGCGTCGTTTTCTTCTTTATACTTGGCTGCGGTATCGCTGTCCAGCACATACACATTCACGGCAATCACTGCATTATCAACGCTTTCGGAGTAAGTCTCGTAATACAGGTCAATAAATGCGCTCCCCGTCATCATGGCTGTGCCGGTATCTGCCGCATAAGCATAACCGTACACAAACCGGCCGTCTGCAGAGGTAATATACATCAGGCTGCCATAGGGAATCACATTGGGGTTGACCGCCACCGTACCATAGGTCAGCCGCCGCCCCGAAGATCCTTTTGCCGTCGGCGATGCCGAATACCCGGTGGAACGCTGTGCGGTATAAGTCGCCGCAATGCCCTCGCATGGTTTGCCGTCCACGATCTCGGGGCCCACGAAGGAGCTGACAGGTGCCTGCTCGTCATAGTGTTTTATAATGGTGGGCACCATTTCTATCACAGTTTCGCGGTTCGTTTCTGTTGTGTCAGTCAGTTCGCCATCCACATAGGTTTCCCGGTAGCTCACGCTGCACAGGCCGTCGCTGCCCTGCTGGATCAGCTGTTCTTTACTCTGTTTGCGGTAGAACAGGCTGGTTTCCACATACTGGGTCTCAGTGGGAATCACTTCGTCCTGAGTGTATTCTTCATAGCGCACCCGCTGGATGGTCACCGTGGTGTTTTCCTGGGCCGGGGTATCCAGCGCAGGCTCAATCCAGTCATCTGGGCCAAGGGTAATGCCGGCTTCCGCCAGAGCATCTCCCACGGTGCCGCCGGTCACCACAACCTCCTGCACACCGCCGTCCACCGTGACGGGCACGGTGTAAGCGCGCAGGATGTGGATCTGGTCAAGGCCTGCATCCTCGGTAATTTCCAGCTCGTCCTCGGTATCGGGTGCCGCAATGCCGGTTTGCTGCATCAGCGTTTTGATATCATGCGCCGAGGTGATAGCCATGCCCTGTGCACCGTGGGTATCGGTAATTTTAACCACATGCAGCTGGCTGCCGGTGAAGGCCACACAGCCCGCCAGCGCCCCCAGGCTTACCAGCAGAGTTCCCCACCGCGGCAATCCAAGCGCGGCACGGCGCCGGATATGCTCTTTTGTTTTTGTTGATAACATAAGTTCCCCTTCCACATCAAGTCCAACCGCCTGAATGGGCAGGCACTATGTTCCTGACTGTAACAGAAAACACGTCATAAAAAATGTCGGCCCAAAATGAGCCGACATAATAAGAATCGGATTGAATAAATCAGCGCTTGCTGAACTGAGGTGCGCGACGAGCGGCTTTGAGACCGTACTTCTTACGTTCCTTCATACGAGGATCGCGGGTCAGGAAGCCAGCCTTCTTCAGGGTGCTGCGCAGCTCGGGGTCGAACTGCAGCAGAGCGCGGGACAGGCCGTGGCGGATAGCGCCAGCCTGGCCGGAAGTACCGCCGCCGACAACGTTAATCACGATGTCGAACTTGCCATCGGTGTTGGTCAGAGCCAGCGGGCTGCGGACCATCAGCTTCAGGGTTTCCAGGCCGAAGTAATCGTTGATATCACGATTGTTGATGGTAATCTTGCCGGTGCCATTGTAGACGCGGACGCGGGCAACGGAATGCTTACGACGGCCAGTGCCGTAGAAATACTGTTTAGTTTCGTACATCTTCTATTGCCTCCTTATCAAAATTCCACAACTTCGGGCTTCTGGGCAGCATGTGCATGCTCAGCAGTCTTGTAGCAGTGCAGGCGGGTCATAGCCTTAGCGCCCAGGGTGTTGGAAGGAACCATGCCCTTAACAGCGTAGGTCATAGCCTTATCGCTGGCTTCAGCCATCAAGGTCTTATACTGGGTTTCCTTCAGGCCGCCGATCCAGCCAGAATGGGTGCGATGATACTTCTTTTCCAGCTTCTTGCCAGTCAGAACAGCTTCGTCGCAGTTAATCACGATGACATGGTCACCGCAGTCAACATTGGGGGTAAAGGTAGTCTTGTTCTTACCACGCAGCAGGACAGCGGCCTGGGCAGCAACGCGGCCGAGCGGTTTGCCGGCAGCATCAATAACATACCACTTGCGGTCGACCATCTCAGCGGGCTTAGCGAGAGTAGTGCTCATGATTTGAATCCTCCATACTTTATAGTGACGCATCCGAATCATTTCGGTTTATTCAAAGCGCAATGCACAGCACGGCACTGCGCTGATTTCGCGCAAGTATGATTTTAGCAAATACGCGCTGTTTCGTCAAGGGATTTTGCAAATAAAATCATTTTATTCTCGTGTAGCTCTTGTTTTCTTGTGTTTTCTCTTGTTTTCTAACGTTTTCGCAAACGGCATTTTACTGTTTTGCCTTTTGCACTTGTTTTTGTGTACCCTGCAGCAAAGTGTTCTGCCCGCTTTGTGCAGTCTGCTGGTTTCCGGTTTTCTCCCCTGCCCTGCTTTGCCAGCCAAACTGCGGCGCGGGCGCGGCTTTGTTTTTGCAGCTCCTGTGCGGTGCTTTGATAAAATTCTTCCGATTTGGCTGCGGCTGTTGGCATTGGGCAGCAGGATGTGCTATAATAGCGATGTTTATAGTATCGTCTTAGAGTGTATAAAGGTAAGGTGGAACGGGCATGCAGCGCTTGGAGGGTCTGCTGCGCAAGGCAGTGCAGGATTACGAGATGATCGCACCGGGCGACCGGGTATGCGTTGGTGTTTCCGGCGGGAAGGACAGCGTTGCGCTGACCGTGGCGCTGGGACACCTGCGGCGGTATCTCGGCGTTCCGTTTGAGGTCATGGCGGTCACGCTGGACCCGCGCTTTGGCGGGGTGGAAGCCGACTACCAGCCACTTGCGGACCTGTTTGCGCAGGAAGGCATTCCTTACGAAATACGGCGCACGGATATCGGCCCCGTGGTATTTGATTACCGCAAAGAGCCGAACCCCTGCGCGCTGTGTGCCAAAATGCGGCGCGGGGCACTGCACGCTGCCGCGCAGGAACTTGGCTGCAACAAAGTGGCGCTGGGGCACCACCTGGATGATGCCGTGGAGACTTTTTACATGAACCTTTGGCGGGAAGGCCGTATTGGGTGTTTTTCGCCCGTGACCTATCTGGACCAGCGCAACATTACGCTGATCCGGCCAATGATCTTTGCCACCGAAAGCGAGGTAAAAAGCGCGGTATACCACGCCGGGCTGCCCATCATCAAAAGCCGCTGCCCGGCTGATGGCGCCACAGTGCGCGAACAGACCAAATTGTTTGTGCAGCAGATGAGCCGGGACGACCCGGCTTTCCGTCAGAAAACACTGCACGCTTTGCAGCAAAGCGGCATTGACGGCTGGCGGCCGCTGCATACCGGGCACACGCGGGGCTAGTGTTTTGTATCGAAATGGGGTGGATTGCAATGACGAACGAACTGTACGAAAAGCATTGTTGGGCATTGGTTGATCTGGATGCTATGCAGAGCAACCTGGCACTGATCCAAAAGACGGTGGGCGCGCCGGTGTGCTGCGTTGTCAAGGCGGACGCTTACGGCCACGGCGCCGCTGTGGCCGGGCCCTGGCTGGAAGAAAACGGTGCAGCCGCTTTTGCGGTCAGCTGCCTGGCCGAAGCGCGGCACCTGCGCCGCCACGGGATCAGTAAACCCATCTTGATCCTGGGCTACACCGACCCGCTGCAGGTAGATCAGCTGGCGTTCAACTGCATTACCCAGACCGTCTATTCCGAAGAGTATGCCAAGGCGCTTTCCACTGCCGCCCAAAGCGCCGGCGTGGAGGTACACTGCCACTTTAAGGTTGATACCGGTATGGGACGCATTGGGTTCAGCGTGCGTTCTGACTTTGAGGCGGCAATCGCTGCCATGGAGCGCTGCGCCGCCCTGCCCAAGCTGCACTTCAGCGGTATTTTCCAGCATTTTGCCGTGGCAGACAGCACCACGCCGGAAAACGAAGCCTACACCCAAGCCCAGCACGCCCTGTTTGAGCGCACCGTGCAGCGGCTGCAGGCGGACGGCGTTGCCCTGCACACCATCCACTGCGCCAACTCTGCCGCACAAATGCGCTACCCGGAATGGCACCACAGCCTGACCCGCGCAGGCATTATCCTGTATGGGCTGGACCCCAGCCCGGAAGTGCATTTTGACGGCCTGCGCCCCACCATGACGCTGAAAAGTGTTGTGGAATTTGTGAAGGACCTTTTACCCGGCGAGAGCGTGAGCTATGGCCGCACCTACACAGCCAACACACCCCGCAAGGTTGCCACCGTATGCGTTGGTTATGCGGACGGCTACCCCCGCGCGCTTTCCGGCAGCAATGGCAACCCCAATGCGGGGGTTATGAGCATCCGCGGAAAGCCCGCCCCGATAATCGGCCGGGTGTGCATGGATCAGACCCTGGTGGATGTGACCGACATCCCCAATGTTAAAATGAATGATGAAGTAACGGTATTCGGCCCTGAAAACGCTGCGATCGGCGCAGATACCGCCGACAGCATTGCAGCTAAGACCGGCACCATCAACTATGAAATTATCTGCGGCATCAGCCGCCGGGTTCCCCGTGTTTACCTGCGGGACGGCGCGCCGGTGCGTATCTGGAACGATTTGGAGGAAACCTGATGGCACGCGACAATATTCGCAACTTTTGTATCATTGCCCACATTGACCACGGCAAGTCCACACTGTCGGACCGTATTCTGGAGCTGACCGACAGCGTGGACAAGCGCACCATGGAGGACCAGATTCTGGACGACATGGAGCTGGAACGCGAGCGCGGCATTACCATCAAAGCCCGCGCCGTTACCATGCACTACCACGCCGATGACGGCAAGGAATACGAGTTCAACCTGATCGACACGCCGGGTCACGTTGACTTTCAGTACGAAGTCAGCCGCAGCCTGGCTGCCTGTGAGGGTGCCATCCTGGTGGTGGATGCCAGCCAGGGCGTGGAAGCCCAGACGCTGGCCAACTGCTACCTGGCCATTGACCACAACCTGGAAGTTGTGCCCATCCTGAATAAGATTGACCTGCCCAGCGCTGACCCGGATGCCGCCGCCAAAGAGGTGGAGGATGTCATCGGTCTGCCCTGCATGGACGCCCCGCGCGTGAGCGCCAAGATGGGCATCAATATCCGCGAAGTGCTGGAACGCGTGGTCCAGGATGTTCCCGCCCCGCAGGGCGACCCCGATGCCCCGCTGAAAGCCCTGATCTTTGACTCCATTTACGACAGCTACAAGGGCGTTATCGTCTATGTGCGCGTGTTTGAAGGCACCGTGCGCCCCGGCGATACCATCAAGCTGATGAACACCGGCGCAACCTTCCAGCTGGTGGAAGTGGGCCACATGGGGGCTACTGCCCTGGCCCCCTGCGATAAGCTGGAGGCCGGTGAAGTCGGCTACCTGACGGCCTCCATCAAGACCGTGCGCGATACCCGCGTGGGCGATACCATCACCCTGGCCGAAGCCCCCACGGCGGAAGCTCTGCCCGGTTTCCGCCAGGTAACGCCGATGGTGTTCTGCGGCATTTACCCCGCCGATGGCGCCGACTACCCTGATTTGAAAGATGCGCTGGAAAAGCTGCAGCTGAACGATGCCGCCTTGAGCTTTGAGCCGGAAACCAGTGCGGCCCTGGGCTTCGGCTTCCGCTGCGGGTTCCTTGGGCTGCTGCACATGGAAATCATCACCGAGCGGTTGGAGCGCGAGTTTGACCTTGACCTGATCACCACCACCCCCGGTGTTCAGTACCGGCTGACCTTGACGGACGGCACGGTGGAAGTGATCGATAACCCCTCCGCCTATCCCGACCCGGCCCGCATTGCCAAGGCGGAAGAACCATTTGTGGATGCCCACATTTACACCCCCAACGATTATGTTGGCCCTCTGATGGACCTGTGCCAGCAAAAGCGCGGCACCCTGATTGCGATGGATTACCTGGATGAGACTCGCGTGGACCTGCATTACCAGATTCCGCTGGGCGAGATTGTTTATGACTTCTTTGACGCCATCAAGAGCCGCAGCCGCGGTTACGCCAGCTATGACTATGCGTGGGAGGGCTGGCACCAGTCCGAGCTGGTCAAGCTAGACTTCCTGCTGAACGGCGAGATCGTGGATGCGCTTTCGATGATCGTATTTGCGGATAACGCTTACGCCAAGGGGCGCCGCATCTGCGAAAAGCTGAAGGAAAACATCCCGCGCGCTTTGTTTGAAATTCCCATTCAGGCGGCCGTGGGCGGCAAGATCATTGCCCGCGAAACAGTCAAGGCCGTGCGCAAGGATGTTTTGGCCAAGTGCTATGGCGGCGATATTACCCGTAAAAAGAAGCTGCTGGAAAAGCAGAAAGCCGGTAAAAAGAAGATGCGCAAACTGGGCAGCGTGACCCTGCCCAGCGAAGCCTTTACCGCCGTGCTGAAGCTGGATTCCGATACCTGATTGACTACACACCATAGATAGCAGCACCCGCCGGGGCGGCGCAGCACAACAGCTGCCTGCCCCGGCGGGTTTGTTTTTGGCGCGGCGCATTTAGGCCAGTGGCCAAATATAAAACGACCACCCCCTGCCCTGCCGCACAAGGTTTTACCGTGCGGTCGGGGCAAGGGGTGGTTTTGTGTTATTTCCGTTCAGGCGTTCAGCTTACCGCCGGGCGGCAGCGAACGCGGCAAAAGAGTTCAGCGGATCTCGATGCCCAGCTTGAACTTGAGGTTGCCGAGGATTTTCTTGACAAAGCGGTCCACATCGGCAGCTTCCAGGGCTTTGTTTTCCGGTGCAAAGTGCAAGGTGAACGCCATGCTCTTTTTGCCGGCGCCAATGGCTTCGCTGCGGTAGATATCAAACAGCTCCACATCGGCCAGCTGCTTGCAGGCGCGCTTCATTTCGGCAATGATGGTGCCGCAGGGGGTTTCCTCGTCAGCAACCAGAGCCAGGTCACGGGCCACGGTATCAAACTCCGGCAGCGGATGATAACGCAGACCGGCAGGCAGCTGTGCCACCAGCGTCTCGTAATCGATCTCGCCCAGGAAGATCTTCTGGTTGGCGCGGCTGTCACGCGGCAGATCCAGACCGGCCTGCACATCGTTGGCCAGCTTGCCAAAGCTGCCCACACGCACGCCGTTGCACAGGATGTAAGCGGCAATGCCGGGGTGCAGGTAAGGCACATCCTCGGCACGCTCCACCTCAAAGGTTACGCCGAAGGAAGCAGCCAGGTCTTCCAGTGCGCCCTTAACGGCAAAGAAGTCCTCATGCTCACCAAAGGCCACAAAGCCCAGGTGCAGGCGCTCTTCCGGCAGTTCGGTCAGCGGAAGCTGTTTGGGCACATAAATGTTGGAAAGCTCAAACAGACGGCCGGCAGCGTTGCCCTTTTTCAGATTGGTAACCGCCACGTTCAACAGGCTGGGTGCCAGCAGGGAGCGCATGATGGTCAGGTTGGAGGAGATGGGATTGACAATGCGGATGACATTGCGCTCCGGTGCATCAGGGACAATGTGCAGGGCATCCAGGTCGGCATCCGCATAGAATGCCAGCGTCATAGCCTCATAGAAGCCTTGGGCACACATAGCGCTCTTGAGCTTATCGCGGCGGTGCTGGTCAGCCGTCAGGCCCCCGGTGGTGACCTGGGCAGCTTTCAGGAAGGTGGGGGTGATATGGTCATAGCCATATTCACGGATCACTTCCTCGGCCAGGTCCGGCTCGCCGATCTCGATATCCTCGCGGTAGCGCGGAGCAACCACCTGCATGGTGTCACCGTCGGCTTCCATCGTCACTTCAAAGCTGAGCTTTTTCAGGATGGCCAGAATTTCCTCGGTGGGCACGATAATGCCCAGAATGGCATTGATGGCGCTGATACGGGCGGTGAAGTGCTTGCCTTTACGCGGAGCACCGGCAGAGCAGTCAAACTCGGTGGCGGTCACTTCGCCGCAGCCCAGCTCCTGGATCAGGTGCAGGGCGCGGGCCATGCCCAGCTCGGTGGTATATTCGCTGATGCCCTTCTCGTAATGGGCGGAAGCATCCGTGTTCTGGCCAAGGCCGCGGGCGGTCTTGCGGATGTTATCGCGGGCAAACTTGGCAGATTCAAACAGCAGCTGGGTAGTTTCCGGCTTGATCTCGCTGTTCAGGCCGCCCATAACACCGGCCAGGGCAACCGGCTTTTCGCCATCGCAGATGACCAGGTTCTGGGGGGTCAGGGTAAACTCCTTGCTGTCCAGCGTGGTGATCTTCTCGCCGTCCTTGGCACGGCGCACAATGATCTGGCAGCTTTCCAGCGTGTCCATATCAAAGGCGTGCATCGGCTGGCCGATTTCCAGCATGACATAGTTGGTGATATCCACCACGTTGGAAATGCTGCGCAGGCCGCACAAGGCCAGCTGGCGGCGCATCCAGCGCGGAGATTCACCGGTGGTGATGTTGCGCACATAGTGGCCCAGGTATCGCGGGCACAGATCCGGTGCTTCCACCGTAATGCTCAGGCGCGGGTCCTTGTAATCGCTCACGGTGTAATCGGTGGCAGGCATTTTCAGGGGCTTGTTCAGCACAGCGGCAACTTCGCGTGCAATGCCCAGAACGCTCTGGCAGTCGGCACGGTTGGCGGTGATGGAGATATCAAAGATATAATCATCCAACCCAACAACCTGCTGAATGGGGGTTCCGGGCACGGTATCTTTGGGCAGGTCCAGCAGGCCGTATACCTCAGCGCCGGGGTACAGATCCTCGTTCAGACCCAGTTCCTCGCCGGAGCAGAGCATACCGTTGGATTCAATGCCCATCAAGGGCTTTGCCTTGATCTTGATGCCTCCGGGCAGCGTGGAGCCGTCCAGAGCAGCGGGGGTGTGCATACCGGCGTACACATTGGACGCACCGGTGGAGATCTGAATATCATGGCCATAGTCGCCGCAGTCTACCTTACAGATATGCAGGTGGGTGCCCTCCTGGGGCACGCACTCGGTCACAACGCCAACAACAACCTTGCTGATCTCAGCGCCAAGGTCGATGAGTTCTTCTACTTCAAAGCCACAGTCGAATAGTTTGGTTTCCAGCTCCTGGGCGGAAACATCAATATCCACATACTGTTTAAGCCAGCTGAATGGTACTTTCATTGTTGTTTCCCTCCTTAACCCTTGAACTGTTCGAGGAAGCGCAGGTCGTTCTCGAACATCAGGCCGATGTTGTTGATGCCGTACTTAAGCATGGCGATACGCTCGATACCAATACCGAAAGCAAAGCCGGAGTATACCTCAGGGTCAATGCCGCAGTTTTCCAGCACGCTGCGGTGCACAACGCCAGCCCCCAGAACTTCGATCCAGCCGCTGTGCTTGCACAGGGGGCAGCCCTTGCCGTGGCATTCAAAGCAACTTACGTCAACCTCCACACTGGGCTCAGTGAACGGGAAATAGGACGGGCGCAGGCGGGTTTTGACCTCCGGGCCAAACAAAGCCTGCACAAAGCGGTCCAGCATGCCCTGCAGGTCGCACAGGGTAATGCCCTTATCCACAACCAGACCTTCCATCTGGTGGAACATCGGGGAGTGGGTTGCGTCAGAGTCAGAGCGGAATACGCGGCCGGGCACCAGAACCTTGATGGGGGGCTTTTCCTTATCCATCACACGGATCTGGCCGCCGCTGGTCTGGGTGCGCAGAACAATGTCATCCGCCACATAGAAAGTATCCTGCATATCGCGGGCCGGGTGGTTTTTGGGTACGTTCAGGCGGGTAAAGTTGTGGTCATCGTCCTCAATTTCGGGGCCTTCGTAAATTTCAAAGCCCATGCCGGCAAACACATCAATGATCTCATTCTTGATCTGGGTGATAGGATGCAGTGCGCCGGTGGCGTGGTGGGTGCCGGGCAGGGTGATATCCACGGCTTCGGCCTTGTTGCGGGCGGCAAGCTCGGCCTTTTCGATCTCGGCGGAAGCAGCCTGATACTGGCCCTCCACCCAGACCTTGAACTCGTTGATGGTTTTACCGGCGGCGGGGCGTTCCTCTTTGGGAACATCGCGCAGGGACTTGGTCAGTCCGGTCACGCTGCCGTTTTTGCTCAGATACTTCTGCCAAAAGGCGGAAAGTTCATCTTTGTTGTGCACTGCTGCAAGGTCGGCTTCCAGCTCGGCGCGCAGTGCGGCGATTTTTTCTTCCATAATGCACCTCTTTGATGATTTACGGGGCGAAGGCTGCTCGCTTTTGCTGCAAAACAAAATAAAAAAGCCCCGTCCCTGAACGGTAAAATCAGGGACGAAGCTGTAACATTCATTTACACTCCGCGGTACCACCCGTGTTCCGCCAAATCATGTCTGGCGGCACTCGATGCTTTATAACGGGGCAGACCGTCCCGCGCTAATGGCTGCAATGCAGGGTTCACACAGGCCGCTCAGGAGCGAACTTCTGCCAGCAGGCTTTCGGGGCGGCTTACAGCCGATGGCCGCCCTCTCTGTGCTAAGTTTGCAGGCATACTTTCTCCGTCAATGCGTTTAACATAAAGCATTATAGGCCGTTTTGCCTTTTTTGTCAACCCTGGACGCACAGCAAAAAGAGCGCTGCCCCTTGCGGAACAGCGCCCTTTTTTCAAATTATCAAAACCGATCAGTTGTTGCGGCGGGAACGGCCCACGATGCGGACGATATACAGGAAGATGTTGATATAATCCAGGTACAGGCTGAGTGCGCCGATGATGGAGGATTTGTGCAGCATGGAAGCATCGCCGCCATAGTAGGCGTAATAGTACTTCAGCTTCTGGGTGTCATAAGCCGTGAACAGCATAAACACCAGGACCGAAACCGCGCAAAGCAAGATATCCATCATACCAAAGCCCGCGCCGGTCAGCATGCCGATCAGGCCGCCCACCAGGCTGGTCAAAATAATGGCAATCAAAGCACCCATCAGGTTGATACCCCAGCCGCTCAAATCGCGCTGGGTTCGGGCACCGTAAACAGCCATAACGCCAAAGTACACGGTACCAACCAGGAACGCCAGAATCAGCGTGGAAAGATCATAGATGATAAAGTAGGTGCTCAGGTTGATGCCGTTCAGCACCGCATAGGCGAAGAACAGCCCCGTTGCTGTGGTGGGCTGCAGGCGTTCCACCCTGGCGGACAGAACCGCAACCAGCACCAGCTCCGCAATGCTCAGGAGGAATACCAGGCCGGTGCTGAACATCAGCTCAAACAGCGGGGTGGTAACGGTAAGCAATGCCGTTGCAAAGGTAACCAGCAAACCGGCGGCCATCCAGCCGTAGGTGCGGGTCATATACTGGCTTAACGTGCCGAACGGACTTTCGGCATAGGAGATATTATAATATTTCTGGTCCATAAAACAGACCCCTTTCTTTTTGGCTGATTCTATTATATACTCTGTATTGAGTGAAATGTGTTATCGATATGTGAATTCTCTATTACACTTTTCCGTTCCTGCCCTATTTTAAGGCAATACCGCATAATTCTAAGTGCCGATACGGCGAGCGAGGTACGGCAGATGCTAAGCCAAAAGCGCAGATAATACTGGATGCTGCAAAGGTGAGCGCCGCCAGTGGCGGAAACGGCGAACCGAAGCAGGGGCAGCGGTCGCAGAGTGCGAGGGGCTTTTGCCCCCGAAGCACGATGCGGGTACCGCAACCCGACATTATCGAGCATTTTGGCAACGCAGATGCCGTGCCGCAGCCGCCGGAGCGGTGCTTAAGCCGTTAGGCGGGAATTGTGCGGTGTTGCCTTAACGGAATTCTATCATTTTTGCAAGATAAGGAGCCATGCCTTGCCCAACCCCGATACTTACGGCATTTACCTGCACATCCCTTACTGCCGCAGCAAATGCCGCTATTGTGATTTTTACTCTGCCCCCGGCACGCGCGGGGTGCCGGATGAATATGTAACCGCACTGCTGCGCGAACTTTCCAAAAGCTCCCGCAGGCCGGACACGTTATATTTTGGCGGCGGCACCCCCGCCCTGCTGCGGCCGGACCAGGTGCACCGACTGATCAAAGCCGCCGCCCCGCTGCCGGGTGCGGAGATCACGCTGGAAGCCAACCCCGATGTAGTGACGCCGGAAAATCTGGCTGGTTTTGCAGCCGCCGGGGTAACCCGCATCAGCTTTGGGGTACAGAGCGCAGACGACGCCCAGTTGCACCGCCTGGGCCGCACCCACACCGCTGCTGCTGCCGCGCAGGCGTTTGCCTGGGCGCGGGAGGCAGGCTTCCGGGAGATCTGCGGGGATATTATGCTGGCGCTGCCCTATTATTCCATCGCGGAGTTTGATAAAACCCTTGCCCTGCTGCAGGCGGGTGGCTGCACCCATATTTCGGCCTACCTGCTCAAGATCGAGCCCGGCACCGCCTTTGGCCGCAACCCGCCGCCGGGCCTGCCGGATGCCGACGCCGCCGCGGAGTTTTACCTGTACGCCGTGCAGCGTCTGGCGCAGGAGGGCTACCGGCAATACGAGATCAGCAACTTTGCCTGCCCCGGCCACGAAGGGCGGCACAATCTGCTGTATTGGAACTGTAAAGATTACTGGGGCATTGGTCCGGCGGCCCACAGCTGCCTGGGCAGTGTGCGCCGCTTTTGGCCCAATGACACCGCTGCTTTTATTGCCGGGACTGTTCAAGAGCAGTACGAAGGCCCCTGCAACGCCGAGGATTACCTGATCATGCAGTTGCGCCTTTGCAGCGGGCTGAATCTGACCGAGTATGCGGCCCGGTACGGCGTTCGGTTCGATGCCGGCCAGATGGCATTTTTGCGCCACTGCGCCGCCAGCGGCTATGCTGTGCTGGATGGCGATACCCTGCGGCTGACGCCGAGTGGCATGATTGTGCAGAATGCCATTCTGGAAGAACTGATTTGATTTTCAAAAATATCCGCCGTCCATATGGGTGCTTTGGGCCACTGGCTGGTCGTGCAGCCCCATCGAAACGCCCAGTGCTTCATCCACGCGGCGCATGTCATCTTCCGGAATGCGCCCGGCGCGCTCCCTCAGGCGGCGTTTATCCAGTGTGCGAATTTGTTCGGTCAGCACAATGCTGTCTTTGGCCAGGCCGCAGCGGTTGGCCCGCACGCCGATATGGGTGGGCAGGCGGTTTTTATCCTGCCTGCTGGTGATGGCGGCAGCGATCACGGTGGGGCTGTGCCGGTTACCGATATCGTTCTGAATGATAAGTACCGGCCTGACTCCCCCCTGCTCCGACCCAACCACCGGGCTGAGATCTGCGTAAAACACTTCACCTCTGTGCACTTCCATAACAAAACCTCCCTGCTGATACTGCAATGCGTTCTGTTTACAGTATAAGCAGGGAGGCTTTATTTTAATCATGAATCGGTGGGGCAAAAAAGCATTGCGATTCTATCTGGCGGGGAATGCAAGTGGTTGCCATATGCCCAACATGCGGGACAGCAAGCATCGTTCCCTACAAATGATTTGCAGCGTTTGCTGCAATCAGCAAGGTTTCCATGCGGCGGGGAGGGGCCTTGAAATGTACCGCAAACCACACAAATGCTTTGCCGTGCTTTACTGCTTGCGGCAAACCATGTATCACTCCACCCGTTCCAACACCACAAATGCACCGGCAAGGCCGGCCTCATGGGTCAAGCTCAAATGAGCCTGCAAATGGTTCTGCGCCATGAAACGGGCGGCTTTACCGGTAAATTCCAGGTAAGGCGCACCGCTTGGCTGGCGCAGGGCAGCGATTTCCGCCATGGAGAACCCGGAAAGGCCGGTGCCGCAGGCTTTCAAAAATGCTTCTTTTGCAGCAAAGTTGGCCGCGGCGGTTTCCGCCTGCTTCTTGCCCGTATGGGCGGCAATGAGCTCCTGCTCCGCCGGGGTATACACATGCTGCAAAAATGCCGGGCGGGCAATGCTCTTTTCAATCCGGCCCACATCACACAGGTCTGTGCCAATGCCGTAAATCACAGCAGGCCCTCCTTTTCCAGCGCGGCCAGCAGGGCAGCTTTCTCGTTGGGCAGGCGGCCCTCCATCACGGCGCGCAGCAAGGTGTTCAGCGCCTTACCCACCGCGGGGCCGGGGGTGATGCCTGCATCCATCAGGCTGGCCCCATTCACGGCAAGCTGGCCTACCGTATAACAGGCGGTAGCCGAAAGTTCCAGCATCCGTCCCTCAAAAGCGCGCACCTGCTGTTCGCGCTGCATCACTCCCGCATTGCGGGCATGGGCGGCAAGATCCGCGAGCTTCAGGCGGCAAAGGCGCTGCAAAAATGCGGCACCATAGCGGTTCAGCATGTTCAGGATGCCGGCATCATCGCTGGGCAGGGCACCATCGTGGATAGCAACCAGCGCGCTGGCGCTTTCCACAAGATAAGTAGGCGCCTTGAGCCGCAGCAGGATGCTGCGCGCCATTTTACTTCCGGCCTGGTTGTGGCCGGGGAAATGCGCCGCGCCGTCCGGGCCGACGGTGCGGCATTCCGGCTTGGCCAGATCATGCAGAAAAACACTCCACCGCAGAATGCGGGCATTTTTATCGTCCATGCCCGCCACATCCAGCAGTTCCACCGCCACGGCGGTGTGCTGCCACACATCATAACAGTGCCAGCGCCCCGGCTGGGTGCAGCCGATGCATGGCTCAATCTCCGGCACTGCCCCGGCAAGAATCCTGCCATAGCGGCTCAGCACTTTGCCCGCAGCGGGGGCGGCCAGCAGCTTATCCAGCTCGGTATAAATGCGCTCGGCGGAAATATTCTGGATGCTCTGCCGCATGTCCAGCGCGGCGCGCTCGGTGGCTTCCTCCAGAGCAAAATCCAGCTGGGCGGCCAGCCGCACCGCGCGCAGGATGCGCAGGGCGTCCTCGGCAAAACGTTCTTCCGGGTCGCCCACGCAGCGCATCAGGCAGGCATGCAGGTCACTGCGGCCGCCGTACAGGTCGATCAGTCCCTCGCCGGGGGCATAAGCCATGGCGTTGATGGTAAAATCCCGCCGGGCAAGATCCGGCTGCACCTGCGGCACAAACTGCACGGCATCCGGGTGGCGGCTGTCATGGTACTGGCCATCCACACGGTAGGTGGTGATTTCGTAGGGGGTGCCGCCCACGATGACGGCAACGGTGCCGTGCTTTTCCCCCGTTAAGATCTGGCGGTAGGCGGAAAACACCGTCCGCACCTGTTCCGGTCTGGCAGAGGTGCATATATCCCAATCGCCGGGGGTACGCCCCAGCAGGCTGTCCCGCACGCAGCCGCCTACGACATAGGCTTCAAACCCGGCGCGGCGCAGTGCCCCCAACAGGCGGGATACCGCCGCGGGAATGCTGATTTTGATTTGCGGTTCATGGCCAGACAAGGCGGTCACTTCCCCTCTGCAAGTATTTCAGCCGCACGGCGGTTTATCAGCCAAAGTTCCATTCTTCGGCAAGGTCTACGCAGCAGGCCACACAATCGCCTTCCTCACGCAGGGCGGCAATCTTAGCTTCAGCTGCTTCGGCATCCGGCATCCAGGTAACAATAAAAAAGTTCTCCGCCGGAACGCCATAATACACCCAGGTGCCATCGGCACGCACCAGGTCTGCCAGGTGGTCCAGTTCCTCGCCGTCGGTCAGGCCCTGGCCTTCTTCAGCGTAAATCATTTCCGGCTGCACCTGCATGGAATCGATCACGGTAATGCTGCTGTTGATGTAAGTATCGCGGTCGGTGCTCTGGTCGCTGTTTTTCCACGCGGTGGCAAACGCTTTTACAAGCAGCTCCCGCACTTCCAGCATTTTATCGCCTTGCTGATACATGATAACTCTCTGCCTTTCCATTTATGGCAATACCGCATAATTCTAAGTGCCGATACGGCGAGCGAGGTGCGGCAGATGCCAAGCCAAAAGCGCAGATAATACTGGATGCTGCAAAGGTGAGCGCCGCCAGTGGCGGATGCAGCGAACCGAAGCAGGGGCAGCGGTCGCAGAGTGCGAGGGGCTTTTGCCCCCGAAGCACGATGCGGGTACCGCAACCCGACATTATCGAGCATTTTGGCAACGCAGATGCCGTGCCGCAGCCGCCGGAGCGGTGCTTAAGCCGTCAGGCGGGAATTGCGCGGTGTTGCCTTATAAATATATGAATACAGTATAACACGAAATAGGCCTGCACGCCATAAGAATAGAAAGAATTTTGGCGCGCGCTCCGTAGGGCAATGCCGAGCAGTGCTTTACCCCCGCCGCATATACAAAATCGGGTACGGGCCGCCCTGTTCATCCAGCTCACTGCGGCGGTATACGGCAAAGCCCATGTGCCGGTAAAAACCGGCTGCCGCCGGGTTCTGCTCGTTCACGGTCAGCTCACTGTACTGCTCCATGCCAAGGCACAGCAGGCGGGCACCAAGGCCCTGGCCGCGCGCCTCCGGGTCCAGAAGTCGGTTCTCCTGCACGCTCATAAAGCCGATCGGTGTGCCGCTTTCATCCTGCGCAACAATCAGGTGTTCCACCCCGCACAGGGCCTGCGGAACATAAGTACGGATAGCGGCAATTTCCGGCACAGACAAAAACAGGTGGGTTGCCTGGACAGAGCGCTGCCATACCTCCACCAGCTGTTGGACCAGCTGTGGGGGCCGGGCAGAAACTTCGGCTATTTTCACGGTGATATCCGCTCTTTTGTTTTATGCTCTAAGGCAACACCGCACAATTCCCGCCTTGCGGCTTAAGCACCGCTCCGGCAGCTGCGGCACGGCATCTGCGTTGCCAAAATGCTCGATAATGTCGGGTTGCGGTACCCGCATCGTGCTTCGGGGACAAAAGCTCCTCGCACTCTGCGACCGCTGCTCCTGCTTCGGTTCGCTGTTTCCGCCACTGGCGGCGCTCACCTTTGCAGCATCCAGTATTATCTGCGCTTTTGGCTTGGCATCTGCCGCACCTCGCTCGCCGTATCGGTACTTAGAATTATGCGGTATTGCCCTAAATCCTGTAATAACAAACAACGGGGAGCTGCCAGGCAGCCCCCCGTTGCTTGTTATTATTTAGTTGAACTTAAAGATTTTTTGCGCCACATGGTAGCCCCACAGGGTGATCTTGTGACCCAGCGTACCGGGCAGGTTGCAGGCACCGGCGACGGAATGGCGGCACTTGTTGTACACGCGCTCATCGTGGTTTTTCAGGTACTGCCACAGCTCGGTCTTTTTTTCAAAAGCCTCCGGGCGGCCATCCATCGTCAGGAACACGCTGGAGATCGCCATCATCATGGACAGATAGTTGAACATGTAGGCGCGCAGCTTTTTCTGGCTTTCCGGCAGAGCATACAGATTCACCGCGTCGATCATGATCTTGGTCACGCGCAACTGTTGGTCCACGCGCTTGACCATCACGCTCTCATTCACGCTCTGGTCATCACGGCCAATAAAGTAACGGTACAGGTCAATATCCATATAGTACAGACGCTGGCAGAGCGGCAGCGGCTGGTAGACGAACACGTTATCAACATAGAAGGTATGCTTGGGCAGCTCCAGGCCGCTGTCACGCAGGATCTGGGTGCGGTAGATGACGGTGTGCATCAAAATGTTCTGGCTCGGCGGAAAACGGCCGATCTCATCCCAGGCAAACACACGGTCCTGCGGCAGAATACTCTTGTAGCTGACGGTGTGGTGGGTGTTATCCACCACATGCTCGTACACATAGTTGCACATCAGCAGGTCCACCGGCTGCTCCATGGCGGCAAAACCGCGCAAGGTCTGCATGACCTTTTGCAGAGCTTCGGCATCCAGCCAGTCGTCAGAGTCCACGACTTTGAAGTACATACCGCTTGCGTTGCGGATGCCCTGGTTGACACCCTCGCCATGGCCACCGTTTTCCTGGTGGATGACCTTGACGATGTTGGGGTATTTTTCAGCATAGGCATCGGCAATTTTGCCGGTGTCGTCCTTGGAGCCGTCATCTACAAGGATGATCTCGGCCTCCTCCCCAGCGGGCAGCAGCGTTTCTACGCAGCGGTCCATATAGGCTGCGGAATTATAACACGGTACGGTAAAGGTGATCAGCTTCATAACAGGCCTCAATTCTTAGGCAACACCGCACAATTCCCGCCTTACGGCTTAAGCACCGCTCCGGCGGCTGCGGCACGGCATCTGCGTTGCCAAAATGCTCGATAAGACATCCAGTATTATCTGCGCTTTTGGCTTAGCATCTGCCGCACCTCGCTCGCCGTATCGGCACTTAGAATTATGCGGTATTGCCCTTATAGTTTCATGCTTATTTTTGGGGTGCGGGGCCGGTCTGCTGCACATTTTGCAGCCAGTCCTGCCAGGTGCGGCTGGCAAAATCCGCCGTTTGGGTAATCTGCGGCCAGAACTCTGCCATTGGTTCATCATAAATGCCAACGGTGGCAAAACCGGCGGCGCGTGCGGTGGCAATCCCCACGGGGGAATCCTCAAACACGGTTGCCTGCACGGGGTTCTGCACGCCAAAACGGTGCAAAGCATCCAGATATACATCCGGCTTCTTTTTGCCGTCAGGGTTCTTGCAGTCCACCGCAAATTCAAACCAGCGCATCAGCCCGTGGGAGGTCAGCGCGGCTTCGATCAGCGGTGTTTCGGTGCCGGATGCCACGCACATGCGCACACCGCGTGCGTGCATGGCTGCCAGCACCTGCTCAACGCCCGGCTTTACGGTGGCTTCCTGCGCATAGCCGTACCGCGCTTCGGCACGGATCAGCTCTGCGCATTCAGGCTCCGTCAGCGGCACGCCAAGTTGCTGCACAAACATCGCGGCGGTTCCTTCCACCGTAAGGGTCATGTTGGCCATGCGCTGTTCATGGGTGATGGTTTTGCCATATTTTGCAAGGATGCGGTCCGTTACATGGTCCCACATGCCGGTGGAGCACAACAGGGTGCCATCCATATCAAAAATTGCGTAAGGGGTCAGTTCCACGGCGTACCTCACAATCGTTTTGGGGTGCAAAATTGTACCCTGCAATAAGCAATACGTTTTAAGGATACTAAATTTTGCAAAAAAAAACAACCCCTCCGGCATAACCATTGCCGGAGGGGCTGCGCACCGGGTGGGTGGCCTGGTGCCTGCTTGCTTGTTTCAAGGTGCAACAAACAGTATTATGGTGAATCAATCATCCATATCTTATTTATGCCCTATTCGTGGTAAATTCCGGTCAGAGCCGCATCCTTCTGCGCACCATTACCGTGTGCGGGTCCAATCGTCGAGAACGATACGGTACCGTCTTAGTACTCCCGGTCGAAGCGGCAGAAGTCATGAACGCCGGAGGGGATCACGTCGTTGTAGACATCTTCCGGCAGGTTATAGGCTTCCTCACTGTCCAGAATACCACGTACCCACTTTGCAAACGAACGAAGGTTCAACATTGCAACCCCATCTCCTTTCTGTCTTTATTATATCCAGCGCAGGGGGATTTTGCAATGCACGCTTTGTACAATCTTACAAAAGTTTTTTGTATATTATAAACTATTTCGTTATTTTGTATATTTTGTGGCTGCATCTGTACGCGTTACGCGGACATTTCGTCTTGATAGTCCTCCCATGCCTCCTGCATGGTATCGGCGGAAAAAAGGAACTCGCCCGTTGCGGAATAAACTTCAATGTGGCCTGCTACATACCGGAATTGTGCTGTCATGGGAACCCCTGCCTTTCTGCTTTGCTATGGTTTTATTATAGCAGACATCCAGGGCGATAAACCGGACTTCCAGTCCTCGCAGACGAAAAAGCAGGGTGATAAAGTGTACTTTAAGCCTTTGTGCGGGCCACATAGGCGGCAAAACCGCGCAAAAAGCGCATCATACCCAGCACCCACAGGCACAAAAGGAACCAGAGTGCCGTGTATTTTGGGCACACAAGCCCGGCAAGGTTGCCCCATTCCTGGCTGTAATCCCACACCTCAACATGCAGCAGACGGCGGCAGGCAAGCCCGGTGCCCAGTTCCAGCACCGAAACCCCAACCGCGCCGATCCCCGCCAGCAGCGGGGTGGGCAGTGACAGGCGGCCGAGGGCATCCAGTGCGCAAAGGCAGGCCCCGCCCGCCAAAAACATCGTCCAATGGGTTGTGCCGCGCCAGGCGATCTCCAGCGCAAGGTACGCGGTACCGCCCATGGCAAACAGCACCAGCTGCCCCGGCGCAGCCAGACGGTGGAAACAAACAGACATACAAACGCCCCCTGTACAGTATGGAAGAATGACCCCGTCATCCTTTGCCATAGTATGTGCAGAGGGCGCAGCTTGTAACCATTTTGTAATAAAATTACAGCATTTTATTTGGACAGCTTCTTCAGCAGTTCGCTGCGGGTATCCCACAGGTTCCTGCTCAGGTCAACATAATAGCGGTGCGGGTTTTCAAAGCGCTTTACTTCGTCCCACAGGGTGCCCACCTGGGCTTTGCAGAACTTGCGGATATCAGCCAGGTTGGGGCTGGTGTAAACGCGCTTGCCGTTCTCATAGATCGGGGTGGAAATGCAGCGGGCAGTGCTGTTGACATAGGTACATTCCTTCCAGGTCTCGATGGGGTCAAACAGGGTAATGCCGTTCTTGGTATCCACCACTTCGTCTGCCATAGTGATCAGGTCTGCCTGAGCTTTGCCGTCCTCATCATAGATACGCCATACCTTTTTCAGGCAGGGAATGGTCATCTTTTCCACGGATTCGGAGAGCTTCATCTTGGGGGTATAGCTGCCGTCATCCTCTTTCACTGCGGCCAGCTTGTACACGCCGCCAAACACGGGGTCGCTCTTGGCGGTGATCATGTTCTCGCCAATACCAAAGCTGTCCACACGGGCACCCTGCAAAATCAGGTCACGCACGATGTATTCATCCAGAGAGTTGGAAGCGCAGACGGTGCAGTCCGGGTAACCGGCGGCATCCAGCATCTGGCGGGCCTTTTTGGAAAGGTAGGCAATATCGCCGGAGTCAATGCGCACACCTTTGGGGCGCTTGCCCATCGGCTTCAGCACTTCGTCAAACACCTTGATGGCATCGGGCACGCCATGGCGCAGAACGTTGTAGGTATCCACCAGCAGCACGCAGTTGTCCGGGTACATCTCGGCATACTTCTTGAATGCGTCATACTCGGTGGGGAACATCTGCACCCAAGAGTGTGCCATAGTGCCGGATGCCGGGATACCGAAGTCACGGGCAGCCATCACGCAGGAGGTGGAGCTGCAGCCGCCGATGTAGGAAGCGCGGGCGCCAAAGTAGGCGGCGTCATACCCCTGGGCACGGCGGGCGCCAAACTCCATAACCGGGCGGCCAGCGGCAGCGCGGCAGATGCGGTTTGCCTTGGTGGCAATCAGGCACTGATGGTTAAAGGTGACCAGCAGCAGGGTTTCCAGCAGCTGGCACTCAATAGCCGGGCCTTCTACGGTCACAATAGGCTCCTGCGGAAAGATGGGCATGCCCTCTTCAATCGCCCAGATATTGCAGTGCAGCTTAAAGTTGCGCAGATAGTCCAGGAACTGCTCATTGAAAGCACCGGTGGAGCGCAGATAATTGATGTCTTCCTCGGTAAATTTCAGGCTGTCCACTGCGTTGATGAACTGCTCCAGGCCGGCCATAATGGCGTAACCGCCGCCGTCCGGCACCTTGCGGAAGAACATATCAAAGACGGCAATTTTATCCTTATACCCTTCGTCCAGGTAGCCGGCCGACATGGTAAGCTCATAAAAATCCGTCATGGTTGTCAGGTTGCGTTTTACATCCAACATAGTACAATGTACCCCCTTATGGCTGGCTGGTGCCCGCCATTATTCCTTATTCCAATCGTTCGGTTTATTTTTGCGTTTTGGGGTCGGTTGCTCCACACGGCGCACCGTAAGCAGCATAACATACACCCACAAAACCGCATAGACAACAGCCGCTATGATGCAAAGCACAACAACGACCTTGAAATAAGTGCTTGAAAAGAAAACCTTTACCTTCGCCATGGTATACAACAGCTCGTTGCGGTCCACGCTGCTGCCGGCCAAAAGGTCCACCGTGCCAACGGTTTCGCCCTGCATGGTAACGGTAACGGTACCCACCACATCGCCCTGCTTGATGGGCGCGGAGAGGTGCTCCGGAACATTGAAGGTCTTTTCCGTCACCTCTGCCCCGCCCTGCCGCGGCAAAAGAGTCTGCATATCATCCGCCGGGTAGATCATTACCGTATCCGTCTGGGAGGAATACACAATAGGCAGCTCGGTGATGGGCTGGGTGGTATCCAGCGCCGCGGTTACGGTAAAGGTGGCGAACGCCCAATCCATCAGCTCGGCGGTTTCGGTCAGCGCCGGGCGCGGGTCTTCGTCCGTTTTGGGACTGTGCAGCACCACGCTGACATAGGTTTCGCCGTCCTGGGTGTGCCAGCCCGCAAAATTCTGCCAGTCATCCAGGCTGCCGGTTTTGCCGCCTTTGGTGTAAGAGCGGTAATAGTTGCTGCTGGGCGAAACCAGCTTATCACTGGTCAGGATGGTATAGGGCGAATCATGCTTGGTGGAGGCCGGCATCTGGTAGCTTTCCTCCCCTGCCGCCTGGGCAAAGGCATCATAGCCCATAGCCACCCGCACCAGCAGGTAGGCATCCCGCGCGGTGGTCACGTTGCCGGGATCCAGCCCGCAGGGGTCAGTAAAGGTAGTGCCGGTGCAGCCGATGCGGGCAGCTTCATCGTTCATCATGGCCACAAAGTTATCAATGCTGCTGCCGCTCATATAGTCTGCCACGATATACGCTGCCTCGTTGGCGCTGGGCAGCAGCATGGCATACAGCAGGCTGCGCAGGGTATGGGTCTCGTCTTTCCAAATATCCGCCGTGGAAGCATTTTTGCCGTACAGGTAATCATAGATATAGCCCGGCGCTGTAATGCTGATGGTATCCAGCTGGTCCTGGTAGCTTTCCAGCATCAGGATCATGGTCATCAGCTTGGTCAGGCTGGCGGCGGCCATGGGGGTTTCGCTGTTTTTTTCATAAACAACCAGCCCCGTATCGGTGTTAGCCACATAGGCTGCCTCTGCGGTAACAGAAAATCCCGGTGTCAGGTTGGGGGCATCGGCGGTTTCCTCCGCTGCGGCGGGCAGGACCAGCAGCACCGCCAGCAGCAGTACCGCAAGGCAGGCAGACAGGAATTGTTTCATGGCATGTCCTTTTTGGTTTGTCGGCCCAACCTGTAAAGTTATGTGTCAATACAGGTTAAACCTTAGTATAGCAAATTCTTTCTGCAAAAAAAAGAGATTATACAAAAAAATCAAAAATAATTTGGGCAGTTTTTTATTGGAAATAAAGATGTCAAGACTAATTCATGGCCCCGGCTGTGGCAAACAGGCGCTCCACTTCGTCCGAAAGGGCTTTGTGCTCCGGTTTGGCCAGGTTGGGGTCCAGGGCCAGCAGGGCTTTGGCTTCCTGCTGGGCAACGGTCAGGGTGCGGGTATCCTGCACAAGGTCCGCCACATGCAGGGTGGGCAGGCCGTGCTGTGCTTCGCCGAAAAAGTCGCCGGGGCCGCGGGTTTCCAGGTCATACTTGGCAACGGCAAAACCATCCGATGTGCGGCACAAAAAGTGCAGCCGCTGGCGTACCGCTTCTCCCTCGTTATCCGAAATCAGGATACAGCAGGAATTCGCCGCACCGCGCCCCACGCGGCCGCGCAGCTGGTGCAGTGCCGAAAGGCCGAACCGCTCTGCATTTTCGATCACCATTACGGTTGCATTGGGCACATCCACACCGACTTCAATCACGGTGGTGCTGACCAGCACATCCAGCTCCCCGGCCTTGAACTGCTGCATCACTTCATCTTTATCTTTCGGCTTCATTTTGCCGTGCAGCAGGCCGATGCGCCGCCCCGGCAGCAGCGGGCAGGCCACCTGCTCGTAATACTGCTTGACGGCTTTCATGCCGGAATCCATTTCGTTTTCCTCAATGGCCGGGCAGACGATATATACCTGATGCCTTGCGGCGATCTGTTTTTCCAGAAAGCCGTACATATCGCGGCGCTTTTTGCCAGTGATGAACCAAGTCTTGATGGGCTTGCGGCCGGGGGGCAGCTCATCCAGGATGGAGATATCCAGATCCCCGTACATCAAAAGCCCCAGAGTACGCGGGATGGGGGTTGCGCTCATGACCAGCAGGTGCGGGTTGTTGGCCTTGCCCGCCAGAATGCCGCGCTGCCGCACGCCAAAGCGGTGCTGTTCGTCCACAATGGCAAGGCCGAGATTTTTGAACACCACGCTGTCCGTCAGCACCGCATGGGTGCCAACCACCAGCCCGGCACGGCCATCCGCAATGGCGGCAAGGGCCACCCGCTTTTCGGCGGCTTTCATGCCCCCCACCAGCAAGGTAACGTTGACGCCAAACGGCTCCAGGCGGTCGGCCAGGTTGGCGGCGTGCTGGCGGGCCAGAATTTCCGTTGGGGCCAGCATGGCGCTCTGCCAGCCATTTTGCGCGGCAAACCAGATGGCCGCAGCGGCCACCAGCGTTTTGCCGCTGCCCACATCGCCCTGCAGCAGACGGTTCATCGGGGTCTGGCCGCACAGATCATGGCAGATTTCTTCCGCCGAGCGGCGCTGTGCCCCGGTGGGTGCATAGGGCAGGCTGCGCCAGAACGGAGCAAGGTCCAGCTCCCGCATGGGAGCACCGGTAATTTTGCGGCCATGGCCTCGCATCAAAAATATGCCCAGCTGCAGGATATACAATTCTTCAAAGATCAAACGGCGGCGGGCGGCAGCGGCATCTGCCGCGTCCCGCGGGGCATGGATGGCCCGCACAGCGTCCGCTTTGGGCGGCATGCGGTAGCGGGTCAGCAGCTCTGGCGGCAGCGGGTCATCCAGCTGGGCCACATATTCCAGCGCCAGCTGGGCGCAGCGGGTCAGGCGGGCGGCAGGCAGCCCTTCGGTGCTTCCGTAAACCGGCAGCAGGGGCGCCGCAGCAACCTGGGCTTCGGTGCGCACAAGCGGGTGCAGGATTTCCCGCCGGGTCATCATGCCGCCAACGCGGCCCTCGAAATAATATTCGGTTCCAGGTTCCAGCTTTTCCGCCGCATAGGGCGCGTTGAACCAGGAAAGCGCCAGCATTCCCGTATCGTCCCCTGCCAGCACATGGGAGAGCATCCGCCCGCCTTTAATGCGCCGGTCCGGGTCCCGCTGCAGCACCGTTGCCTTTACACAGCAGTCCACATCAAACGGCGCTGATACTACCGTGTACGGCTGGGAATAATCAATATACCGCCGCGGATAGTGCAGCAGCAGATCCCGGATGGTATAAATGCCGAGCTTGGCAAACTTTTTGGCGTAAGCCGGGCCAACGCCCTTCAGGTATTGGATGTCGCTGTTGATATCCGGCATGGCTGCACCTCCTTTCGGTAGGGTTATAAACAAAGGACGAACATGCGTTTTGATGCACAAGTTCGTCCTTGAATGGTTTTGTCCGTTATGCCGGGATCATTCCACGCTGAGCATATAGTAGTAAACCGGCTGACCGCCATGGATATGGCTGACCTCCACGCTGGAGCCGCACTTGGACTGCACCAGTTCGGTGGTATGTTCGGCATCTTCCTCGCTGACTTCCGCACCGGAGATCACGGTGATGAACTGGCTGTCCTTTTTCTTCATGGAACGTGCCAGGCGGTAGGTCATCTTGGTAATGTCGCTGCCAGTGGCAACGATCTTACCGTTTTCCAGCGCCATGATCTCACCCTTACGGATGGGGCGGCCGTCAAACTCGCTGTCGCGGGCGGCATAGGTGATCAGGCCGGTAGCAACCTTTTCGGCGGCGGCCATCATGTTGACGGCGTTCTCCTCCGGGGCGGCTTCGGGGTCAAAGTTCAGCATAGCGGTCATGCCCTGGGGCACGGTACGGGTAGGCAGAACCAGGACCTTGCGGTCAGCCAGCTTTTCTGCCTGTTCGGCAGCCATGATGATGTTTTTATTGTTGGGCAGCACCAGAACGGTCTTGGCGGGCACGCTCTGGATGGCAGCCAGGATATCCTCGGTTGCCGGGTTCATGGTCTGGCCGCCGGAAACAACGGCATCCACGCCCAGGTCCTCAAACACGGATTTCAGTCCATCGCCCGCTGCCACGGCAACAAAGCCATAGGCGCGGTCCGGGTCAACTGCAGCGTAAACAAAGGTTTCCTTTGCGCCGGTCTCGGCAGCCTTTTCCTCTGCTTCGGCCTGCTTTTCCAGACCCTTGGCCTGCTTCTGGCGGGCCAGGAACTGCTCGTGCATGTTCTCGATCTTAAAATTGGTCAGGTAGCCATACTTGATGGCCTCGCTCAGCATCATGCCAGGGTCAGCCGTATGCACATGGCAGTTGGCCACATCGTCATCCTCGATCACAACAACAGAGTCGCCGTTGGATTCCAGGAAGGCGCGCAGGCGGGTGATGCTTGCTCCGGGATCCTTATGGACCAGGAACTGGGTGCAGTAGCCGTTTTTGATATCCTCAACCTTCATCAGGTCGTCGGTAAACACGCCCTTGCCCGCTGCGCTGGAATCCAGCTTCGGCTTGGCGGCAACCTCGGCACCGGCAACGATCTCGCCGCCGTCAAACACCTGCTTCATGCCCTCAAACACCAGCATGATGCCCTGGCCGCCGGCATCCACAACGCCAGCCTTTTTCAGCACAGGCAGCAGGTTGGGGGTGTCCTCCAGAGCTTTCTGGCCAGCTTCGCACACGGTGGCCCACAGCTGCGGCACATCGTCGGTTTCAGCGGCAACGGCAGCCTCGGCAGCCAGGCGGGTAACGGTCAGGATGGTGCCCTCGGTGGGCTTCATGACCGCCTTGTAAGCAGCTTCCACGCCCATCTGCAGGGCTCTGGCCAAGTCAGCGGCCTCGGCATCGGTTTTACCGGCCAGCGCCTTGGAAAAACCGCGGAACAGCAGGCTGGTGATAACGCCGGAGTTGCCGCGCGCACCGCGCAGCATGGCGGAAGCAGCACTCTTGCTGGCTTCGGCCACCGTGCAGGTATCCGGCATGGCGTTCAGCTCGCTCAAGGCCGCGCCGATCGTCATGCTCATATTGGTACCTGTATCACCATCCGGCACAGGGAAAACGTTCAGCTCGTCCACGCGGGTACGTTGATTTGCAATATTGTTGGCGCCGGAAATGATGGCGTCGCGCAGTGTCTTACCAGTAATCATTCTAACAGTTGCACCTCATTGTAATTTTTGGGGAAACAAGCCGCCGGGGCAAATGCCAGCCGGGGCCCCCGCCGCTTTATTCGTCAATGATATCATCAACAAACACATCAATGCGGGCCACTTTCAGGCCGGTTGCATGTTCAACTTCATCTTTAACGCGGTGGGTAATGCTTTGCGTGATGGAAGCGATGTTCAGGCCATACCCCACTTTGATGTGCAGGGTGATGACCAGCCGCCCTTCCTGCTGGCTTACGGTAACGCCTTTTTCGGGCAGGGAGCCGTTGCGCAGCGCTTCGCGCACTGTGCTGGCGGCAGAGCTTTGGCCCATGGCGGCAATACCGTAACAGTTTTTGGCAGCTTCGGCCACAAGGCCCGAGAAGTAATCATTCGTAAGCGAAATATGTCCCAAAGGATTCACTCGTGTGATCATTTGCGTTCCTCCCTATGGAATACAGATGAATTCCCAGCTTCGGGTTTAACCCTTTTGCCGGGTTCCATGTGCGTCAGTTACAGCTAACGCAATTCTATTATACACGATTTGTTTCGGTTTGAACAGAGCTTTTTGTAAAAAGCACTGCCGAAAAGGGAACAAAATTTGCAGCCTAATTTTTTACATCGGTTTTAACAATCCATTCACAAAGTTATCCCAAACGGCGCGTATACTTAATATTGGTAAGGGTCGTACTTTTAACGCCCGCCCCGGCAGTAGATGCGGGGAGCAGCAAAAGCCGCCGTGCACAGTGCTTTCCCTTTCCATCAAGACAACCTGCAAAGGAGTTATTTTCCGCCATGAATCTGTTGTTCTTTTTAACGCCAAAACAGGACGTTTTATTTATCTATGAAGATTTTACCCTGCGCCAGACCCTTGAAAAATGGTCCAACCAGCGCTTTGCCACCATTCCGGTATTAAAACGCAACGGCGAATACCTAGGTACCATGACCGAGGGCGACATTTTATGGGGCATCAAAAGCATTCACGGGCTGGATATTGACGCCAGCGAGGATATCCCCATCGCCTCTTTCCCCCGCCGCCGGGATTACAAGGCAGTTCCCGTTACCACTGACATGCACGCTTTGCTGAACGCCGCCGTTGACCAGAATTTTGTTCCCGTGGTGGATGACCGCAACGTATTTATCGGCATTGTACGCCGTACCGCAATTTTGCAGCAGGTTGCCAAAGACTATGAGAGCCCAAAGGGCAATGTGATCCCGGAAACCGCTAAAAGCAAAGCCCGCAAGGAGGCGGCATTTGTGTAAGAATATCCGGTTGTTTGCACCGCATTTTTAAATGTGTTTTATTCCACCGTGACCACCGGGGCGCACATTGTATGCCCGCCAACCTGGCGGCATATCAATGCCAACGCAAAGACGTCACATATTTTAACAAGTCGTACACACAGCAAACAGCCGCGGGCGAACGATGTTCGCCCTTACCAAGACATTTATGGCAACACCGCACAATTCCCGCCTTACGGCTTAAGCACCGCTCCGGCGGCTGCGGCACGGCATCTGCGTTGCCAAAATGCTCGATAAGACATCCAGTATTATCTGCGCTTTTGGCTTAGCATCTGCCGCACCTCGCTCGCCGTATCGGCACTTAGAATTATGCGGTGTTGCCTTATATTTTTAACTTTCCTGTTCATCCGCAAACTGTAAACTAAAAGCGCAAAACATCCCCCGCAAGTCAGCGATTGCTGCACCTGCGGGGGATGTTTCAACTTTATTTTTGCAGAACGTTGAAAGTTCTGCGTTTTTTATTTTTCAGTAGAATCAGCCGTCGTCGGTTTCTTCGGCTCGTTTGCGTTCCTGTTCTGCTTTTTCGGTCAGGCGCTTTTTGCGGTGTTTGTGGCCCAGAATGGACAGGATAACCAGCAGCACCGCTGCCACGGCGCCGCCGATCAGAATCGGCAGCGGAATGCCGGGCTTTTCTACTGCGGCAAGGGTCGTTTCGTCCGTCATGGCAGTAAACACCAGATAGCTGCCGTCCTCGGTGGTATCCACCTTGCGCCAGCTGCCATCAGCATCGCGCAGGTATACCACAGTATTGTCCGAAGGTGCCAGATAATGCAGCACATGGCTGTCGGAGTGGTCCTCCGGCAGGGTGATTTCCCAGCATTCCAGCAGCGTTCCCACCGCGCCGGGGCTTTCGCTGGACGGGGTCAGCGTTACTTCCGCCGTGCCAAAAGCGCCCTCTGCCAACAGGATGGGCAGGCCATTGCGGGTATCGCCGCTCTGCACCACGGAATCCAGCGGGGTGTATACTGCTTCAATCGTCTGGTCAAACACAACATGGTCATGGTCAAAGTCCGACCATTCTGCCGTATAGCCGCCCTTGACAGGCAGCTCCGGCGCATTGGCCATATCAAAGGCCGCACCGTACTCCACCGTAACAGCTTCCACCGTAACCTGGTTGGCGACAAAATTCAGGGTAACATTGCGGAATTCATCCGGCATGCCCTCCTGTGCCGTCAGGTCACAGAATTCCTGGAACGAAAGCGGTTCCGCCTGACCTGCATAACTTACGCCGTCAATGCCGCCCAGCGTTTCGCTGACAAAATAGTTGCCGCTCTGCTCGGACTCGGAATCCTGAAGCGCGCTGTTCAGGTTGGTGATGGAATTGCTGCTTTCCAGCCCACCGGCAATCGCGCCGACATACTCATCGCCATCCGCCAGCACAAAGCTGCGGCTGCCGGTAATGGTAAAGCCGCTGCCCGCAATGCCGCCGACATAGTTATCACCGCTCAGGCGGCACTTGGCTGCGCTGCGGCGGATGATGGACTTGCTCTGCCCGGCAATACCTCCAACATAATCCGCATCGTCCGATTCCAGATTGCCAAAGTTATAGCTTTGCAGCACCGAGCCCATATCCATGCTGCCAACGATGCCACCGCCGCCTTTTTTCTTGACATTGACAGTCCCCTTATTGATGCAGTCCCTCACCACGATGCGGGTCTTGTAGGTCACATTCAGTGAGCTGCTGCCGCTGGTTTTGGTATCATCTTCGGGGTCCAGGTCGTTTTCACGGGCCATGGCACCGGTAATGCCGCCTGCATTGATATCGGCGTTTACCTCGCCAAGGTTCATGCAGTTGAACACTTTACCTTCGGTATCGCCATCGGTATCGCTGTCTGAAACATCTTCAAACAGGTTGTTGTCGTCCTCGCTCTGGTCTGCAGCACCAGCCAGCGTATCGCCAATTTTGTTCAGCTGGCTGCTGATGGCCTGCACATCCTGGATCAAAGCCTGGGTGTGGCTGCCGGTGTTGGTGTTCAGGCTACTGACACCGTCAATGATGGAAGCCAGGCTGCCGTTCAGGCTGCTGCGGGCTGCGGTGATGGAATCGCGGTCGCTCAGCGTAATACTGGGCACCGTCAGGTCAATGTTGCTGTCGATCTGGCCTTCGCCGCCATGGTCGATGGTCGCATCGCCGCCAGCGTTACCGCCGCCTTCCCCGCCAAAATCGAGATCCACATCAAAAGTGGGTTCATTGCGGCGGGGGCGGCCATGTGCTTCGTCCTCGCGGTCGTCCTCGCTCTGCTCTGCGGGCTGGTCGTCAGGCTGGTCCGGCTCCGGGGCAGGCGCCGCAGTCGGATCCGGGTCAGGGGCCGCGGTGGGGGCTTCCGTCACGGCCGGCGCTTGCGTCACAGCCGGCGTTTCGGTGGGTTCCGGGGTTTCCTCCGGTTCTTCGGTCGGCTCCGGGGTGGGCACCAGCTCAATGGTGCCGTTGATGTTGCCATTGCCGGACCCGTTGGCGCTGCCGTTGCCGCTGCCATTGATCGTACCCTGCCCGGTCAGTTTGGTCAGGTTGGTAATGTTGATGGTCTGGGTGCCGATATCAAACCCGTTGACCGTCTTATCGATCAGGGTATCCACGGCTTCGCGCGCGCTGTCCACCCGACCGGTCAGATCATTCAGCTGGCTGGTCAGCTCACTGGAAGAAGCCGAGGCATCGTTGGTGGCCTTGTTCATCAGGGCAGAAAGAGTATCCAGTTCGCCCTGCAATTCCTGCAAGGTATCCTGGTTATATTGCAGCACGCTGGAGGGTTCCATCTGGCCCACAATGCCGCCGCCCTCCTTGCGGGCGTTGACGGTGCCATAGTTCACGCAGCCTTCCACATAGCCGGTCTGGCTGCCGGCAATACCACCGACATTATAGCCAATGTGGCTGTAGCCAATGGTTCCGCGGTTGATGCAGGCGCGCAGCACACCGGCATTGTTGCCCGCAATGCCGCCTGCATCGGTCACATCGTTGGCCTTTTCGGTTTTCAGCACATTGTCCAGGGTCAGGTCATTCAGCTTGACTTCGTTCTGGCTCACGGTGGTATTCACGCTGGCCACGTTGGTGCAGTTGGCAGCCACGCCGTCATTCTGGCCCACAACACCGCCCACAAAGTGGCTGCCGTACACTGTGCCGCTTACCGTGCAGCCGTTGATGCTGCCCTTGACCGTATTGACACCGGCAATGCCGCCAATCTGGCTGGTGCCGGATACCACGCCGTCAAACGCGCAATTTTCAATCGTACCGGCGTTGCTGCCCGCAATGCCGCCCACGCTGGCGCGGGTGCCGCCCGGCTTGATACGGCCCTTTACCGTCATATCGCGCACCAGGGCCCCCTGCTGCACATAGCGGAATAGGCCCTGCACGCTGCCGTCCTGGCTGAGGGAAAGGCCGGTAATGGCGTGGTTCTGGCCTTCCCATGTGCCACCAAAGCTGGGGATACCATTAAAGTCAACGCTGGAAAGGTCAACATCGGCTTCCAGCACAACGGTGCGGTTCTGGCTCCAACTGTCCAGGCGGCAGTTCTTGGCCAGCTGGATCAGGTCATCCGCACTGGAAAGGTGAACCGTATCTTTTGGGGCCGTATCCTGCACGGTTTCGGTCTGGGCGGTGTCGGCTTCCTCGGCAAACACCTGGGCGGGCAGCATAGCCCCCAGCATACACAGGCAGATACACACAGAGAGGAGTTTTTCCAGCGTGCGTTTTGCTGTATTGCGTTCCATCAGACTTCCTCCCCTTCCGTATAATTTTCTGCCCATTCAGCCGCCGCTTGTTCCTTGCTTTCCGGCAGATAAAAATCAGGCTTTGTTGGTTCTATCGTTGTGCCGCTGGTAACAGAGGCATTCAACGTACCGTTCAACGTACCCTTGATCTCGGCATCGATCACACCGTTCACATAGCCGCGCACCCGGCCGCTGACGCGCATGTTGCCGCTGGCCGTGCGGTTGACGCGGGACAGATCCACAGGAACTTTTACATCAAAGCTGGTGCGCTCCACAATGGTATCGCCGATGAGCAGGATCTGGGGCAGAACCGCCATAACCAGCACAATGGAAATGACCGTGCCGCGGCCCAGGCAGGTGCCGATGGCAGCGATGACCGGATTGGTGGTCATAACGCCGATCAGCGCACCGGCCACCGCCAGAATGGTGCCGGATGTAAAGATGGTAGGGAACGCTTCGTTCAATGCGGCGATAATTGCCTCTTTGGGCCGCATTTCTTTTTTCAGGTCAGTGTAATGGCTGGAAATAACGATAGCATAGTCAATGTTTGCACCCATCTGGATGGAGTTGACAATCAGGTAACCCAGGAAGTACAGCGATTCATGTTGGATGGTCGGCACCGAGAAGTTGATCCAGATACTGCCCTGAATGACAACGATGAGCAGCACCGGCAGACCGGCCGATTTGAAGGTGAACAGCAGGATAATGACAACAAACAAAGCGGACAGCACACTGATCAGCATATTATCCTCGCCAAAGGAGCTGGACAGATCTTTGACGTTGGTGGAGTTGCCGACAATGTAGGTATCACTGCTGTAATACTTAGCAATCAAGGCGTGCATCGTATCCAGGAAGTCCATGGTCTCGTCACTTTCTTCCGGCAGGTTCAGGTAGACAACCAGGCGGCTGTATTTATCGCTTTGCAGCTGCAGCTGTGCCTTGTTCAGCTGTTCAAACAGGTCATCCAGCGTTTCCTGAATGTCGCCGTCCAGCGTAATGTTGCCGTCTTTCATCTCCCGCTGCAGGAACATGAACATATCAAACAGCGGTACTTTATAATCGCCAAGGCCGCTGATCAACTTGCCGTATTCGTTCTGGTCCACGGCATAGGCGGCGTACAGGGCTTCGGCTACCTCGTAATCCAGCCCGGCCAGTTCCGACATCTGGCGCGGGGTCAGGGCATCGGCCAGTTTGTAGCCATCCATAGCGTCAATGTTGGCCAGGCCCTGGGTAGATTTTACTTCCGCGCAGGAATCCAGATCCTTGAGCAGCTGGCGTTCGGAATCATAATCCCCTGTCGGCACGATCACCGCCACCATGTTGTTGACACCAAAAGTGTTCTTGATTTTCTGGTGGGCAATCTGGCTTTCACTCTGCTTGGCGGTGACCAGGTCTGTATAGCTGTAGCAGTAGGGGCACTTGTTGGCCAGCACTGCGGTGACTACAACCACAACGGCAAAAATCGGTGGGACAATGAACCGGGTGGCGACATCAAACTTGCCCAGGAAGGTGATCTTGGGGATCAGGTTTTTATGGCGGGTTGCATCGATCTTTTTGCTGAACACCATCAGCAGGCCGGGCATCAAAGTAAACACCGACAGCAAGCTGAACATAATAGCCTTGATCAGCACGGTCGCCATATCGCGGCCAATGCCAAAGTGCATGAACGCCAAAGCCCCCAGACCGGAAATGGTGGTCAGAGAGGAAGAGCTGATTTCGGGGATTGCCTTGGACAATGCCGCGATACAGGCCTCCCGCGTATCCTTGGTTTCGTGCTCATCCGAGAAGCGGTGGCACAGGATGATGGCGTAGTCAATGGCCAGTGCCAGCTGCAGAATAACGGTAACGGAGTTGGAGATAAAGGAAATGGTGCCACACAGGAAGTTGGTGCCCATATTCAGCAAAGCCGCCGCGCCAAAGGTCATAATCAGAACCGGAACCTCGGCATAGGAACGGGACGTAAGGGTAAGCACCAGCACGATGACGATGGCCGCCAGTACCAGAATGACGCTCATCTCGCTTTGCAGGTCTGCGGAGGTATCCACGCCGACTTCGGTATCAATATAGGTATCGTACCCGGCCAGCATATCCCGGATGGTATGCAGCGCATGGATGCTGATATCGTCCGTTGTGGTACCGTCAAACGTTACGCTGAACAGCGCCGAAGCGGATTTGTAGTGGTCCGTGGTATCATCAAAATCCACGCTGGTAACGCCATCAATGCTTTCCAGGTCACTGCAGATATTCTCGGCGGTTTCATATGTAACATTGGAAACCATCACGCGGGCTGTGCCGTATGTAACAAAGTTATCATTCATCACGGTCAGGCCCTGGCGGGTTTCGGTATCCTCCGGCAGGTAGGTAGTAATATCATTTTCCACCTTGACCCAGCCGGTTGCTACAATACTGAAAATTAACGCAAATGCATAAAGCAGAAAGAACAGGTTGCGCTTATCCACAATAAAGGTAGCGATTTTTTCCATACCGCTGCCTTTTGGCTTTTGCTCCTCCATATACACACTCCTTACCTGATTAACCACAGTACCGAAAGCACAAAACCAACAACACCGTGCATGTTTTGCCGGTGCACGGTGTGTGGCTGTGCCTTTCCCGTACTTAACACCCAATAATTTTATCGGCACTCTCCTGCCCTATTTTTATATGGAACCGGGCGCAGAGAGCACTTTATTTATATCATTTCTATTATAAGGATTTTTGTGTCAGAAAGAAATGGATATATCTTGAACATTTGTAAAATCACACTGTCAAATTCTCGTTTTTGTACAAAAATGAAACCGTGATTTGTGTATTTCGCGCAAAGAGGATCCAGGTGGCTGACATACAAAAACCGCCCCGCGGTTTACACCACGGGGCGGTTTGGAAAAGATTCAAGTAAGAAGAATTACTTCAGCTCAACCTTAGCGCCGACTTCTTCCAGCTTCTTCTTCATTTCCTCAGCGTCAGCCTTGGAAGCCTGCTCCTTCAGCTTAGCGTTGGCAGTCTCAACGAGCTTCTTAGCTTCCATCAGAGAAGCGCCGGTCAGCTCCTTAACAGCCTTGATGACCTGCATCTTGTTAGCGCCGACATCAGCCAGGATGACATCGAACTCGGTCTTCTCTTCCTCAGCAGGAGCAGCAGCGCCAGCAGCAGCCGGAGCGGCAGCAGCAACAGCGGAAACGCCGAACTCTTCGCAAATGGTATCAACGAGCTCTTTCAGCTCGAGAACGGTCATAGTCTTGACAGACTCGACAATGGCAGTGATCTTTTCAGAAGCCATGGTAGTTACCTCCATAATTTTTATAATTGTTTGTGTGCGGCGGTTTTGTTGAGGTTTACGCCGCTTTCCTCATGCTGCAAGATAAATCAGGCAGCGGGGGTTTCTTCCTGCTTGTCGACGATCCCCTGGATCGCAACAGCCAGACCGCCGATGATCCCGTTGAGGGAGCCAGCCAGCATAGAGAGCAGGCCTTCGCGGTTGGGCATGGTGGACAGGCTCTTGACGCCAGCGGCATCCAGCACCTGGCCGTCGCAGAAGCCACCCTTAACAGTGAAGCGCTTGGACTTGTCTGCGTCAGCAACCTTGCACAGGATGCGGGCAGCAGCAGCCGGGTCCTCAGCAGACAGAGCAATTGCGGTATCACCCTTGAAGTACTCAGCAATAGCTTCGTACTGGGTGCCAGCAACAGCACGGCGCAGCATGGTGTTTTTGACAACCATGTACTCAACGCCAGCTTCACGCAGTTCCTTACGCATCTTGGTATCATCAGCAACGCTGATGCCGTTGTAAGCAACGACAACGCCAGCCAGAGAACCAGCGATCTTGGTGTTCAGTTCTGCAACATAAGCCTTCTTGGCTTCCAGAATCTTTGCACTGGGCATTTGTTTTCACCTCATTCCGCTTGTAAGATATACAGGCAAGCGGCTCTATCAAAAGAAAAAGCCACTTTCCCGTTGCCGGGAAAATGGCTTTGAAGCAAATTCAAAACGCACGTTTCTCGGCAGGTGGGTCAAACCCGTTAGGCCCCAAAGGGCGCCTGCTGTCTTAAAAACAGCTTAATTATAATAGCACGGGAATGTGCGTTTGTCAAGCATTTTTTAAGAGAAAATTCTCTTATACACCATACTTGTTGGTGGCAACGCGAACGCCGGGGCCCATGGTGGTGGCGATGGTTGCACTCTTGAAGTACTGGCCCTTGGCAGCAGCCGGCTTAGCCTTAGCAATGGCTTCCAGGACGGTGTCCAGGTTGGCCATCAGCTTTTCAGCGCCAAAAGAAGCCTTGCCAACGGGAACATGGATGATGTTCTGCTTGTCCAGGCGGTACTCGATCTTACCGGCTTTGGCATCGGTAACAGCCTTGCCAACGTCGGGGGTAACGGTGCCAGCCTTCGGGTTCGGCATCAGACCACGAGGTCCGAGGATCTTACCCAAGCGGCCAACGCGGCCCATCATATCCGGGGTGGTAACCAGAACATCGAAGTCCAGGTAGCCGCCCTGGATCTTGGCGATCAGATCATCATCGCCAACTTCCTGAGCACCGGCAGCCTCAGCAGCCTTAGCAGCGTCGCCCTTGCAGATAGCAACAACGCGAACGTTTTTGCCAGTGCCGTTGGGCAGAACAACAGCGCCGCGGACCTGCTGATCAGCATGGCGGCTGTCAACGCCAAGGCGGACATGCAGCTCAACGGTCTCGTCAAACTTGGCCTTAGCGGTCTTGCAGCACAGCTCCAGGGCTTCCTGGGGCTCGTAGGTCTTGGTACGGTCGATCAGCTTAGCGCTGTCGACATAATGTTTACCGTGATTCATTACTTTATTCCTCCATTGTGGTAGTTATCGGATTTATCCTCCCACGCAAAAGAGCTTGATCAGCCCTCGACGGTGACGCCCATGCTGCGGCAGGTGCCCTTGATCATGCTGACGGCAGCTTCCAGAGAAGCAGCGTTCAGGTCAGGCATTTTGGTCTTGGCGATCTCTTCGGCCTGAGCCAGAGTGATGGAGCCAACCTTGTTCTTGTTGGGCACGCCAGAGGCGGTGTCGATGCCAGCGGCCTTCTTGATCAGGACCGGAGCCGGCGGGGTCTTGGTGATGAAGCTGAAGGAACGGTCAGCGTAAACAGTGATGACAACGGGGATGATCATGCCGATCTGGCCCTTGGTACGTTCGTTGAACTCCTTGGTGAACGCCATGATGTTAACGCCCTTCTGGCCCAGAGCAGGACCAACAGGGGGAGCCGGAGTTGCCTTGCCAGCGGGAATTTGCAGCTTAATGTAGCCAGTGATTTTCTGTGCCATGATAAATTGCACCTCCAAAATTTGTGGTGAGTTGCGGCCCGCGGTGCAGGCCTCCCACGAGCATGCGACCCTCGCACGCTCTATAAAAACTGCTCATGCGCAGTTTCTACCGGAATTACTTGCCTGTTGCCAGGCGATTTGCGCTAAGTTCCGCTTACAGAAGTTTGACTTCGTGCAGACCAAGTTCTGCCGGGATTTCGCGGCCAAACATGTTGATCTTGATGCGGACCTTGCGTTCGTCGAGATTGATCTCTTCCACCGTACCGATGGAACCTTCCATTGTGCCGGAAGTGATCTCGACATTGTCGCCCACGGCATAATCGACTTCGGGCGCGGCAACGCCGTTATCAACGCCGAGCTTGGCGACTTCCTCCTCCGAGAGGGGTTCCGGCTTGGAAGCCGGGCCGACAAAACCGGTGCAGCCGCGGGTGTTGCGGACAATGTACCAGGTATTATCGTTCATGACCATTTTGACAAAGACATAGCCGGGGTAGATCTTGCGCTGAACTTCTTTTTCGCCGATCTTATTGCCGGTTTTATCAAACTGATCCTCCATCACGGTCTCGGTGGGGACCTTGACATCGCAGATAAGATCCTGAATGCGGCGGTTTTCCACCATGGTCATCAGATCCGTTGCGACTTTGTTTTCATAGCCGGAATAGGTATGCACAACATACCAATATGCTTGTTCAGCCATAGTTGCCTCCGCTCAAAAGCCGGTTCACGCGCCGATCAGCAGGTGAATGATACCGCCAAACGCCATGTCCAGCAGCACCAGCACAACAGCCGCGATTACCACAACCACAATAACGGTAATGGTGTTGTTGCGGGTGTCTTCCTTGCTGGGCCACACAACTTTTTTCAGCTCGCTTTTGGTATCACGGAAATACTTGGTGATACGGCCAAAAAAGTTCTTGACCTTGGCAGTGAAGGGAACCTTCTTTTTGCCGTCATTTGCCTTAGCCTTTTTGTCGGCTTTAGCTTCTTCCGGCTTGGCGGCGGTCTGGTTTACCGCTTTGTTATCAGCCATCTTAAAAGCTCCTTCAAACTTACTTTGTTTCGCGGTGAACAGTATGCTTCTTGCAGAAACGGCAATACTTCTTCATCTCAAGACGATCCGGGTTGTTCTTCTTGTTCTTTTCCTTGTTGTAGTTACGCTGCTTGCACTCGGTGCAGGCCAGGGTGATCTTGACAGTCATTCGTTCGGCACCTCCAATTAACGGTTTATACGGGTGCAGCACCGAAGTTAAAGCTTGATGCTTTGCGCTGCGCCCAAAGGCCTCCCTCGTTGTGCAAAGGGTTGCCGCCCTTTGCGCCCGCGGGCCCTGTGCCTAAAAATGGGCACAAAAAAATAGACCCGCAAAAGAGGTATTACTATAATAGCATACCAACCCCCGTGCGTCAAGGGGGGCAGGCAGAAAAAAATCACGTTATCTGCCCAAAAGTTTATCGCCTATTCCAAAGGCGGCATATTCCAGTGGGATATCGATCTCATCCTGCATGGCGAACGAGTAGATGGTCAGTTTTGTTACCGGCACCGGCAAACGCAGGGCAAACGCACGGCGGTACAGCCGCAGCTGCGCGGCATAGCTCTCAATATAATAGGTGGCATTGCGGCTTTTATCGGTTTTATAGTCCAGAATTTCGGCGTGGTCGTCAAACACCAGCACCACATCGGCAATGCCCTGCACCAGCACCGGGGCCTTGGCCGCTCTCCCCTGCCCCGCCGCTTCGGGGACGACTTCTCCGGCCGGCAGCGCGGTAATGAACGGTTCTTCCCGCAGGACCTGGCGGGCAGCGGCAATGCGCTGCCATACCCCGCTGGCAAAAAACGGGCGTACCTGTTCCAGATCCAGCACTTTGGCCAGCTCCGGGTCCAGCAGGTGCAGGTCCAGCTGGCGCTGCACTTCGGCTTCCAGCTCTGGCGGCTGCGGGCCAAAGGGGACGCTCTGCAAAAACGCATGGATGGCCGTGCCGCGTTCCGCCCCGGTCATGCCGGACTTTTGCAAAAAGGCCGGGCGGCGCAGGGTCAGTTCCTGTTTGGTGTGGGTCACGGCGCTGACACTGACTTTAACCGGGATGGTTTCCAGCGCTTTGTTGGGGCTTTGCCATGTAAACGCTTCCAGCAGGCGTTCGGTCAGGGCATCGTCCGGCAGGGCCGGGGCTTCCGGCTCCGCTGCCTGCACCGCGGGGGGCGGGTCCAGCAGGCGGATGTTCAGCGGCGCTTCCGTTGGGATATGATGGGGCAGCAGTTCGCTGTATTTCCACAGTTCCTCGCTGGCCGGGTGCAGCATAGCTGCCGTCAGCAGCCAGAGCGCCCAGTTCTGTGCCCCCAACATGGCTTCGGCATCCGTTGCCTCGGCGCTGGCAAACATGGCCGGATTTTTCAATTCACTTTCCGGTCTTTTCAGCGGTACCGTAATGATCAGCGCATCCTGCGCACGGGTCAGCGCCACATATAAAATGCGCATTTCCTCGCTGAGTGTTTCACGTTTGATCGTCTGCGCCACGGCGGTATAAGGCAGCGTTTTGTAGCGGCTGGCACTGCTGCCCGCGCGCAGCATCAGGCCAATGCCCAGCTCCTTATGATACAGCACCGGATAGATGGCATCGCTCTGGTTGAACTTGTGGGAGGTGTTGGCCACAAACACCACCGGGAATTCCAGCCCTTTGGAGCGGTGGACCGTCATAATGCTCACGCAGCCGGGGCGGCTTTGGCCGATGGAAGGTGCCTGCACCCCGCTGCCCGCCTTGGCGGCATCCATTGCGCGCACCAGGGCCGAAAGACCGCGCGCCCCGGCGTTCGCTGCCCACGCGGCAAATGCCAGCAGGTCATCCCGGCAGCGGGCACCGTCCGGCATGGCGCCGACCGCCGCCAGGTAACCCGTGCGGGCAAACAGCTCTTCGATCAGCTGCCCCACCGTCAGGGTACGGGCCAACTCGCGGTAAATCTCCATATCCTGCAAAAACGGTGCAAAGCGAGGGTCGCTGCCGTGCAGCACCGCCGCATACAGGTTGCCGCCGCGCACAGCCGCGCGCAGCTGCACCAGATCATCCGGCGTGTAAGGGTACAGCGGGCTGAGCAGCACAGAGGAAAGCTCCACATCCTGTGCCGGGTTATCCAGCACACGCAGCAGTGCGGCAAAGGGGCGCACATGAGGGGCGTCCAGCAGGTCAGCCGCCACATCGGCATAAACCGGGATATCCAGCGCGGTCAGGGCAGCTTCATACAGCGCAAAGTCCGAACGGCCGCGCAGCAGAATACAGAAATCGTCATACTGGCAGGGGCGGGTTTTGCCGGGTTCGGCGTCCCGCACGGGGTAACCATCCGCCATCATCTGGGCAATGCGTGCAGCAATGGTGCGGGCATCTGCCGCGGTATCGGCTTCGCGGATCACATCCAGCTCGCACAGGCCGGGGTAGGTTTCGTCTTTTCTGCCCACCACAAGGCGCTGGCCATCGCCGTAATCAATGCCGCCGAGCCGCCGGGAGAAAAACGTTTCAAAAAAGTAGTTGATCCCCCGGATTACATCCGGCGCACTGCGGAAGTTGGCATCCAGCGCAATGGTGGCCGGTTCCGGGTAAGGTACCGGGGCATCGGCCGGGTAGGGCTGCCACGCCGTCTGCTTGCCCACAAAGACGGAGGGGTCCGCCTGGCGGAAACGGTAAATGCTCTGCTTGATATCCCCCACAAAAAACAGGTTAGAAGCATCCGGCGCGGCAAGGGCAAAGTAGATGGCATCCTGCAGCGCGTTGGTATCCTGGTATTCGTCCACCAGCACAGCAGAGTACCGCGCGCTGACGGTGCGGCACAGGCTGGTGCGCTCGTGCTCCGGTGTCAGCAGCAGTTCCAGCGTCATGTGCTCCAGGTCTGCATAGTCCAGCACTTTTTCTGCCAGTTTAGCTTCCAGCAGTGTGCGGCGGTACTGCTCCACTGCGCGGACCAGCGCAGCCACAAGCGGGGCGGCGCGGCGGCGGTCTGCCTGATAGTCAGCTGCCGGGCAGAGCAAAAAGTCCGTTCTCAGGGTCGCTATCTGTTTTTTGGCGCGGTCCCGCAGCATATTGGCCGACATTGCCGCTATGTTGGATGCGATCCCACCGGGCACCCGCCCGGCTCTGCGCCAGTTATCTGCGTTATCCAGTGCTTCCGGAACGGTGTCCCACGCGCCGTGATCGAGCCGATCCAGCACCAGCAGCATGCGGTCTTCGTCATCCATCAGTACGGCTGTCAGGGCTTTATCCGCCGCCGGGTCCTTCGCTGCAATTTTTTGCGCCGTGCGCAAAAGGCGCAATACGCCCTTGATCCGCGCAGAGGTTTCCCGCAGAACGGCCTGCCCCCACTGAGTCTTTTCCGGTGGGGCATCGCTCTGCCACATTTCAACAAAGCGCTGCAGCGCCTGCGCCGGGTGTGGCAGCGCCTGGGTAAAGTGATACAGTTCCTGCACCGCCCGGCCTGTGGTATCATCCGTCCGGCCGCGGTCATACAGGTCCGCAAAGGCACAGAAGTCAGGATCGGTATATGCCTGTTCCAGCACGGTGGAAAGGGTTTCCTGCTGCAGGCGCACCAGGGTAGCGTCATCCGCAATGGTAAAATCCGGCGGAACATCCAGAGCCGAAAAGTTCTGCTGCACAAAATGCAGGCAGAACGCATCCACTGTGCCGATGGATGCCCGCTGCAGCCGCATCTGCTGGCGGCGCAGGCGCACATCCTGTGGATGCTGGCGAATCTCTGCTGCCAGGCGCTTGGTAATATCCGCCCGCAGCTTGGCCGCTGCCGCATTGGTAAATGTCATGATCAACAGAGAATCTGCATCCACCGGGTGGTCCGGGTCGGTGATCAGCCCCGCCACACGTTCCACCAGCACCCGCGTTTTGCCGGAGCCGGCCGCAGCCGAAACCAACAGGCTGCCGCCGCGGGCCTGAATGGCCGCGGCCTGCGCCGGGGTAAATTGAATTTTCGCTTCCGCCATTGTTGTCTCCTTATCCGGCGTTTTTGCATTTTAAGGTATATCTGAAAGCAAAGGCAATACCGCATAATTCTAAGTGCCGATACGGCGAGCGAGGTGCGGCAGCTGCTAAGTAAAAAGCGCAGATAATACTGGATGCTGCAAAGGTGAGCGCCGCCAGTGGCGGAAACAGCGAACCGAAGCAGGGGCAGCGGTCGCAGAGTGCGAGGGGCTTTTGCCCCCGAAGCACGATGCGGGTACCGCAACCCGACATTATCGAGCATTTTGGCAACGCAGATGCCGTGCCGCAGCTGCCGGAGCGGTGCTTAAGCCGCAAGGCGGGAATTATGCGGTGTTGCCTTGACTTTCCAGCTGCCCCGCCGGTTTACTCTGCGCCAAACGGGTCGTCCGGTTTAAGCGGTGTGCGCTCCCCTTCACCGTCCGCATGACGGCAGACGGTGCGGTACTCACACCAAAGGCAGGGGCTTTTGCCTGCATTGGGCACCAGCGGGGCCGCGTCGATTTCACCGCTGTACAGGTTCTTGGCCATATCGGTCAGCATTCCATCCAGGTGGTCCCGGATGCGGTTGAACTTTTCCCGGTCCGCCAGCCGCGCTTTGGCCGACTGTGCCGTTGGCTCCCCGGTTTTGGCGCTGAAGCTGAGGGGCACAAAGGCACCGGTGCCCCTGGTATCCATGGCATGGTAAATGCTCGGCTCATCCAGCAGCAGTCCTTCCAGCGGGTAGTTCTGCGCCTGCGAAGGTTCTGCATCATCTGTTTCCGGTCGAATGATATTTTCCGGCGCGGGATCCGCCCACAGGTATTCTACCCCGGCTGCCGTGCCCTGCGAGAACAGATGCCCGCCGTTGCGTTCCAGGGTAAACAGGTAGAGCAGCATCTGGCAGTCCAGGCCGTAATACACTTCCCGCAGGTCAAACTTTTTGGTTCCGGTCTTATAGTCCACCACACGGATGTAGGTTTTGCCGCCCAGTTCCATGGTATCCACACGATCCACCGTACCCACAATACGCACCGTGTGCCCCCTGCCATCGTCCAGCTGAACGGGGTCCACGCGTGGGGCATCCGGGTCATCGCTGTCCGGGCGGTCATCAATGCGCAGCTCAAACGCCACGGGCTGAAAGCCGGACTGCCGCACATCCCGCTGGATGAACCCCAGCAGCCCCACCAGGTTGCGCTGGATCCGCCCCAGCAGGTAGTTCATCCGCACCCCCGCGCCGGGCAGGTTGGCGGCGGTGTATTCCTGCACCAGGCTTTCTACCAGCTGTTCCAGCTGCGGCTGGGTCAATTTGGCAAAGGCACTGCCCTCCCGGCGCAAGGCCTGCTCCAACACCCAGTGGGTCAGCGTACCGCTGATATTGGGGGCCAGTTCGGCTTTCTGGCGCGGGCGCGCCCCCAGCACATACTGCATAAAATAGGCAAACGGACAGCTGATGTACCGTTCAAACCGCGTGGGGCTGATGCGCACACTGGGGCCAAGAATACTTTCCAGTGCCTTGACATCCTCCACGCGGGCGGGCTTGCGCTGGGCGGCGCGCTGCACGGCGGCATAGCCGGGTGCGGCCTGCGCGCTGCCCTCCACGGCTGCCAGTGCC
>UMLG01019604.1_pt1 | contig 41709 bp, 38 predicted proteins | sample 1966511 | NCBI WGS metagenome assembly UMLG01 (sample SAMEA4836195, study PRJEB28245) | human gut metagenome | biome: gut microbiome; material: fecal sample | place: Denmark | collected 2008
TTAGCTTTTTGCCGCTATCGCTATCACACCTCATTATTTGACCGGCCCGGTTTTCAGGAAATGCTGGCCCAGATCGAGGCTGGCAAGGTGGCCAACTGCATCGTTAAGGACCTGTCCCGCCTGGGCAGAAACTCCGCTATGACGGGCCTCTACACCACGCTGACTTTCCCCAAGTACGGCACCCGCTTCATCGCCATCAACGACAACTTCGACAGCGCCGATCCCAACAGCGTGAACAACGATTTCGCCGGGATCAAGAACTGGTTCAACGAGTTTTACGCCCGTGACACCAGCCGCAAGATCCGTGCTGTTCAGAAGTCCAAGGGCGAGAAAGGAATCCCGTTGACGGTCAATGTGCCTTATGGCTATGTGAAGGACCCTAACGACCCTCACCACTGGCTCATCGACCCGGAGGCCGCACTGGTGGTCAAGAGGATCTTTACCATGTGCATGGAGGGCCGTGGCCCGTCCCAAATCGCTAATCAGCTGCGAGCGGATCAGGTGCTGACGCCTACCGCTTACAAGAAGCAGCAGGGCCTTGGAACGCCCCACCCTCTGCCGGAAAATCCCTGTAAATGGTCTGACAGCTCTGTGGTCAACATCCTGGAACGCCGGGAGTACACCGGCTGCACGGTGAACTTCAAGACCTTTACCAATTCCATCTGGGACAAGAAGCAGCGGGAGAATCCGCTGGAAAATCAGGCTGTGTTCCCGGACACCCATGAGCGCATCATTGAGGATGATGTGTTTGAAAAGGTTCAGGAGATCCGACAGCAGCGCCACCGCATGACCCGCAGCGGAAGAACCAGTATGTTTTCCGGCCTGGTGTTCTGCGTCGACTGTGGCTCCAAAATGAACTATGGTTCAACCAACAACTATAAGCCGCAGCAGGCGTTCTTCGATTGTTCCCTCCACTGGAAGGACAAGGAGAAGTGCAACACCCACTACATTCGGGAGTCCGTTCTGGAACGTCTGGTGCTGCACCACATCCAGAGGGTGACCGAATATATCCTGCACCATAGGGACTACTTCGTGTCCGCCATGGGTCAGCAAATGTGGCTGGAGAGCACTGAAAAGATCCAGATTAGTCGGAAGAAGCTGGAACGCAATCAGAAGCGGATCGCAGAGCTGAAGCGGCTGTTCATCAAGATCTATGAGGACAACGCCGCAGGACGGCTCAGCGATGAACGTTTCGACATGATGAGCCAGAGCTATGAGGCGGAATAGAAGCAGCTGGAAGCGGAAACGCAGACCTTGCAACAGGAAATTGAAGTACAGGAACGACAGCATGAGAACATCGAGTTTTTCATCCAGAAGGCCGACAAGTATGTCGGTATTGAGAAGTTGACGCCCTACGCCCTGCGAGAGCTGATTCAGGGCATCTATGTGGAGGCCCCGGACAAGTCCACCGGCAAGCGCCGCCAGACCATCCACATCAAGTATGACGGCATCGGCTTCATCCCTCTGGATGTGCTCATGAACGGAAAAACGGCGTGACCGAAGTCACGCCGCTTCCCAAGAACACCCAGTTCTCATGACATTTTGAATTTTACTGTTTTACGGCCACCGTGCATTTTCCGGGCGGCTTTTTTTGCGCACTTTTACAGGCAAATGGGGGATAGGGCGCAAGGGCGTCAGAGCGGCGCACAGCGGCTTGCGGCTGGGGTGTGATGGGGAATAAGGGCGGCCTCCTGACGGGTGATGGACTGGTACGGTCGGAATGTTCCGTCATCATAGCCGGTTACAATACCGAGCGCCGCTGCCAGACAGACACTCTCTTTCTCGCAGTCGGAAAAGGCCGCTGCCGGAGCCGCGGAGGCATTCGGCTGCACCTTTTGATACAGCTTGACCGCCAGTCTGCAGAAATCCACGCGCGTGATATTCAGCCTGGGATAATAGAAAGAAAGCGAAATATCATGTTCCCGAGCGGCTTCCAGTTCTGCTTTGGCCCAGCTGCTTTCCTGCGAAGCGTTAGCCGGAAGCCGGATTTCACCGCCTTTGCCGTCCAGCTGGTAAAGCGCGGTGCCGCGCTTGCCGATGTAGCGGCTGTCCGTCCAGCTGAGCTCGTCGAAGTCGTGCCTGCCGACAAACTGGCCGGTTTTGTCAATCAAACCGTACGTTCCGTTGCCGATAGCTCCTTTTCGGGAACCAATCCACAAAGTATTGCCGGTCTGAATTGGCATCAGGCCATTCGTAAAATGCGGCGTGGATGCAGCACCGCAAGCGCCGTCGATATCATCGCGGATAACCTTCATGTTTTCGTCGAGCAGCACAAGTGTCGGAATATCATACTGCTCGGCAGGCTGCTATACTGCAGCCGTCAGCGGACGTTTCGCATAGACACCGATGAAGAAACAGTCATCGCCTGCCATGCCGAAATAGGTGCCTTTGACCGGTATCTGAATCAGTGTGACCGTTCCGCTCGCATCGGCATAATAGAACGAAGAAGCCTGGTTTTCATAACGAGTCAGCAGAAATCTGCTGTCTGACAGCACATCGATTGTGGTATATTCTGCGGGAACGATCATTTTTCCGGTTTTCAAATCGGCAATACCGTACAAGCTGTCGGCAGAAATTTTGTACAGATTTTTTTTGGCACGAGCGCATACGCTGCTATGCGGGATTGGCCGCTGTCCGCGGAAAGATAATCTGCGGAAGTATCTGCCTGCCACTGCTGCTGCAACTGTGTTAAAGCAGTGCTCGGTATCGATACCGCACTGGCTCCCGCCGCCATGCTGCCTGCAATCAGCGCGGCTGCACATAAATAACGCCATCGTTTCATAAAAAATACCTCCTGCCTGTGAAATCCTTCGCTTACTATAACCGTTAGACGAGGAAAAGTGTGAAAAAGTTCTCTCAAAAAATTTATTTTCATGTCACAGTTGACAGTGCAGAACGGTTAGATTATATATTATATATGGTCTAAAATTCATCTGGCAAGGGGATAGGGAACATGAAAAAACGAATGGTTTTGCTGTCTGCACTCGTGCTGTGCGGCTGTATGCTGATTGGCGCCGGAGCCGCAGATGCCGCATCGCAAACGCAGCTTACGCATCAGGCAATTACGCATTTTCAACAAAGCCCACCAGAAGAGGATACCAGTTATCCGGGATATCCGACATGGAAAACTTGGAAAATTGACAGCTGCGAGGTTTTTCCGTGTCGACTGATCGAGGAAAAGGACATCTGGGAGCTGATATTTACCCCGAGTGACGATAGAAGCCGATGGATCTGTGCGGTCGATCTGTCCGCCGGAAAGATCATCACACCGCTGTTCAACGGCAGCATGTGGAAAGCTGCGAATGATCAGCTGCTGCTGGAGACCGGCGGCAGGTATCAGCTGTGTGACCTGAACGGCAGCTTGACCGATGTATCCATTCCTCATGCTGGTCATGTACTGGCAGTCGATGATCAAGGATATGTCCTTTGCCAGTACCCCGTCACCAGAACTGTGCGGACCGATAGCGGCACAATGCCGTACACGTTCCGTCAGTACACGCTGCTGGGACCGGATTTTACCGTCCTGCAGGACGGCATCGACCAGTATTACAACGTTGGTCAGTATGATTACTCTTATGATAGCGAACTGTTTTATAACGATCTCGCCGCTGTCCGTGTCGGTGCGTCCGACTGGTATCTGCCGGACGGTGGACCGTGGCCGCGGCTGTATTTCAACAGTAAATATATGTTCATCGACCGCAGCGGCAAGATCGTCAGCAACGCGCGCTATGATGAAGTATCGAACGAAAATGACCGCTGGTTCGGCTGTCACGGTACGACCGAGTATCTGTTGGACAGCAACGGAAATGAGCGCGAACAGGCGAATTACTGCTATGTTCCCAGCACTTGGGCTGAAAATATAGTCGAACAAGCGGAGAAAGACGGACTCCGACTGTCCTATCATACACCATACCGCCTGAATATCCACCGCGATGAATTCTGCGAACTGGCTTGGCAAACCATTCAGACGGTAAACCCAAACATCAATCTGCCTGAACCGGCACAGCCGTTCTCCGACTGCGATGAAGGCATAGTGCGTCAGATTGCATCACTCGGTATTGTCACCGGCTATGAGGACGGCACCTTCCAGCCTACGCGCGAGCTTTCCCGACAGGAAGCGGCAGTTATCCTGCAGCGCCTTTATACGGTGCTGTATGGAAAGATCGAAGCCAGTTCTACGCTCTATGCTGACAACGGGAGTATTGGCGTATGGGCAAAGGATTCTGTCTATGCGATGAGGCAAACCGGTATCATGCAGGGCGTAGGAGCGAATCGATTTGATCCGAAGAATGGCTATACTTGCGAGCAGTCGATCATCACAATGCTGCGTATGACGCAGAAGGCGTAATCAGGGAGGAAAATCATGCGTATTGTGAAAAAATACTGGCTGCCGCTGCTGGCGCTTGTGCTTGCGATTGGACTGGCGGTCTGGCGAATCGGCTATCTGGAGCGGACGAACACGTCGCTCAGCATGGAAATCGGCAGCAGGGAAGCCCTGCAGAACGGAGAGCCGATCATGCTGGAGAATCCGGTTGTTCTGTACAAAAACGAGCCGTATGTGCCGCTGAAAGAGATCGTTGAGCGCCTTGGCGGTACGACAGACGGCAAAACCTACACACTGCACGGTGCTGAGACCGCTGTCTCCGGCGTGGAACGGAATGGCGTGCTGTACACGCCGTTTTCGTACCTGTGGGACAGCCACATTCCGCAGATACGGTGGGATAAGAGCCGCAACCGCGTTATCATCACCGAGGCACCGGATGAAATTCCGCTGACCCGCCGGTGGCTGTTCTGGCGGCACAAAACCGTGCGCGGACTGCGTGTCGGAGACAGCGAAGCACGGTTCCTCGATCTGTACGGCTCGCCGGACGCACGGGACGAAACGATGGTGGACCTGCTGCGTGTCACCATCGAAAACGGCATCGTAACCGAGATTTTCATGGGACGTTATGAGTAAGCAAAAAGGACTTCGTCAAAACGAAGTCCTTTTTGATATGGCTGGTTACTTGATGATTTGATACATGCGCTCGATGGTCACAATGGACTGCTCTGCGGTGTAGCCGTCCGTCGGGCAGAACTGATTGTTCTCCTTGCCCTGCATGATGCCGGTCTGGCGCATTGCGTAAACGCTGTCGCGCGCCCAGTCGCCGATTTTGGCATCGTCAGTGAAGACCTTTTCGGAAACTACGTCCGTCTTGCCGCCGAGTACCTGATACAGCCGGTCAAGCATGGCGGCTGCCTCCTGGCGGGAGATGGTCTTGTACGGACGGAAGGTGCCGTCCTCGTAGCCGGTGACAATGCCAAGTGCGGCGGCATTGTTCACGTTCGGGTCGTCCCTGCAGTCGGTGAACTTGGTTTCCAGAGCCGGAATCTCCTTGTTGGGATAAATCTTGTTGTACAGGTTCATCGCCAGCTTGGTGAAATTTTCGCGGGTAATGTCCAGCCTGGGATAGGAGAATGACTCAGTGAGACCGTGCTCTCCTGCGGCAGCTACTTCGGTTTTGGCCCAGCTGCTGTACTCCTTGACGTTTGCGGGCAGCAGGGTTTCGCCGCCCTTGCCATCCAGCAGATAAGATTTTGTGCCGCTGCTGCGTGTGCCGATAAAGTGCTGATCGTACCAGAAAATCTGGTTAAAATCGTGCTTGCCGACAAATTTTTCGGTTTTCGGGTCAAACAGACCGTAGGTGCCGTTGCCGCTCGTATTTGACTTGTCAATACGTTCCCACTTAGTGCTGCCGGTCTTTGCGATGAAGAAATCGGCGTACCAATCCGGTACCATGTCGATGTCATCGAGGATGATGTTCATGTCTTTGTCGGCTAGAGCACAGAAGGTGACATCCTCAACCTGTGTGGTTGGACCATCGCCGGAATACGGGTCATATACCGGCTTTTTCACGTTTTTGAAGAGCACGAACACATTGCTGTTTGGCTCATACGTCGCAAGCTCATAACCGGACGGCAGCTTCATCGGCGTCAGTTTGCCGGTTTCATCGGCGAACCAGTAGTTGGGGTGATGATCAGCGTCGTACTGGCTAACCAGTGTTTCCGTGCCGTCAAGCGCAATGTAATAATCGTACTCCACAGGAACAACCAGCTTGCCGGTTGCTTTGTCCAGAATACCATACTTGTGTGTGCTGTCAGCTGTTAGGTTAACCAAATACTGTTTCGCGTTGAGGTTCGAGAGGATAATCTCGCAGTTTTCGCCGGTAAAGCCGAGCGTTTTCACCTGACCGTAATCCTTGATCTCCTGCTGTACCTTAGTCATAGCCGATTGCAGCGTATCGTGTGCCGCACTGGGCAGTTCCGCCGCCTGTGCCGAGAACAGCAATGCACCGCTCACCACAACACCGATTAACGCCTTCTGAAACCGTTTCATATTTTTTCCTCCTTTTCACTGTTAATGCTTATACGCTCTATCCTGTATATGACAATAACGAATGCCATCGACAGTACGGCCGCTGCTGCGGTGGGGTCATTGCCATATATCAGCTTAGACGTTTGTTCCGTATGGTTTGTTCCGCCTGTTTCAAAATTTTTTCGGACATCGAACCGGTACGCCAAATGCATAGCCGGAACGGCATGGAACGCGTACCGTATGCTCATTTCTGCGCAGGAGAATTGTTATATTTATTGTATAGCTTTTTCCGGAAGGACGCAACAGGAAAGCAGCAGAGGCGGGATTGAAAAATCCTCAAACCGGCGGCGCACATGTTTGACAGACCGTGCCCGTTCTGGTATAATATTTACACGCCGCCATGGCGGAACTGGTAGACGCAGGGGACTTAAAATCCCCCGGAGTTAAACCCGTGCCGGTTCGATTCCGGCTGGCGGCACCAAGAAAAAGCGCTGTATTCGCAAGATACAGCGCTTTTTTGTTGCAAATTTTGAGTGTCCGGAAAGTCTTTCTAACAGATTTCTAACAAATCGAATTTCCAGTTAATCATTGCGGGTGTAGAACGTGGCGCGGTCGGAGCCGTGGTAATAATTCACCACATGCACATGTCTGAATTGGTGTTTTCACTGCATTTGTTCGTGGGTAGTTGTCTTATCTATATCAATATTGTAGCCACGCTTATTTTTTGTCACGGTTATGGATTTACGATGAACATATTTATTGCCATAGATATCGCTGTACTGCACTTCAAATTTATAAGTACCGGTTAAGCTTGCCTCATGATAAATGAGTAGCCCGACATAGATCTTTTCTCCAATCGGTATAGAAACCGTGAAAGAACCTGTTGCGAGATTTTTTGTATCGGACTTGATTACAATCGTGGTATTTATGGCGCAGCCTTTTCCGATATTCATCATTTCGATGGAAATGTAGAATACTGGTTGCAAGTCTTCTCCGCATTCGCCTCGTTTTTCAGTATTCCATCCGGTTTCCCTTGTTCTGTTTTGTTCAGATGTTAATTTTTGGACGCATGTCAACTCGTCATCACAAAATATAAAATAATTTTTATCAAACGGGTATTCTTTATATTCTGGTACTTCAGGACTCGAGTTTTGCATTTCCGTCTTATGCATACTTTCCCAATCGACAGGATTGATACTCTGCCTGTCAAGCAGGTTAATAGCGAAATACGGCAAAACATCTCGTCGCTTGTCCTCTCTATACTGTTCATGGGACGCTCGAATCGAAATATGCACACCAACTACGGCCACAATAGCAGCTAAGATGGCAGCCAAAATTGTCCCATAATAAGAGAACACCTCTGCCGCGCCCCAAATCGTTATATAACCGCTATTACTTTGATAAAGCCAGTTGATTATCATCGGACCACCGAAAACTGCTAAAAATACTACAGTTCCAAGCAAACACCAATTATGCCACTGTTTCATTATATAAAATCTCCTGTATATGATTCCATTTCTAGACCGAAACTGCGATTGAAAAGCTCGATCATTGATTATTTTCTTACTCTATAGTTTACCATCAATCTAAAGTGCACACAACTATTGCGGTATAGATAGCTTGTGGCGGTTTGTCTATATTATAAAATGTGATTTAATACAAATAACTCGCTCATAAAATGTGAGCAAAGCAGAAAATCTCGCTCTGATTTTGCACAATTGATTTTGAAATTTGCTATTTTGCGATTCAAAGCCCAGTATCGCATCTTTTGACGTGATACTGGGCCTCATGTTCAATTCCATTCCTCGGCCAGGAGAAAATCGCGGATATTTCGGTGCTTGATACCATTTCGGCTCATATCGAATTCATCGAGGGAAACAACATACTTCGGGAAGTTATCACGAATAGTATCGTATGCGCCGAATTCACGATTCACCGTTTCTTCCGATGCCAGCAGATACGTGACCTGAACATACAGTTTCTCGCCGCGTTTGTCGCATACAAAGTCGATTTCTTTATCACCTGTTCTGCCGACAGTGACCTTGTAGTCCCGGCGCAGCAATTCCAGATACACGATATTCTCCAAGATGAGATTGATGTCCCGCATATTTCCGCCGAAAACAGCCTCGCGGATGCCGTGATCAGCAATATAATACTTCTCGTTGGAAGTGAGGATCTGCTTGCCCTGCAAATCTTCTCGCTTCACCTGATAAAACAGATAAGCCTCGCAGCAGTATTTGATATAGTTCAAGATCGTTTCTGGGGCGACGGTGCGCTGCTCGCTTTTCAGAAACTTTGCAAGAGAAGTTGCGGAGAAGGTTGTACCGACATTGGCGATCACATAAGCAATAATTCGCTCCAGCAAATCGACATCCCTGATTTTATTTCGCTGCACGATGTCCTTGAGCTGGACGGAGTTGAATAGATCATGAAGATATTGCTTGGATGGAGCATCTGCGTAGCAGAGGTTCGCAAGGTAAGGCATGCCGCCGGCAAGCAGGTATTTTTGGAAACACTGCTGGCTGGACTCGCTGGGGGAAATTGAACGATATAGCTCCATGAATTCTCCGAATGAGAACGGGTAAATCACGAACTCCACATATCGCCCACCCAAATAAGTCGCAAGCTCACCGGACAACAGCTTTGCATTTGAGCCGGTGATGTAGATGTCGCAATCTAACGAAACGCGGAAAGAGTTGATGCACTTTTCCCAGTCCTTGACCTCTTGTATCTCGTCAAAGAACAGATAGATCTTGCCTTCCATTGCCGCAGCTCGCTTGGTGATCTCATCGTGCAGAGCCTGAGCGGTTTGTAGACGAGAATAGCTCATATCTTCAAAGTTGATGGAGATAAACTGCTCAGGGCTGACACCGGACTCCATGAGTTCCTGTTTGATCAGTTCCAGCATGACCGACTTTCCACAGCGGCGGATACCGGTCATGACCTTGATAAGATCTGTTCCGATAAACGGACGGATGCGGCTCATATATAATTCGCGTTTGATCATAAAGCTTAGCTCCCTTCCTGTGGCTGACCATAGCATATCACATTTACAGATGATACTCAATAATAAAATTTGAATTTTATAAGTTATAACTGTTAAAATTCAAAATTCGACAAAGAATTTCAGACCCTTGTAAAAGGACTTCGTCCATAAAAACTTGCTGCATATAAAGAGAGAAAATCGCCCGGTTACATACATAACCGAGTGATTTTCTTTACCTGTTTTTGCAGTTGTCGCAGCGCTTTTTGCAGCGTTTGCCGGACTTTTCGCCAAAAAATTCGCGAATCATGCCCCAGCGGCATTTGTGATTTTCGCAGGCGTAGTCATGCAGAGCCTCGAGCGCATGCAGACGCTCTTTGAGCTCGGCGCCTTTGAGGTCCATCTGGTTCTCTTTGATCAGTCGGCGGTTTGTCGTAAAATCTCCTTCGTGCCAGAGCAGCAGGGCAATGGCTTTCTTGCCGTCGCGTCCTGCTCGGCCCGCCTCCTGTGTGTAGTCGTCCAAGCCGATTAAGGGAGCATGATGGATTACAAGGCGAATATCGGGGATGTTGACACCGAGACCGAAGGCGTTCGTCGCAACCATGATTTTCACCTGTCCGCTCGTAAACCGTTCCAGCCGAGCGGATTTGCCTTCGCATTTTCCGTGGTAGAATTCTGCGTCAAAACCCTGCTTGCAGAGGTAATGGTGCAGCTTTTCCACGTGTTTTATCGTATTGCTGTAGATGATGACACGCTCGCCTTTGTGCTTGCGTAGCTGTTTGCAGATGATCTCGCGTTTGCGCTGTTCAATCAGGTCGGCGTCCTTGCGGCTACCCAATCCATGCCCGACCTCAATGGCGTGCAGCTCAATGTTATCGCGCGTAACACTCCCACGGATAACCGTAGCGTCCTCGATGCTCAGCTTTTCGAGAATGTATTGTTCGGTCGAGGGGGTTGCAGTTGCAGTGAAGGCACCGACGACCGGCGGATTCGAAAGGCTCTGCACGAACTCTCGGATCCGCAGGTAGTCCTCGCGAAATCCGGGGCCTTGCTTGCAGACGCAGTGCGCCTCATCAATCATGACACCCGCGAGATCAGCCTTGCGGAGCGCCACCTGTACCTTGCGATTCTGTAGCATCTCCGGCGTGACGAACAAGAGCAGCAGCTCGCCCTGCTCGATGCGCGCGAGGATAGTTTTTCGCTCGGTCGAGGACTGGAGGCTATTTAGGCAGGCGGCGGCAACGCCCTTGCCCTGCAGCTGCCGAACCTGGTCGAGCTCGAGCGCAAGGTGTGGTTCGATGACGATTGTCAGGCGTTCCTGCACCATAGCAAAGCTGGTAAAAATTAATGATTTTCCGGACGAGGTCGGCATCAGCGTCAGCAGGTTGCGGCCGTCTAAGAGGGTGGTCAGTGCGCGCTCTTGGAAAGGACGCAGGGCGGAAATGTTCAGTTCGTGCAGAGCGGTTTCAATGGTCATAGGTTGGGAACCTCCTTAATATTATTCAAACGGGTTGGCAATCTGGAGAAAACCGGCCTCACAAGCGCACAATTCGCACAGCGATTTTGCCTGTTGAAGAGCCGTATTTTCTCCGGATAGCCTAACAATTTAGATGTATCAAATGTACTGATTTTTACTTGTGATGCGATTAATTGCTCGTTTCACAAACGGATTCTGTTAAAATCAGTGCATGCGGAACTGGGTCGCCGTTGCGACCGCGAACGTTCTTGCCTACACTTTGCATGAGTCCGTTCTTATCCAGATATTGACGAAACGGCAGCGAGTCGCTTGCCCGCATGTTCAGGCGTTGGACCAGAAGTTTCGAAAAGTCGGTCTTGAGTTCGAAGGCAATGAACTGCTCGCCGTGCTGATTTGTGTAGCAAAATCCAAGGTGTGCCGGCGTCATCTCTCTCGCAGATGGAGCGACAACGTCACCGTACTGATCCGGGTCGCGGAGAATATTGGCGGCCAGTGCAAAGCGACGCTCGCGCTCAGCCTCCTGCTGCTCCTGAGCAGCAATCATCCCCTGCATCCACGAAGTCAGCGTACCGCATTGCTCAGTGCTGTCGAACAGCACGCCATCTAGCACCAGTGCAACGGCCCACAGATAGGCCTGCGTGTAGGGAACCCCGTCAAGATGAAGGTGTGTAATCTGATCGTTAATAAAGTACGCCAAGTCCGATGCCTTCTTGAGGCATGCACCAAACGCCTTGCGCAGAACGGCGATCGCTTGAGGATTAACTGTCTCGAAAGCAGGCCAATCGAGTGCGCAGATTGTATTGTCGGAGGGCAATGCCTCACCAGTAAGGATAGGCAAGGTCTGGAGAGGGTGCTTAGCGATGCCGCAGGCAAGAAGCTCACAGTGGCGGTTTTGCATCTGGCGAGTCAACTCGCGCTGCACCGGTTCCTTGTCGAGTCGAACCAGAACCGGCTGACCGCAGACCTTTTCGAGCGTTGCAATGTCCTTCTTCTCTTGGAGCGTCAGCTCTAACAGTCGCAGGGCACACTGCCCATCGCTATGACCGAAGGCAAAACCTCCCAGTACATTGCGCAGTGCGTCGTATTGCAGCTCAGCCGCAGATTCGTTGTCGCTGAGGCGCAATGCGGGGTAAAAAAACGGCTTGGCATCTTCCTGCAGGAGCGGCATCACTGTCGCCAGTAAGGACATAAGAATCGCCCATATAACTGCAGTCGGCGTTTCACGGATGGCCGCTGCAATCTGTTCTGTAGGAGGTACAATGCAGGCTCGCGTGTTGCACGCAAGCTGTTCGTTCCAACGGCTGGTGCGATCGATGTAGATCGGCTCCTTGAGGAACTTACGAGCAGTCAGCTGCCGGGACCGCTGCACCATGCCCCGTTCCTTTCCGGACATATTGATGCCGGCAATGCCGATGCCGTTTTCGCTCGCTGCGGCTTGAGATAGCGACAAGAATATCCCCTTTTTGTACAGAAATGCCGCTACTTCATACCGAATCAGACGATCATCGAGCATGACGATCACATTGGGCGCCGGCAGCGGCAGCATCTCTAAGAAGGTGTCACCATGATTGGCTAGGCTGCGTTTACCGGCATGGAGTTTTTCCGTCTGGTTGGTTTTGCTGCGTACAGCGGAGGCCCAGTCAGCAATGATCTTCCGCTGCTTCTCGGTGAACTGTTCGCAGAGGAAATTGCGTTTGAAGTTCTTCGGGATGGTAAACCGGAACGGTTCGTCATCAAGCATCTGCCGAACCAGTTTTTTGACCAAATTGCGAATTTTCTTAATTTTTTTGAGATTCATAATTACCTTCCTTTCGTTTATAAAAAAGGGAGAAGTTCTCCCTTTTTAGTTGTTTTCGCCCGCCATAAGTGCCGCACTCATGATTTCGAGCGCACGCTCCTTGCTGCGGGCATCAACATGCGCGTAGCGCGTGGTGGTCAAGTAAGAAGCGTGGCCCAAGTAACTCTGAATCTCGCGCAGACTGCAACCTTCGTGCAGCAGAAGAGTAGCGCAAGTGTGTCGCAGGTCGTGAAAACGGATCTTCGGCAGGTCGCTGTGCGCAATCCGCCAGCGAAAGTGGTCGCTAACGTACTCGGGCGAGAGCAGCTTGCCGTTCGTATCGACGAATACGTACTCAGCGTCTGCGGTTCGGTATCGGCGCTTTTTCGCTCGGTTTTCCTCGATTTGAGCCTTGCGGCGCTCCAGTCGCTGGCGGATATCGTCCGACAGTGGGAATGCGCGGCGGCTCGCCTCGGTCTTGAGGTCGTTGCTGCGGACAAGCTGGCGCTTGCCGTTAATCCGGACTTCAGCGACCTTGTGCCGGATTTGGAGGGTGCCGGTCTCGAAGTCGATGTCCAGCCAGCGGAGTCCGAGGATCTCGCTGCGGCGCAGGCCGTAGATGACTCCAAGGCGGACGATATCCTCAATCGGGTCGCCCTCGAACAGCCGGAACAGCTGTCCAATCTGCTCCACGGAGAGTGTTTCGCCTTGGAACGTTTCGACACGAGGCGCTTTAACGCACTTTACGGGGTTTAAAATGGGCGCGCCGTTGCGGATCTCATCGTTGAACACCGACCTGATTAACGTCAGATGGTGCTGAACAGTGTTCGCGGACAGGCCTGCATCAAGCAGGAACGCGCAGTAGCTTTCCAGGGCGGTGGGCGATACCTCGTTCATAGTCAGGTCGAGCTTGCGGAAATACGGCAGCAGGCGTGCGGTAATATGCTCGTAGCCCTCGAAGGTGGAGGGTGCCACCTCGGAGCGCTTGCGCGTCATCCAGCGGCGGACGACCTCGTCGAACGGTACCTCACCGACTTCGGCCACAGCCCAGCCGGCTTGGCGGGAGCGGCGGTCGTAGTCCGCCTGCAACTCAACTAACTTCGCGTCGAGCAGCTGCTTGGCGCGGCGCTGGTTGCCCTGCACCGGCAGTCCGGTGCTGACCCATTTCTGGTGCAGCTTGCCGGTGCTGTCGGGAATGCGGAGCACAAGGTAGAACTTACCGTTCTTCTCTTGGAGCGTGCCGGTGACGGCTGATTTCATGTGTCTCATTTGGTTTTTCATCTCCTTTACAAGTGACAAAAGTTATGATAAACTGATATATATGAAAAATCTGGCCAGATTTGTTTGTTTATTGTGCAAATATCATATCACGCGGTGGACGCTTTGACGATGCAGTTTTAGGGCGTTCTGGTTACACACTCACGGGGGATTTATTTTGAGACTAGTATTAGACAAAGAGAAACGGCCGCAGCCCGAAGGGACTACGACCGTAAATGACGATATTTTCCAGAGCGAGCAGCACCGAGGGGTACGCTTGGTACTGGATCAGCTGCATACTTTTTTCACGGCATGCGAGCTGATGGACCTGCCGTTCGATAATCCGTTTGCGTTCTTTGTAAAACTCGATGACGTACTCCACCATCCGGACAAATTCCGCTTAGACGGCAAACCGGCAGATCTAAACGAATACCGATTTCTCCCTATGGGGGTGCTGTTGCTGTATGCGTGCTACGGCAACGACCTGTTCGCGTTATCCGATGCGGCGCATGATGCTCATTTCAGTACATTGTGGCAGCAACCCTCTCTTCGGTACATCGAAGACGAATTGAATCGGCTAGGTGTCAAGCAGACAATTTGCCGACTTGTTGCGCGCGCAGAGCGGCGAGATATTTATCGGCTTTACTCGGAGCTGATTCAGTTTAACGAAAATAACGCCTATTTCAGCCTGAGCAATGGTACACTCCCGCTGCAGGATGTTGCGTGCAGTGTGGAAATGCCTGATGTTTTCGTTCGGGATTTGTATCATCTGTTTCTCTCCTATTACGCAGTAGATCATAGCGGAACTTGCTCTATTTCTGCGCATGAGAAACTTCCGGCGGCAGCGCAGAAAATAATGGTGTATATGGAAGGCCTGTTAAATCTGCGCGCGTTGGAGCGAGACGCATTAAAAGATACGGTGAAAGACGCCGACATGCTGTCCAAGCATGTGGTGAAATTGCTTGATTTAACCAAAGATTATCCTTGCCTGTTTCATTCCACGCCGCACTGCCCGATACCTCCTTGCGCTGAACTTAAAAAGTTTTACACGCAGGTTCATAGTGATAAACCCGTTGAATCTAGTCGACTGGGCAGTAAGAAAGCACGAGATACAGCATTAGCTAACCTAACAAACGCAATCAGTCCGCTTTCGAAAACGCAATTCGATGGATTGGTTGAACGACTGTATCAATTGCTGCACAGCTATGCAGATAACCCGGTATTTCAGTTTTTTGATACCGCATACAAACAGTTGGTAGTATTTCCGGCGTTTCGGAGAATAGCCCCGGCATATTTCTGGAGACTGTTCGTTCAACACGCCGATCCTCTCTATAAGCAGAAAACTTATCTGGTATCGGATTCGCCCAAAGCCGCTGATTTCTCGCTCAAGCCGTTTGTTCAGGAGGGCTTTCCGGCTATGCAGAGCGCAGAGCGTAAATCCAATAGCCGCGTAGAGCGTCAATGCAGGCTGTATGAGGAACTGGTGAAGTACTTCGAGGAGAATGGCAAAACGGTCATACCTGGTGCGGATATGGCTGAAGAGATTGAGCCATCAGTCAGTCTGCATTTCCTGCAAAAGCACTTGCTCGCGAACTTCGATATTTACACAGACACGGGTATTACCGGTGCAACGCTGTCGAATGAGGTTCCGCTTTACCGCTTGTTTAAGCCGCTGTACGATGCGCTGATTTCGATGGACGGCGAGCTGTGGAAGCAGATGCCGTACAGCGAATCATCTTCGGTCACGCTCGAACAGGCCGATGAGTTTTACTGTAGGAAACGCAGTGATACCGATGCATTGAGTTTCCTGCGTGAGTCAAAGGGGCAGCCACCTATCGAGCGAAAGAAGAACTTGACGCCCCAGCAATGCTGGAGCTTTGTAAATGCGGCCTTGATAGCCAAAGACGGTTCGCTGACCGAGCGCATCAATACCTATATCGCAGAGCATAAGGAACTGTCCGAGTATGCGGAGCAATCCGAAGAAAACCGCAAGATTCTGCATTGGACGATTTACCGTATGGCGTTGGAACGCTGTGCATATTCGCTTTCCCGCTCGCTGATGGAGCAGTTTATACAGATACTGGACGGGTGGCTCGGCGAACAGGATCTCGAGAACCTGTGGACTATGTTTTTTGAGGAACACAAGGAAGCATTCGTATGGAATACGATAGCAGACAAAATCCGATTTGGCCCTGTGCAGATGTATGGGCGTATTCTGGGTCAAATTGATTTGCCTGCGGCTCAGCTGCCTGCACCGCAGGAGGTTGCAAGGGACTGCGGCATGGTGCTCCTCGGCGGAGAGAATGCTGACAGTCATGCGGCGTACATCGCTGAACTGGAGCAAAACCATGTTCTGGCAATGTACAGACTGAAAACGCTCGATAAGGACTGGTCGGAGGAAAGCACAAAAGCCGCCCTGCTGGCTCAGCAAAGCGGCTTTTCGGGCACTGTCCTTCCGGCGTATACCTTATATAAAGAACTGGTGCAGGATACAGATGACGCAGAATCTATCCATCTGAAACTCTGGGCGCAGTATCATATGCAGTATATGGCAGCGATTCGAGGTATCGGAGTGGAATGCGGTAACGATTTCGCCATAATCGGCGAGGTGGACTGTCGGGACAGTGAACCGGTGACACTGAACGCGCTCAATGTCATCAGCTTCTGGCTGGTGCAGGACGGTGCGGATGCAGTCATTGTCCGGTATGACGGTTCGCTGACTGAGCAAGTTGTCAACCATATAGCTGCGTTGGCTGGGCGGCTGGCCGTGCCGCTGTTCCTGCAATCGGAGACCATGACCTTTGAGCAGAAATGCAATCTGCTTGCCGAGACCGCCATCTTTGGCTATGCGCAGCCGCTGCCAATCAGCTGACACACGCAAGTGCCTGCTCGAGCCGCTGCAGGCTGCGGGCGTTCTCGCTGATCTCCGGATGTATGTAGCGGGATGTGGTGATCGGATTGGAATGCCCCATATAGGCTTGAATATCCGTCGTTTCGCACCCGCGCTGTGCCAGACTGGTTGCGCAGGTGTGGCGCAGGTCGTGAAATCGAATGTGCCGCAGGTCATGTTCCTTCAAGAACTGCCGGAACTGCGCACTCAAACGCTCTGGATGGAGCGGAAGTCCGTAGCGTGCTGTCATTACCGGACCGGACGGCCTGCGTGGCTGACGCTGACGCAAAAGCTGTTCTACCTCCGGATGGAGAGGAAAGGAACGGCAGCTAGACTGGGTTTTTAGCTTGTTGCTGCATATCATGCGGCAGCGCCTGGATTCATCATGGACGCGCTTGGCATTATGTCGTACATGCAGCAGCTTTTTCTCCCAGTCGATGTCCTCCCAGCAAAGACCGCAGATTTCGCCGATGCGCATGCCGTACAGGAGCGCGAGCAGTACGGGAAGATGCAGGTCGGTTCCTTTCAGCTCCTCCAGCAGCTTTTGCTGTTCTGCGGCAGAGTACGGACGCGGAATATTGCGTTCCACGCGCGGCAGCTGCACACCGCAGATTGGATTGCTGCGATTGAGTCCGCAGCTGCAGGCGGAGGTAAATGCGGTCTGCAATAATTTAAAGTGCATCTGCACCGTGCGCGCTGAATAGCCATACGCGAGCATTGCATCACGGTATTCCTCCATTGCCATAGGCGAAACGCGGCATAATGCCAATCCCTTCTTGTCAAAGAAGTGGCAGGCGTGACGCACAACAGCGGTATAGCGTACAAGGGTGCTTTCCGCAATCGACTCGCGGCAATCGTCAAGCCAGCGCTTCAGCCATTCGGATACCGGCTGATAGCGCAGCTCCGGCGAGATGTCCCACTTTTCGCACTGCTCGTCCATGCGGTTGATTTCGTAAAGCTCGGCCAGAACACGGCGGCGAGCCTGCTCGACCTGTCTGGAGGACTGATCGATTTTCAGACCGGTGCTTTGCTGATAACGGACACGGCAGTCATTCTCGTCATACTTGACGCGAAGATACCAGTATCCGTTTACGCGCACTGCGCTGACGACGATATTTGTTTTCATAACAGGAACCTCCTTTGATACTGTGCTTACAGGATACTGGAATCCTCGATTTTCTGCGATGCAGTTATAGCGCGGAATGGGTACACACTTTATTTACGGGCAAGCTGATAAAACATTGTCCGCTTCATGCCGGTTCGCCGCATGGCCTCTCGTGCGGTGATTTTGCCGGCTTGCCAGAGTGCAAGGACTTCCTCCCAGTTGTCCGGCAGGGAAGTGGAAGGCCGCCCGAGGTGTTTGCCTTTGGTTTTCGCGGCATCGATGCCCTCGCGCTGCCGCTGATGGATGGTCAAGCGCTCCTGCTCGGCGATCGTGCCGAGGACTTCAATCAAAATGTTGTTGACCATCTCGAATACCCATTCCTGCCCCGGCGGCAGATCCATCATGGTGGTTGGCAGATCGATCACCTTGAGATGGATGTTGTTCTGCTTGAACCATTGCAGTTCGCTGTGAATATCGGCCTTGCTGCGGCTGAGCCGGTCGAGCGACTTTACGACAAGCGTATCGCCGGAGCGCAGCATAGCAGACTTGAGCGCCTGATAGCCAGGACGGTCAAGGTTTTTGCCGGACTCCTTATCCGTGATGATTTCTCGATCATCTGCGCCGAGCGCGCGAAAGGCCTCGAGCTGACGATCAAGATTTTGCTCGCGCGTGGAGACGCGAGCGTAGTAGAATGTTTTGTGCATTTTGCTCATCTCCGTTGTGATTTCATATTTATTGTGATAAAATAACTTTACTGAGACAGGCAGGTGAAATGGAATGAAACCTACACTTACAGCTGAACAGAAACTCCGGTGTCTGCACGGTACTTTTGCTGCGGAGGGTATGCAGATTCCCTCTAAAACGAGGACTGCATTGCACCGACTGGATTCCGGTAAGGCAACAATGGATGAGTTGCTTCGTGAAGCGATTGCTCGCCATAACAGAAAGCAGTGATATCGTGTTTTCAAAATACGAAGTGTATTCCACCGCGCAGTCTCTGGATTAAGACACTGGTTTGATATTTCAAAAAATTAACAAGTTGATTTGGAAATTTGCGTTGTATAGAATAACAAAAGTGTCCGGAAAGGTCTTACGCTTTCCGGACATTTCCGTTTATTGCAGCTAGACCTTTTCGGACAGGTTTTTGCTGCGGATTTACACTGTCCGAAAAGGTAGACCTTGTTGGATACTTAGTCATCGTCGATAAGATCGGCGAGCAGGCCGATAACGGTCAGCACGCCGAGAATAACTTTTCCTGCGTTCATCTTTTCACCTCGTTTCAGTTGTCAGAAAAGTTCTCGACGGCTTCGATGATGAGATCAACTACAGCGCCGACGGCCTGAAAGATTGGGCCTAATGGAATCATAAGCAACATCTCCTTTCATTAATACGCGTAGAGTAATTCTCCGGTCATTTCGTGCAACAGAGTAGGATCGTACAGCATTTCCTCGATTTCCTCCTCGGAACAGCCGTAATCCAAGAGTGCCTGCACCTCATCAGCAGAGACACCGAAGGCTTTTGCAACGCTGAATAAGTCATCGTAGTTCACGTGTGCATCTACGCAGAAGTCGCGGTAATATGGAGAATAATGCCGCCACCAATGCTCATAGCTGGTTCTCGGCGCAAATGCCCCGGTAGTGATACGGCCTGCTCGGTCGATTCTCAAAATCTCGCCCTCCTTTGGCTCCAGAATATCGGTGGGCGCTTTCAGCCGCAGCTTTTTGATGGCCTTGCAGAGGATTTCCTGCGTCGAGGCGTAAATTATAAAGCCATCATAGAACATCATGCACAGCGGGTTATCTCCGATAACGAACCAGATGGAGTTATCCTTGTCCAACACTGTAAAGACGAAAGAGCCCTCGACCGCTTCAGCCATAGCTTGCAGGCTGTCAAAGTCGAGGGCTTTCTGCTGTTCAAGGAGCTGAACGGCAACATAGCTGTCCGTTTCCACGCTTGTCAGCGGAAGATTTTCCTCCATACGGAGTTCTTTGTCATTCCAGAGAACTCCGTTGTGAGCGAGAGCAAAGCTGTTTCCGTCAACGTGACCAAGAAACGGGTGGTTATTCTGGTTAAACTGCGCGTTACCCTGAGTCGTCATGCGGGTGTGCCCCATGACGACATGGACGCCGTGCGGGATGTGGATTTTCATCTTCCGAGCGGGAATCGGACGCTTGTAGATACGCAGGCGGTCGTTGAAATTGTACGCAATACCGGTCGCATCCGTGCCGCGCACCTGACATTCGCGAGCCAGCGTATTCAATATTTTGTTCTTTGTGTGAGTGCTCAAGCACTCTTTGAAATCAATTAAACCGAATAAGCTGCACATATTTTAAGCCTCCTCGCTCGCGGTAATAGGTTCATTTACGTAAAGTCGTCGTTCTTTGAGATACTGGATAAGTTCTGGCTCGGTGATGTCATCCAGAAAATCAAACCAGCTAAGCTCCTGTACAGCGGTGTCCGACATGGAAATAGCCACCTCGACCAGATGATTTACCATCTGCAAGGTGGCTTTCAAAGTATTGAGTTTCAAAGTGCCGCGGAACATACGGATTTCAACCGTATCTGCATTCGTGAGATTGACCGCAGTATATCGCCCCGCGCAGGAATTTTTCGCATGGTTCATCTGCTCGGACGGCGTAAGACGGATACCGTATCGAGCCGCCCAGCGGTTCATCTGGGATTGCGTGCGGCGGCTGAACCGCAGCAGCTCCGCCCAGAACTTTTCGACGAAGTAAAGCAGGCGGGCAATCGCGGCTTCCTGCTGTTCATAAGTACAGCCGAATGCCAAGCGGGAGATGTGAACGTGCAAGCCGCAAGTTCCTGCCGCATGGCTGAGATAGCCCATGCTCTGCGCCTTGCGGAGGACTTCCGCCCACGGCATTTCGTTCAGCTGATATTCGAGCGTCATCGGGTGAGTGACTAACTCAAGTCCTTCATCCAGACTACCGTCTGTCTTGATGTACAGGTTCTCGGCATCCTTGTTCGCAATATCGAGCAGCTTCTGCGCGTTGCTGTTTACCGTGCCGCCGTCATCGATTTCGAGCTCCACGCCGAAATGCCGCAGGCCCTTGCCATGAAACACAAGATCCGGTGTGTAATTGTACTCGTGTATAATGTTACAATGCTCATCCCAGCAGGATGCGCAGTAGGCGTTGTCGTCATTATCCCAATACGCGCGGTCACGATGAATAATGCGGTTGCAGTCTTCGCAGCGGACGTAGTATTCATCAAAGCAGTGGTCGCAGAGTGTGTGGGTATCGTCCTCGACGGCGTTTTCCTCGTAGACCCGCTCGGCACAGTGGTCACAGATTACGGTCAGGCGGTCGGCACAATCCTCGCAGAGCCAGTCGCCTTCCGCTTGATACATGTCTTCAATTGGGTATTCTGCACCGCAGTTTGCACAAATTCTCGTTTCGCTCATTGTCTGTTCCTCCATTTCGTTTGGTAAAACTTAATACTCTTCGGCAAGCAGCATAGTAGAATGCGTCAAATCGTCGATGACGAACACCTTCGCGTTTACGGCATCATCACACGGCACATCAAGCTCGTAGCGGTACGGCGGCTGCTCCTGCTTATGGACGATGTGCTGACCGGTTGGCGTTTTGGTAAGGATAAACACTTGCAGGTAATCCTTTCTCGGCACTTCCATCGTCAAAACCATGTGCCACATGAGGTTGATCAGCCACGATGGGATTTCATTCTCCACGCCACGTGTCAGGAATTTTTGATTTTTGAACATGTTTCTTCTCCTTTCAAACAAAAATAGGCCACAGGGAATTACCCTGTGGCCCTCATGAATATAATATATATTTTATCTGATTGGAAAAACGGACAGTACAAGCTCTGCTGTTCAAGAGTAATATCTACAGTCAAAATTTGAATTTTGAATATAGATAAGTGACTTTTGTTTCTTATTATGATATGCTGTATCTGCATGGGATAGAGGATCAATCGGATATGCACATAGCTGTAATGGTCTAGGCGTTTTGATTTGAGATAGGTTGTATTGTGAATTGATTACGAGCGTTGGAAGTACGCTGTCACGCGGAAGTCTAAAACTACTATGGCGTTCGCAATCTCGAGCTCTTTTATAATATAAGGGGATTTAGTCATATGATTCATTTAATCGCAAGTGATATTGACGGGACGCTGCTGCAAGGCGGACAGACCCGATTAGACCCGGCGCTGTTTGACGTTATTGAACGGCTGGAACAGCACGGAATTCGTTTTGCGGCGGCGAGCGGCAGACAGTATACCAATCTGCGGCGGCTGTTTGCCCCTGTCGCGGACAAAATCGACTATATCTGCGAAAACGGCAGTCTGGTCATCAGCGACGGCAGTGTGCTGTATAAGCAGGTGATCGACCGGGCGCTCGGCACGAAGATTCTGCGCTGCATGCTGGAGATGGAGGGCTGCGAACCGCTGCTGAGCGGAGTCATGCAGTGCTATGTTCAGCCAAAGGACCCGGCTTACGCGGACCATATGCGATATTTTGTGGGGAATGATGTAGCGGTTGTAGAGGATCTGACGGCGGTGCCGGAGCCGTTTCTGAAAATTGCGGCGTATTTCCCGGACGGCGCCACCGAAGAATACCGTCTGCGTATCGCGCAGGCTGCGGGAGGGGCGATGCGGCCTGTGGTTTCCGGTATGGCGTGGGTGGACCTGCTGCCGCAGGACTGCGATAAAGGCACAGCGCTTGCGGTTTTGCAGCGCCATCTTCATATAAATCGAGAAGAAACGATGGCTTTCGGGGATAACGAAAATGATGTGGAGCTGCTTCGGCAGGCGGGACTGTCCTATGCGATGAAAACAGGCAATCCGTGCGTTCTTCGACTGGCAGACCGTGCGGCGGATGATGTCATATCCGAACTGAATATGCTGCTGAGCGAATTGGAATAAGACGATTTTGATCAGAACAAAAAAACACCACCCTTGCGGGTGGTGTTTTGAAGAAAAGGAGAATTAGGATTTTGTCGTGAGCTTAAACAGAACAGCGCCGTGCGTATCGATCGAGCATACAATGCCGGAGGAAACGACAGCATCGGGCTGGTCGCCCCAGAGGTCGTGAACCGTGTATTCACCGGACAGACCGAGTTTGTCCAGCGTGATCTCGCGCTTTGCCGGAAGATTGCCGAGATTGAATACGGCAAGGTAGGTGTTACCCTGCTCATCTTCAGCCTGCCATGCAATCGTGTCGCAGACATTCAGAATTTCGCGGGCGTTCCGGCTGTCCTTCAGCAGTGCCAGCACTTCCGGGTTGGTAATCAGGCCGAGCGTCCATTCATCCAGATCGGTCAGCTCGCAGCCAAGCATAAGCGGCGAACGGAAAATCGACCACAGCGTCAGCATGGTGCGCTGCTCGGGGCGGGTCAGAAGCGTGTTGCGCTCGAAAACGCCGTGCTCGCAGCCGCGAATGGAGATATGGCCGACCGGAAGCATATCGCAATCCGGGAAGCAGCCGTTCGATACGTAAGGACTCCAGTTGCGGCAGCGCATGAACATTTCAGTAATATCTTCCCAGCGGTCCCAGAAATCGTTGGTAATGCGCCACATATTGGCGTATTTGCGCAGGTGGTCCGCCTGTTCCACCATGGCCGGTCCGGGAGAAAGACTCAGCACAATATCGCGGCCGCAATGCTGAATTGCTGCGGCGATCATTTCGATTTCTTCTCTGCCGGAATAGTCGTAATCCTGATTGATACGGCGGTAAACCACGCAGATGTCATCTACCTTGACGAAATCGACGCCCCACGAAGCGTACAGCTCGAACAGAGAGTCGTAATAGGCCTGTGCGCCGACGGCAACGGGATTAAGACCGTACATATCCGAGTTCCAGGCGCAGATAGAAGCCGTGTGAGCAATATCACGCGCATGAACATCGGTACCCTTGATGGGTACGTTCTTTACAACCGCCTGACGCGGAATGCCGCGCATGATATGAATGCCAAATTTCAGTCCCTTGCTGTGAATGTAGTCAGCAATCGGTTTGAAGCCTTTTCCGTCTGCGGCGGAGGGAAAACGATTTGGGGAGGGCATCAGACGGCCGTATTCGTCCATGCAGAGCTCAGCAAAGGCGTGATAGGCGGTAGAATCTGCGGTCGGCTCCGACCACTGAATATCGCATACAACGTATTCCCAGCCATAGGGCTTCAGATGCTCTGCCATATAATCCGCGTTACGGATGAGGTCCTCTTCCGTAACGGAGGCACCGTAGCAGTCCCAGCTGTTCCAGCCCATCGGCGGATTGACAGCAAACAAGTTCTTGTCCATAATTACCCTTCTTTCATAAATCATGTAAATCTGAAATTGTATGATCAAATCCGACTGGTTTGTCTTGACAAATTGGATTATAGCACTATTATAAAAAGTATCAAATGACTTAAAAAAGCAAAAAATATTTTTCTGCGATAAAATTTATAAAATTTTATTAGATATGTTTGATAAAGTCAGCTCGGAAGGGACGGACCGACATGGTAGTATATCTTTTTAATTTCAACACCTGCCAGGATCTAGCGCTGCTGGAAATCGGCGATCAGCAGTGTTCGCCGCTGTATGCCTTTGGCCCGAATATTCGTAATGAATACATTTTTCATTACGTTGTATCGGGAAAAGGTGTGGTTATGCTTCAGCCCTCCGGCGAAAAAGGACAGAATATTCTCTCCGAAACGATTGAAGTCAAGGCGGGAGAAGGTTTTCTGATAGAGCCGCATACCGCGCATATGTACCGCGCTGATGAGAACGACCCATGGCATTATATCTGGATCGTATTCACCGGCCTGAGCGTACCGTCGTATCTCCGTGCGTGCGGCCTGACGCGGAATAATCCGGTTTTTTACCCCCAAAGCTATGCGCATGCGGTATCTTCCCGCGTCCGGGAGCCGCTTCGTCAGATACTCGGCCACCCCGATGCCTCAAAAGCGTTCATTATCGGGCAACTGCATCTTTTCTTTGACGGACTGATGGAAAATACCGCAGTACAGTCAAAAAACGTTACGACGGATATCAATATCGCCAATGTCTACATTGCGGAGGCGATGCGCTATATCGAATCGCGCTATGCGGATATTCGCTCGCTGGATGAAATTGCCGGTTTCTGCAATGTCACCCGAAGCCATCTGGCAAGGCTGTTTCGCAGCACGCTGCATGTCACATTGCAGGAATATTTGATCAATTATCGAATGGGTAAGGCCAAAGAGCTGCTGGTCAACACCAATCTGCCGATTTATCAGATTGCGCAGCAGGTTGGCTATGAAGGCGCGCTGCAATTCAATAAAGCGTTTAAGAACAGAATGCAGGTGCCGCCCAGAACGTGGCGGCTGCAGAACCGGCTCCGGCTGAGCGGCGACCCTGACAGAAAATAGATATGCAAAAATGTACGTACATTTTATTTACAAAAATGAAAACATACGTTATAATAGGAGATGTAATAATGATAATGACAAATCAAGGAGAATGAGGTATGGCACAGCCCAAATATCAGCTGTTACAGCAATGGCTGAGGGACCAAATAAATAGCGGAGAATACACTGCGAATCAGCAGATTCCGACGGAACTGGAGCTTGCTGAGCAGTTTGGATATAGCCGGCAGACGATACGGCAGGCGATCAGCGGCCTGGAGCAGGAGGGCCTGCTGAAGCGGACGCCGGGGCGCGGCACGTTCGTATGTCAGCAGAATGCCGGCCGGGTGAACCGCAGCGAATCCCGCACCCGCAGAGTCGGTGTGCTGACCACGTATCTAGACGATTATATTTTTCCCGGCATCATCAACGGCATCGAGCGGGTGCTGAGCCGTCATGACTATCTGTTTACGCTGGGACTTACGCACAATAAAACGCTGGACGAAGCGACGGCGTTGCAGAAGCTGCTGGCGGACGGTGTGGACGGACTGATCATCGAGGGCACCAAAACGGCTCTCCCTACGCCGAACGAAGGTATTCTGCAAAGTTTTCGCGATGCAGGCATCCCCATGGTGTTTATCAACGGCTGCTATGACGGCGCAAACGACAGCTACGTACTGATGGATGATGTACAGTCGGGCGAGCTGCTCACGCAGCATCTGATTGACCAGGGGCATACGCAGATCGGCGGGATTTTCAAATCCGATGATATTCAGGGCGTAAAACGCTACGAGGGCGTTGTAAAGGGAATGCAGAAGAATAACGGGCACATCAAGGATGACTGCATTCTGTGGTACACGACAGAGGATGTCCGCTATCTGTTCGAGGGCTCTATGGATGAAATGATCCTCAAGCGTCTGGCGGACAGCACAGCGGTGGTATGTTATAATGACGAAATCGCCGCAAAGCTGATCGATGTGCTGCGGCGCGCCGGAAAGCGCGTTCCGGACGATCTGTCGGTTGTCGGCTTCGATAATTCGCCGTTCGCCGGCTCGCTGCTGTACAATCTGACGACTGTGACCTATCCGGCAGCGGATATCGGAGAAACTGCCGCAAATGTATTGATGCGCTGTCTGGAAGATCCGGAGCATAGAGAACATATTAAAATCAAGCCTAATATTGTTGAACGCGGTTCTGTACGCTGCCTGAAATAATACCTTTTTGGATAATATGAATAAAAAAGACGGGAAAATTCAGTGCATTTTCCCGTCTTGCTTTTTGTACGTACAATTGTTACAATAAAAATACAAAAGATACTTACATATCGGTGAGTACAGCAAAAAGAAGGTGCGTACAAATGAGCATGACGGAACAATTCAATGTACAGCCTGCGCCGCAGCGCAAGGTGCTGGGCATTGAATTCGGTTCTACACGAATCAAGGCCGTCTTGACCGACGGACATGGTGCGGTCCTTGCAACAGGAAGTCATACATGGGAAAATCAGCTGGTCAATGGCATCTGGACCTATCCGCTGGAGCAGGTATGGAACGGCCTGCAGGCGTGCTACCGCGATATGGCGGACCGGTACCGGATGCGGTACGGCAGTCCGATCACCGTTCTGGATGCAATCGGCTTCAGCGGCATGATGCACGGCTATCTGGCATTTGACCGCGACGGCAATCAGTTGGTTCCATTCCGTACATGGAGAAACACCATTACCAACCGGGCGGCCGACCTGCTGACCAAACAGTTTTCGTTTAATATTCCGCAGCGCTGGAGCATCGCGCACCTGTATCAGGCGATTCTGAACGAGGAAGCGCATGTTTCCTCCATAGATTATCTGACAACGCTGGCAGGATACGTACATTGGCAGCTGACCGGAGAACGCGTTCTTGGCGTCGGCGAGGCGTCTGGCATGTTCCCGATCGACAGCGCCGCAATGACCTACGACGCCGATATGGTGGACCGCTTTGACCGGCTGGTTGCCGGGCATCATTTCAGATGGAAGCTGCTGGACATTCTTCCACGGGTCCTGCCCGCGGGCGTACAGGCCGGCCGGCTGACACCGGAGGGTGCACAGCTGCTGGATCCGACCGGCGAGCTGCAGCCCGGTACACCGTTCTGTCCACCGGAAGGCGATGCCGGAACCGGCATGGTCGCGACAAACTCGGTCGCCGAGCGCACCGGCAATGTATCGGCAGGCACCTCCATTTTCGCAATGGTCGTGCTGGAGCGCCCGCTCAGTCGGGTATATCCGGAGATCGACATGGTGACGACGCCGGACGGCAAGCCGGTTGCCATGGTGCACTGCAACAACTGCACCTCGGAGATTAACGCATGGGCAGGCATGCTTCAGGAGTTCGCACACTGCATCGGAAGCGATCTGAGTGATGACAGACTTTATTCGCTGCTATATTCCAAAGCGGCGGAGGGAGAAAAAGACGGCGGCGGCCTTCTGTGCTGCAACTATCTGTCGGGTGAGCCGGTCGTTGACATGGAGGAGGGACGGCCTCTTCTGGTACGCCGTCCGGAAAGCCACCTGACGCTCGGAAACTTTATGCGCGTACAGTTGTATTCTGCTGTGGCAACCCTTAAAATAGGAATGGAGCTGCTGACCGAAGGAGAATCCGTCAAGCTGGATCGACTGATGGGCCACGGCGGTCTGTTCAAGACACCGGAGGCAGGGCAGAAAATCATGGCTGCTGCGATAGGTGTTCCTGTATCGGTTATGGAAAACGCCGGCGAGGGAGGCGCGTGGGGTATCGCGCTGCTGGCGGAATATATGCTGAGCGGAGAGGGAATGACACTGGCGCAGTACATGGAACAGAACGTCTTTACGGATATGCCGATCATCGAAAAGGATCCGGCTCCCGCGGACATTGCCGGATTTACCGCTTATATGCACGCATATCAGGGACTTCTGGCTGTTGAAGAAACCGCAATACAGGCGGTATGAAAAACGCAGGGGAAAACAGAAAGGAAGATACCGCATGGCACTGAAGGATTATGAATTTTGGCTGATTGTAGGCTCTCAGCATTTATACGGTGAAGAAACGCTCCGTCAGGTAAAGGAACACGCGCAGATCATGACGGAGGGAATGAACCGGTCGGGCAGGCTTCCCTGCTCGCTGGTATTGAAGCCGGTAGCAAAGACTCCGGATGAAATCACGGAGGTAATGCGGGCGGCAAACGCCGACAGCCGCTGCGCGGGCGTGATCGTCTGGATGCACACGTTTTCGCCCTCTAAGATGTGGATCGGCGGACTGTCGGTGCTCCAGAAGCCGTACTGCCACTTCGCAACGCAGTTCAACCGCAACATTCCGAACGAAGGCATCGACATGGATTTCATGAACCTGAACCAGTCGGCGCACGGCGACCGCGAACACGGCTTCATCGCAGCGCGCATGCGTCTGCCGCGCAAGATCGTTGCAGGATACTGGGAAGATGCAGATGTACAGGAAAAAATCGGTGGCTGGATGCGTGCCGCAGTAGGCGCGGCCGTAAGCCGCGAGCTGAAGGTCATGCGCTTTGGCGATAATATGCGTCAGGTCGCGGTGACCGAAGGCGATAAGGTCGAAGTACAGATGAAGCTCGGCTGGCAGGTGAATACCTATGCAGTCGGCGATCTTGTTGCAGTGATGAATCAGGTAAGTGAGCAGGAAATCGACAGCCTGATGAAGGAATATCAGCAGAATTACGAGTTCGCGACCGATGACATGGAAACCGTCCGCTACCAGGCGCGCGAGGAGATCGCCATTCAGAAAATGCTGGATGAGCACGGCTGCGGCGCATATACCAATACCTTTGAGGATCTCTGGGGCATGGAACAGCTTCCCGGCATTGCTTCGCAGGACCTGATGGCAAAGGGTTACGGCTACGGCGGCGAGGGCGACTGGAAGGTATCCGCGCTGACGCACATCATGAAACAGATGAGCGAGGGCGTCCCGGGCGGAACGGCCTTCATGGAGGATTATACCTACGACCTTGAGCCGGGCAAGGAGCTTTCGCTCGGTGCGCATATGCTGGAGGTCTGCCCGTCTGTTGCGGCGGAAAAGCCGCGCATCGAGGTACATCCGCTGGGTATCGGCGGCAAGGCTGCACCAGCACGTCTGGTCTTTGAGGGACATCCGGGCAACGCCATTGTCGTTTCGCTGATCGATATGGGCGGCCGTCTCCGCATGATTGTACAGGATATTGAATGCATCAAGCCGATTTACGAAATGCCCAATCTGCCGGTAGCCCGCGTTATGTGGAAGGGTATGCCGGATCTGAAAACCGGTATCCACGCATGGATCATGGCAGGCGGCGCGCATCATACGGTGCTCTCCTATGCCGTTACCGCTGAGCAGATGGAAGACTGGGCAGAGATCATGGGCATTGAATTTGTTCATATTACGAAGGATACCACCATTTCGGCACTCAAGCAGCAGCTGCTCGTGTCCGATCTGGCATGGAAGCTGAAATAAGGAGGGGAGAGACGCTATGCTGGAACAGCTCAAGCAAGAGGTGCTGGAAGCCAATCTCCTGCTCCCAAAGCACAAGCTCATCACATTTACCTGGGGTAATGTATCCGGTATCGACCGGGAAAAGGGCCTGATCGTTATCAAGCCGTCGGGTGTGGAATATGAGGACATGACGGCGGATGATATGGTCGTGGTCGATCTGAACGGAACGGTTGTCGAAGGTTCGCTTCGCCCGTCCTCGGACACCCCGACGCACATCGAACTGTATCGCTCCTTCCCGGATATCGGCGGCGTCGTACATACGCATTCCCGCTGGGCAACGACTTTTGCGCAGGCCGGCATGCCGATTCCGGCGCTCGGCACGACGCATGGCGACTATTTCTACGGTGCGGTCCCCTGCACGCGCGCAATGACGCCGGCAGAGATCGCGGGCGAGTACGAGAAGGAGACCGGCAAGGTGATTGTCGAGACCTTCCGCGATAAAAACCCGAATCAGGTCCCGGCGGTCATCGTTCACAGCCATGGCCCGTTCACCTGGGGCGCGACGCCGAAAAAGGCGGTAGAAAACGCCGTTGTGCTGGAGGAATGTGCGCTGATGGCATGGCAGGACCTGCTGGTTTCCAACAATACCGTGCAGCCGATGCAGCAGGAGCTGCTGGACAAGCATTATCTGCGCAAGCACGGCAAAAACGCTTATTACGGTCAGAAGGCCTGAAAATAAAAACGCCGTCGCCTGCTGGACGGCAGCGCATAAGGAGGGCGGAATAAGCAGCAGAGAAGTAGAGTAGAAGAGATAACAGGACAAAAACAGAGAAAGAGGTATGAAAAATGAGAAAAATGTGGAAAAGAGCTCTGGCAGGCGTGCTGACAGCCAGCATGGCACTTTCGCTGGCGGCATGCGGCGGTTCGTCTTCTAACGGCGGCAGCAGCGCAGACGGCAGCACGACGCTTGAGGTCTGGTCGTCCAACCTGTCGGATTCGCAGCGCGAAAACGTAAAGAAGCTGGTAGCACAGTATGAGGAGCAGACCGGCGTCAAGGTCAACTATACCGAGTTCTCCTATGACATGCTGCATGACAAGATCCTCTCCGCGGCTGCGGGTGGCAATACGCCGGACGTTGCGTGGGGCCTGCCCGAGTGGACCGGCGAATTCCACAGCATGGGCATTCTGGAGGACCTGTCCGACCGCTACGCAAACTGGGACGACGCTTCCGTACTGAGCGACGCGGTCATGAAGGGTATGTCCATCGGCGATGAGATCATCGGTGTGCCGTACGAAATGACGGTTCGCGCTTATCTGTGCCACGAGAATATCATGAAAAAGGGCGGCGCGTCCGTACCGGCTACCTGGGATGATGTGCTTTCCATGACGGATTTCAAGGATAAGACCGGCACCTATCCGTATGCGCTGGCCTGCACGGGCGTGCGTGCTCCGCAGGAAATGATCGTTTATCTGGCGCAGAAGGGCCTTGAGATCTGCTCGCTGCAGGATGACGGCATGTACAAGAATACCTGGAAGGACAATGCAGACCAGCTGGCCGCAGCGGCAGACGTGTTCCAGTTCTATAAGGACTGCATCGACAGCGGCGTTGTCGATCCGAACTCCAAGAGCTTCGGCTATGAAGAGACCGACGACAACTTCGTCAACGGCTTCTCCGCTAGCTACGTAACCGGCAACTGGCTCCAGGAAAAAGAGGACGCCAATCCGGAAGTGATGTCCGATGTTACCGTAGAGCCGATTCCGGTACCGGAAGGCGGCACGCCGGCAACCTACATGGAGCTGAAGCCGCTGTTCCTGTTCAACACCAGCAAGAACAACGACGCAGCATTCGACTTTGCGACCTACGTATGCGGCAAGGAATGGCAGCAGGGCGTTTACTCCAGCGCATCTCCGCGTTCCGATGTAACCGTTCCGGGCAAGTGGACCGAGGACTTCCAGGCTCTGTCCGATAACGGCGTTGCATTCCCGCCGGTAACGCTGGGCAGCATTTCTCAGGCTATGATCGATTCCATCGCTAAGGTTCTTCAGGAGGGCATGACGCCGCAGGCAGCAGCAGAGTGGCTGGCCGATGCAGTCAACACTTCTCTGAAAGAGTCCGGCGAGCTGAGCGCTTCGTAAAAAGAAAATGGTGCATACCGGAGCGGAAGCCGTTCCGGTATGCATACTCTTAATCCTGGAGAAAGGTGGAGAAATATGCCGGAAAAGAAGAAAAAATACTTAACACGCGACCAAAGAGACAACCGGACAGCCTGGATCATGCTGGCGCCCGCTCTGCTGTTTCTGGCGGTAATGATTGCCTATCCGCTGGGCAAGGTAATCCATGATGCGTTTTCTCAGGTAAACCTGATAAAGCCCAATGTTTCCGGATTTGCAGGTCTGGATAACTTCAAGACAATTCTCAATGATGAACACTTCTGGAATGATGCGAAAAACACCGTAATCTGGACAGTGTGCTCGGTAGCCGGTGAGTATATCGTCGGCATGCTGGCAGCTGTTCTGCTGAATCAGAAATTCAAGGGTCGCGCAATTTTCCGAACCTGCGTCTTTATTCCCTGGCTGGTTCCGATCATCGTTGCAGGCATGACATGGGACTGGATGCTCAATACAGATTTCGGCATTGTAAACTACCTGTTGACTCATCTGCATATCGTCCAGGCTCCGATAAACTTCCTCGGTGACGCCAGATTTGCTATGGCGACAGTTATTTTCGTAAATATCTGGCGCAGCTTCCCGTACTACACGATTTCTTTCCTGGCTGCGATGCAGTCGATTCCCGGCGACCTGTCGGAGGCAGCGGCGATCGACGGCGCGGGCATGTTCACCCGCTTCTTCCGCATTACGCTGCCGCAGCTGAAGTCGGTATCGCTGGTCATCGTATTCATCCATGTCATCTGGACCGCGATCAACTTCGACTTTATCTGGGTCATGACAGAGGGCGGCCCAAACTACGCTACCGAAACGCTGCCGATCATGATCTATCGTTATTCGATGAAAAAGTTCAATGTCGGCGCAGCGTCCGCGCTGTCTACCATGATGTTTACGGTCATGACGATCCTGTTCGTATTCTATTACCGCAAACGAGAAAAAATCAACAGCCAGGCAGGCTGAGAAAGGGGCGGAAAAAATGGGCAGTAAAAAAACAAGGGCGGCTGTTTCCGCCGTTACCTACATTCTGATCAGCATTCTGGCGGTCATCTGTGTTTTCCCATTCTTCTGGATGCTGATTTCTGCATTGAAACCGAAGGATGAGATCCGTTCGGCAGTTCCTTCGCTGCTGATCGACAATCCAACGATCGATAACTTCCGTCGCGTGCTGGTCGATAACGGCTTTCTTACCTATATTAAGAACAGCTTTGTCGTTTCCCTCGCCGCAACGCTCATCTCCATGATCATTGCGGTGCTGGCCGGCTATGCGCTGAGCCGTTACTACCGCAAGCGCATCGTGAAGACTTCGAACTTCATGATGATGCTGTCGCAGATGATTCCGGGCGTTCTTCTTCTGGTACCTCTGTATATGATCATGCAGCAGATGCATATGCTGGAGACGCACATTTCTCTGGTGCTGGCATACACCACGTTCGTCATTCCGCTCTGCACCTTTATGATGAGCAGCTTTTTTGACACGGTACCGATCGACCTGGAAGAAGCCGCCGAGATCGACGGCTGCTCCAAAGCAAAGACGCTGATCCGCGTCATTCTTCCGGTTTCGATTCCCAGTCTGATTTCGACCGGTCTGTATGCGTTCATCAATGCGTGGAATGAGTTCATGTTCGGCTACGTTCTGATTTCGTCCGATAAGCTGCGCACGCTGACGCCGGCTATCATGCTTTTCAAAGGCGCGAACCTGGTAGACTGGGGCGGCCTGATGGCGGCATCCGTCATTTCGGTCCTGCCGGTCACGATCATTTTCCTGTTCCTTCAGAAATACTTCCTTGCCGGTCTGATGAGCGGTTCGGTCAAGGGCTGATGGAGGTTTGCCATGAAGCGTATCGCAATCAACGAAAACGGTATCCATATGGTCTTTGAGGTGCGCCGCGATAAGGTCCGGCTGGTGCATTTCTCCGCCCTTCCGATAGACGAGAACACACTCGTCCGGCAGGGAGAAAAGGACCTGTATTTCCCCTCCGAGATACAGGTGACCGGACGCAATCGCCCCAGCAACTGGCATGGTGCGAAAATCGTAGAGACCTCGCCCGGATATGAAATGAAGTATCTGGATTTCCGCGACAGCCGGAATGACACCGGCCGCAAGCTGGAATGGGAGACCGTTCACGAGGAAACCGGACTGCATCTGACCATGCATTATCAGTTTTATGACGGCATTCCGGTCGTCCGCAGCTGGACCGAGGTAACCAACTGCGGGACTGAAGCGCAGGGGCTGGAAGCGCTCTCCTCGTTCTGTCTGATGGGACTCGGCAAAGAGGGCCTGATTCGACCGGATCGCAAGCTGCGCCTCAGCGTTCCGCACCACTCGTGGAAACGGGAAATGCACTGGAACAGATACAGCTTTTCCGATCTGGGCTTGACCTTCACGGCCGGTTCCGATCCGGAAGCCGAATCGACGCAGGTCTTTTCGGTGAGCAATACGGGCAACTGGTCTACCAAGGAGTATCTTCCGATGGCGTATCTCGAGGATACGGAAGCCGGCGTATCGCTTTACTGGCAGATCGAACATAACGGTTCGTGGCACTGGGAGATCAGTGACTACGAAGGGCAGTATTATCTGGAGCTTGGCGGTCCGGATGAGCTGCATAACCACTGGTGGAAGCAGCTGATGCCGGGCGAGACCTTTGTTTCGGTTCCTGCCTGCATCGGTGTAGAAACCGCAGGCATGGATCGCGCTATGGCTGCACTGACCGAATACCGGCGGCGGATACGCCGCCCGAATCGTGACAATGAGCAACTCTCGGTCATTTTCAATGACTATATGAACTGCCTGTCCGGTGACCCCACGACGCAGAAGGAACTGGAAATGATTCCGAAGGCGCGGGAAGCAGGATGCGAATACTTTGTCGTAGACTGCGGATGGTATGCGGACGGCGCATGGTGGGACGGCGTCGGTGAGTGGCTCCCCTCGGAAAAGCGCTTTCCGGGCGGCTTCAAAGAGGTCATGGATGCCATACGCGACGCGGGCATGATCCCAGGCGCATGGCTGGAGCTGGAAGTCATGGGCGTCAACTGTCCGCTGGCAAAGCAGCTTCCGGACAGCTGGTTCTTCATGCGGCACGGCAGGCGTGTGTGCGATAAGGGGCGCTATCAGCTCGATTTCCGCAATGCGGAGGTTCGGGACTATGCCGAGCGGGTGATCGACCGCATGGTCAATGAATACGGCGTCGGCTATATCAAGATGGATTACAACATCGAGCCGGGCACCGGTACCGATCAGCAGGCCGACAGCACGGGTCAGGGTCTGCTGGAGCATAACCGGGCGTATCTGGCATGGATCGATCATATTTTTGAAAAATACCCGGAGCTCGTCATAGAAAACTGCTCAAGCGGCGGCATGCGGACGGACTATGCGATGCTGGCACGGCACAGCCTTCAGTCCACAAGCGACCAGACCGATTACCGGCAGTACGCGACTCTGGCCGCCAATGCACCGGCGGCGGTCACCCCGGAGCAGGCTGCGGTGTGGTCCTATCCGCTGACCGACGGTGATGAAGAAGAAACGATTTTCAACATGGTCAACGCAATGCTGCTTCGCATTCACCAAAGCGGCCATCTGGTCAATCTCAGCCCGGCTCGGTTCGCGCTGGTGAAGGAAGGCATTGCATGCTACAAGAGCATCCGGCAGGATATTCGGCGGGCGGTTCCGTTCTGGCCGCTGGGTCTGTCCTCGTACGGGGATTCGTGGGTATCTCTCGGACTGAAAGCCGGAAACAAAAACTACATTGCGGTATGGCGCAGCGACAGCGGAAACGATACCTGTCTGCTTCCCATTTCGCATCTGCGCGGAAAAGACGCAAGCGTAAAGTGCCTCTATCCGCAGAATGCCGCGTGCCGCTGCGCATGGCACAAGGAAAGCGGCGAACTTGCGGTCGAGCTGCCGGTGAATATCTCGGCACGACTGTTTGAAGTAAGTGCAAACGAATAAGGAGGAATCAAGGAATGGCAAAGATTTCTTTACAGAATATTAGAAAGGTATATCCCGGCGGCGTTGAAGTAGTGCCGAAACTTAATCTTGAAATCGCGGACAAGGAATTTGTCGTGCTGGTCGGCCCTTCCGGCTGCGGTAAATCGACTACGCTGCGTATGATTGCAGGTCTTGAGGAGATCACGGACGGTGATATGTATATCGGCGAGCGCCGCGTCAATGACGTTGCGCCGAAGGACCGCAATATTGCGATGGTTTTCCAGAGCTACGCGCTGTATCCGCATATGACGGTTTACAAGAATATGGCGTTCGGACTGTCGCTTCAGAAGATGCCGAAGGACGAAATCGACCGGAAGGTTCATGAAGTAGCTAAAATTCTGGATCTGGAGCATCTGCTGAACCGCAAGCCTAAGGCGTTGTCCGGCGGCCAGCGTCAGCGTGTCGCACTGGGACGCGCTATGGTGCGCGACCCTGATGTATTCCTGCTGGACGAGCCGCTGTCCAACCTGGATGCCAAGCTGCGTACCTCGATGCGCGCGGAGATTGCCCGCCTGCATAAAAGACTGGGCACGACCTTTGTCTACGTAACGCACGACCAGACCGAGGCGATGACGATGGGCGACCGTATCGTTGTTATGAAGAGCGGTATCATTCAACAGGCCGATACGCCGACAAACCTCTACAACAAGCCCTGCAATATGTTTGTAGCCGGCTTTATCGGTTCTCCGCAGATGAACTTCATCGACTGCACGATCGAAAAGGGAAAAGAAGGCTACGGCGTCAATTTTGCCGGCAAACTCATCCCTCTGCCGCAGGGCAAGTTCCCGGACAAGCTGATGGCGGAATACGCCGGAAAGACGGTGGTTCTCGGCGTCCGTCCGGAGGACTTCCATACGGAAAGCGCATTCCTGGAAATGAGCGAGGACAGCACGGTAGAGGCCGAAGTTGAAATCGCAGAAATGATGGGTGCGGAAATTTATATCCATGCTGTATGCGGCGGTCAGAAACTTATCGTGCGCGCACCGTCCCGCGTGCAGGCGGAAAGCGGCGACCATATTTCGCTTGCTATCGATAAGAACAAAATTCATCTGTTTGACAAAGAAACCGAACAGGCAATCAATATTAAATAATTTATTCCTATTAAGCCACCTCTCTCTTCTAATATGGAAAACTCCGTATGGCTGAATATACGCCATATGGAGTTTTCTCGCTCATATGAGCACACAACACATCGCATTTGATGCAAGATTTTGCATTCATCTTAGGATGTTTATATGTCAGTAACATATCTGTTTCTCAAAAAACTCCACAATCCCCGCTTTCAGCACTCTCCACTCCCGGCCGACCTTTACGGCTGGGAGTTCTTCGTTTACGATCATCTTGCGCACTTGCTGGCGCGTGGTTTTGAGCAGGGCGGCGGTTTCTTTAACCGTCAGAATTTCGTCATTTCTCATGCCCAGGGGTCCTTTCTCTGTGTCTGCGGAGCGGAAGAAAATTCGTTGTTCTTCTGCTCTTTGTAGATGTAGTTGTGCAGTTTGCGAACCAGGACCTTTCGGAAGCCGTGGTTGCCATACAGGTCTTCCTGCGGGGAAATACCGTACTTTTCAGAGTAGTACCGCAATTCTTTCTTGTCCATCTCGAATAAATGACAGACCTCAGCAATGGTATAAAACTCTTTCATGTTGCGATAATCGATATATTTCATCGAAAATCAGCTCCTTGATATGGATTTAGATAGTGAAAACGCATTTCACCGCAATTCATGCTACCTTATACTTATGTTAGTTATTTCAGTGCAAAAGATGCAATTACAAGGAAAGAAAAATGCCTTGAAAAGCGTAGGCTTTACGATTTACAGCACAAATCTCAACTCCCCAACCCCTGCCGTATCCCGCAGGGTAGCCGGCTGCACACCCAGTTTTTCGAATTGCTTCCTTACGGTTTGGAGCTTATTCTCGGACAGCCCGCTGTTTTTCACAGCCTGTGCATAACTTTTGCAATCGGACAGCTTTTCGACCAGCAGCCGCATATTCTTCCTCGTAGCGGAGTGTTTGACGGTTTCAATCCGTGCGATGCAGTCAGAATATCGCACAAACGGCAGATTTGCGTGCAGTTTTTTCATATATGAGTGAATGGTTTTCTCCGACTCATTCATCACGGTTTTCAGGATTTCCTTGTTGCTGCCTTTGACCTCATCGGACAGGCCGCGCTTGAACTTCGCTCCCGAGCGGGATACCTCGAACCGTAGCATCGGCGCGTCATACTGCTCCAAAAGCTCTTCCTCCATCAGCTGAAACGTCTTATCATAGACCGTCAATGTGGTCGTTTTGCAGCAAATACGCCACGAATGCGCGTTCTTTTCCTTGTGATTGAGGAATCCTTTGCCGAATGTACACAGCTTGTACTGCTTCATGTACGGACTGCGGCGAATGACACGCAGTGCCTCATCAACCCATTTCTGCGACTCGGGGAAGAAGTCCAGACAGCAGTCGATGCGAGAGAGCGTCAGCTGTTCGAACTCGCAGTCCAGACCGATTTTATGCAGCAGACCGGTCATCCGGTTATCAAGCGACTTCAGCCGGTTTTCCTTTGCGGTGAACACTTTCTTGGGTGAATATTCTCCGCGCAACAAAGTGTGCGGATTGAGCCGAAACCGGATAGAACAGGCGATATTTTTGCTCGTTTTGTTCCTGCTGCGCTTCTGCTTGTACAGATAAAGTACGACGCCCTGACCGCAGTACGAGGTGCAGATATACTTCTCGATGCCTTTGTCAGAATGATATGTCGCGTCCGGGTAGAGTTTGCCAAAATTCAGACTTTTCAGATGCTGAAACACCTTGTTGAAGCTCTTCTGGGACAGTCTATGAAATAATTCAATCGTATGGATACCGTAACGAAAAGCCATTTCACACACCGCCTTTCGCAAAGCAGGCGATTACAGCTTCATGCAGATCGTCCGATGATTCACAGATTGCATACAGTTCATTGACGGCTTCCACTGCACGGTCATCCGTGTCAGAGATGATATCAAGGTTCATCTGAAAGTCGGCGTCATTCCAGAGCAGCAGTGCCTTTGCGCGTTTGCCGTCGCGCCCGGCTCGTCCTGCCATCTGGTAGAATGACGCGACACTGAACGGCAGTTGAGAGACAATAATAAGGCGGATATCCGAAATATTCACGCCCATTCCGAACGCAGAAGTTGCAATCATGATATGTGCCTTACCGGAACGAAAGCGCGCTTCCTGCTCGGCTCGGTTAGACAGCCTGCTGTGGCAGAGAGCAATATTAGCAGCATGGATGACATCCAGAATCTGTTCAAAGAAACAATAGCAGAGTTCATGGAAGATGGTCTGGAAACCGAACTAGATGGCGAATTAGGGTACAGCAGGTACGATTATCGCAACAAAAGCACTGAAAACAGCCGTAATGGCCACAGCAGCAAGACACTTCGCACCAGTTTCAGTGATGTAGATGTTGCTGTTCCGCGTGACCGCAAGGGTGAATTTGAGCCGCAGCTGCTGAAAAAGAATCAAACCAGTATCAGCCAGGATATCGAAGAGAAATCCTCTCGATGTCCGCAAAGGGTATGACAACTAGCGATATCGCCGCACATATCCAGGATATTTGCGGCGTAGACGTCTCTGATACGACCGTAAGCCGTATCATGGATAAAATTCTGCCTGTCGCAAAGGAATGGCAGCAGATTATTCGTGTTTTACCGTTGACGACTGCCTTTGCTAATAAAGCGGTTACAACAGCCTGGGGATTGCTGTGGGGCCTGTTATTCTTTCATGAGCAGATTACGATTGGAAAGATCGTTGGTGTTGCGCTGGTAATTAGCGGTGTTATACTATTCTCCGCAGCGGATACGGAGGCTGTGAATGACTAATACGACATTGCTTTATGCAGGTATATTGCTGATTGGAGTATTCCTCAGTGCCATCTCTCAGGTAATGCTGAAAAAGGCAGCAGCACGACAGTATGTTTCTAAGGCAATACCGTATAATTGGACAAGAGTGATTTTCGAGTAAATTTTGTGTACTGACGAGGCGCGGTTTTGCGGTAATACTTGACGTATTACCGTGAAATCGCAACAAAGTCAGGGCACAAAATTTCCGCAAAGCGCCGCAGCTTTAATTGTGCGGTGTTGCCCTAAGCTGAAAGAGTATCTGAATCCGCTGGTTATCATTGCGTGTACAATCTTTGTCGGAACGACGCTGCTTAGCGTGTATGCCTATAAAGGTATTCCGCTGTTTAAGGGACCGGTATTGGAGGCAACAAGCTATATTTATATTACGATATTTGGTGTATGTATTTTTAAGGAAAAGCTAAATCCTAAGAAAATAGTCGCTCTGCTTCTAATTGTTGGCGGCATATTGGTGTATTCGCTGTTGGGATAAACATACAGAGATACATTGACATCGCCCATAAATCGTGATATAACGAAATCAGAGATTATTAATTGTTTTCTTCGGAGATATAACAGGATAGGTGGTAAGTTTGCCATGGATAAGGAAAATAAAGTTTACATCAGACGGCAGCTAGGTGCCTCGCCGGAGGGGAACAGGACGGGCAATATATCGCGCTGAACAAAATCAGCAGGTTGCATTGGGATGACATAACAGGCGGATTTCAGAAGCGGACACCGTATCCGCAAATTATGGGATACGTTGATCCGGCAGATGCGCCAAAGGTTCGCTACAGTGGAAGACATGATTATAGCAGGTACGGAATTAAAGTGTGTTTGATACGCAGCAAAACATCGCCAGAAGTGTGGGAAAAATTGCTGCAAGTGGTGCCGGAATGTCCGTATGTAAAACTACCGACATGCACAAAAACAATTCTTGAGATTTTAGGAAACTATCCGGAGGGGATGACTCGCAAGTCTCTTCGCGAGCAGATGCTGCAAAAAGGATATCCGAGTTATCGAATTCGGAGAGCGATAAAGACAATGGGGAAAGATGGCCGAATCACCTTGGAAGGCAGCAATTTTTCGCCCAATCAATTGGTTCGCCAATCGGCTGGCAAAGAAGGAGATTCCTAAAGAAGAATCAACAAAAACAGAGAACAATAGAATAGGTTTAGTCCAGCTGAACTGGGGTCGCTGAGTTTGTTTGCTATAGTTTTAGTGGCTATAGGCTGTGTTCTGTTTTGCCCGTTACAGGGATATCTAAGCAATCTTGCTATGAAATATCAGGAGGAAAAGTCTATGAAAGCTAAAATGATAAAAGTTACTGCCACTGTCGCCAACGGTATTCTATGTGTAGTACAGGCTGTGGGCACTAATCTTTTGGCTTCAGCTCTGCTGGCCTAAGCCTATTGTATTGAAATCTAAGCTTTTTGCTGGGGTTAGGAACTTATAAAGAGATATAATAACAGCGCAGAGGATGACCGGCGGTCGTTTGTTACGCCTATATAGTCGGCGCGATATATTATTATATTGTGGAACGATCTATTTCAAAATTACTAACCCAAAGACGATTGCTTTCGCATGATTTATCTAAAATCGAAAACAAAAAAATGGAAGTTCAGTGAGTGGAAGAGCGAGATTAGTACAGAGATGATTTAATGAGCTAATGAAGTAAAATGCCTGCTTACAACTTGGATGAGATACACCCCACCCCCATCTCCTCAAACTTTCCCAACAGTTTTATAAAATCAGATTTCTTAATCCTGCAATCTTTCTGAACGGCTGCGAGCGAAACGCAGCCGTTCGCTTTTTTTGCGATACGGCGCAGCTTTTTCTTGGTCTTCTCGCGATACCTGGAAGCATTGATACAATCCAGCAGCTCGGGAAGTGAAATCGGGTCAAAGTGCGTCATATGCAGCCGATGCAGAAACTTATGCTGATGCATCTCAACTTGCGAGCCAAGCTCGACAAGCTGGCTTTCCCAATCCTTAGATTTGGTCAGTTTAGTGATTTTCAAACGTCCAAACCGCAATTCCAGTCGAAGAATATGCTCGTCAATCT
>UMLG01039653.1_pt1 | contig 40761 bp, 34 predicted proteins | sample 1966511 | NCBI WGS metagenome assembly UMLG01 (sample SAMEA4836195, study PRJEB28245) | human gut metagenome | biome: gut microbiome; material: fecal sample | place: Denmark | collected 2008
AGGCGAAAGCCTTTGCGAGAGCAACAAAAGAAAATACACTTCATTTTTCATAGTCAACGCAATGCGTTGACTATGTTTTTAGCGTTTCTGTTTATAATGGCTGTCGCCTGTTTTAACAAACTAAGTCTTAACACGCAAACAGCGTGGCTGTTTGCGCCTGATAAATTGTTATACCGAAAGATTTTATGGGCGCTGCCCAAACCCGCAATTTTTGAAAAAATTGAGTAAACTTTTTTGCTTTTAGGAGGATAATTTAGCGTTAGCTAAATTTCAATGCCCAACCGACACTCCGCTAAACCACAATTTACCCCAACTTTTGATAAAGAACCATTTTTATTAAAGGTTTGGTAAATTACGGTTTAACCATTGCTTTGCCAATTAATTATAAAAGTTTAGTCAACCTTTTCAACGGTTGTTGGTGTGGGTAAAGCCCACAAATACTTTGCGTTTACACAATCTAACGATAGCCAAACGGCAAGCTGTTTGGCAGCCTAAACACAACGGTGTTACCCTTTAAATGCGACAGCAACAAGAAAAGCCACTTGTTATATAATTTAAAAAACGACCGCTGTCATTATCGGACAGCGGTCATTATGATTATATAATTTTATTACTTGCTTTCCTGCAAAGTTATGGTAACTTTATCTGTACTGCCGTTTGAGCTGCGGTAATATTCAAGCTCAATTGTATCGCCTGCTTTATGGCTTTCGAGTATATCATAAAACTCGGCGAAGTTGCTTACCTTTTTACCGTCGGCACCTGTGATAATATCGTTTTCTTTAAGGTCTGTGTTTGCGCAAGGACCGTCCTCGTCAATGCTGTAAATCGCAATGCCCGCAGGCGTGTTTCCACTGCTCTGTACATTTTCACCTGTAACGCCAATTTTTACTCTGCCCTGCACATAGCCGTATTTCATAATGTCATCAATAACATCTTTTACTGTGGCAGAAGGAATTGCAAAGCCCATACCCTCATAATCTGTAGCGGCGATTTTTGCGGATGAAACTCCGATTACCTGACCGTACATATTTACAAGAGCGCCGCCGGAATTGCCGGGGTTAATGGCTGCATCTGTCTGAATGAATTTTACATTTGTCGTAATACTGCTCTGTCTGTCAACTGCAGATACAATACCCTGAGTGATTGAGTTGTTATACTTAACTCCGCCGGGATTACCTATAGCTATTACACTTTCACCAAGTGAAACATCTTTGGAGTTACCGAAGTTTGCGACCTTAAGTCCGCTTGCATCGTCCATTTTCAAAAGAGCAAGGTCTGTGCGTGTATCGTAACCAACAACACCTGCTTTGTACTGCTTGCCGTCGGAAGTAACGACCTGTATAAGGTAGAGAGTTTTGCTGTTGCCGACTACATGAGCATTTGTAATCACATAACCGTCTGATGTAATTATAATTCCGCTGCCCTGCGAAGTGCACTGTGAATCATCTGTGATTTCGTCTGAATAGCAAAGAACGCCGACAATAGAATCTGTTACTTCGTTGCTTGCATATTCGGTGTTGTATTTGGAATCTTTGGCATCGCTCGGTTTAGCTTTTAAGTCAATTCCATCATAAGAAGAATTTGTCTTGTTGCTGTAATCGGATTCATTATGCTCTTGAGTGCTTGAACTATCATTGTTAAAGTACGGACTGTCACTCGGTAATGTAAATGTATAGCTGTTATTTGTATTATTTTTGTTGTCGTTTGAATTTGACGCAACATAGGCAATCATTCCGCAGATACTGCCTACACAAAGCAATGACAGCACAACTATTATTACAATTATGCCGGGTGTCATCTTTTTGCGTGGCATATTCGGCATTGGCGGTTGTGCGTATGTATTTGAATAATCAACAGGCGGCTTTTGCTGCGGTACATAAGGCTGTCCGTATGGCTGCTGATTAAAGTTTGGCTGTTGATAATTCTGCTGTCCGTACTGCGGTTGATATTGTTGATACTGTGGTGCGTACGGCTGAGAATATTGTTGCTGTGGATTAGCGTATTGTCCATACTGAGGCTGATACACAGGTCTGCCGCCAGCCTGCGGATTGCCGTACGGCTGATATTGAGGCGGTTGCGGATTAAACGGCTGTTGATATTGCGGATTCGGATTATACTGCTGATTAAAGTTTGGGTTGTATTGTCCGTTGCAGCCGTTGTTTTGATAATATCCGTTTTGCTGCGGCTGTTCAAAATTCGGTGTTTGAGGAGCAAAGTCATTTTGCGGTTGCTGCGGTTGAGAAAATCCATTTTCAAACGGTTTTTCAGGCTCAAAATTTCGATACTGCGGTGTTACCGATTGTTCGTTAGTCGTTTCTACATTGTTTTCTGTATTTTCGGTTTCAAAAACAGGCGCAGACTGCGGCTCGGTCGGTTTTTCGGTAAAAGGCTTTTCAGGTTCAAACTGATTATTAGAATTGAAATTATTATCCATAAAAATATCTCCTTATTAGTAATGCATAATTCGTACTTGTATAAAATAATTAAGTCAAACTTATATGTTGCAAACTTTTTAATTATGAATTACTAATTTATAGCTTTCATAAGTATTATATATCTTTATTGTTTTAAAAGCAACAAAATTATATCACGCTTATGTGAGTATATATTGAAAATTAGGTGATTTTACAAGATTTTTCCTGTAATTTCTTCAAAAAACCAAAAAATTTTTGCAAAAGACTTTATATTTGAAATGATTTATTGTATAATAAAAGTAACTCGGAGCGACTATATTTTTTGTTCCGAAAATTTACTACAAAGGAAGATTAATATGCCATTAGTAAACGCTAAAGAAATGCTTACAAAAGCAAAAGCAGGCCACTATGCAGTTGGTCAGTTCAACATCAATAACCTTGAGTGGACAAAGTCAATTCTTTTAACTGCTCAGGAGCTTAACTCACCTGTAATTCTCGGTGTATCTGAGGGCGCAGGTAAATATATGTGCGGTTACAAGACAGTCGTTGGTATGGTAAAAGGTATGCTCGAAGAGCTTAACATTACTGTTCCGGTTGCTCTCCACCTTGATCACGGTTCATACGAAGGCGCTAAGGCTTGCATTAAGGCAGGTTTCAGCTCAATTATGTTTGACGGTTCTCACTACCCAATCGAAGAGAACATTGCTAAGACTAAGGAACTCGTAGCTGCTTGTAACATTCTCGGTCTTTCACTTGAGGCTGAAGTTGGTTCAATCGGCGGTGAGGAAGACGGCGTTATCGGTATGGGCGAGTGCGCAGATCCTAAGGAATGTAAAATGGTTGCTGACCTTGGCGTAACAATGCTCGCTGCAGGTATCGGTAATATTCACGGTAAGTATCCTGCAAACTGGAAGGGCCTTAGCTTTGAAACTCTTGATGCGATTCAGCAGCTTACAGGCGATATGCCACTCGTTCTCCACGGCGGTACAGGCATCCCTGCTGATATGATCAAGAAGGCTATTTCACTCGGTGTTTCAAAGATCAATGTAAATACAGAGTGCCAGCTTGCATTTGCCGATGCTACAAGAAAGTATGTTGAGGCAGGTAAGGACTTAGAGGGTAAGGGCTTTGACCCAAGAAAGCTCCTTGCTCCGGGTGCAGAGGCTATCAAGGCTACTGTTAAAGAGAAAATGGAACTCTTCGGTTCAGTTGGTAAGGCTTAATCGTATAGCTTAATATTTTCACAAATTTAAGGCTTCGTCTTTTGACGGAGCCTTTTTTGTGCTGCACATTTTGTTGCTCACATATTTTCAACAAAATAATGCACAAAATTTCGTTGGTGAAATTTTGAATTAATATTGACATATATTATTGAATGTTGTAACATATTAATATAATATTTTGAGAAAATGCGGAATATTAAATCAAAATTACAAAGAGGTTGATAATGTGAAACATAATAAATTATTAAAAGGTATTACTGCTTCCGCACTTGCACTTACAGTGCCTATGTCAATGCTTGCTATGGGCGGATTGGCAGTGTCGGCAGCAAGCACCGATGAAAATGTAGGTGAAGGCACAAAGATTTACTTTGATATTGACTCAACAGGTTGGGAAAACTATACTACGATTTATTGCCATATCTGGAGAGCAGACGGTACGGGAGAATGGACAAATTGGCAAACAAGGAAAGAAATATGCACCAAAGAAGATAACGGTTTATACTCCTATGATGTTGCGAAAACTGGCAATGCCGACGAAATCGTGCAGTCGGGCGACCACAATTACTATTGCGTAATTTTCAGCACAGACACAGGTATGCAGACATATAACACAATTATGAACGGCAACTGCCTTGGCGACACCTGCTATATGACAGGTAATGTATTTGAAAATCCTGAGGACAGTTATAAAATATGTACGGAGGCGGCATGGAAGAATCATCCCGAGTGCGGTCCGGAAAAAAGAATTACTTCAACAAGCAAGGTAATAGGTTCTGCTTTACCTGACGGTGTGACCGATGCCGATCTTTTGGCAGATTATTTATTAAATTATGTGAGCTATGACGGAATAGCCGATACCCAAAAAACAGACAAAAAAGACAATCTTGCAAGATTGCTTAATGTTAAGAAAAATGACCTTATCGACAGCGTTAAAGTAAAAATTAATAAACAAAAAGCTGATTATCTTAACGATGATGAAGCAGAAAAAAAGCTGAATACTATTCTTGATGTTATTAATACCGCTTACCAAGATATTTCCGATTCGGACGAGTATGATATAAACCTTGACGGTAAGTTTGATGTACAGGATGTTACATATTTGCAGTTAGGCATTTCGGGAAAAAATCAGTTTACCGATACGCAGAAAGAAATTGCCGATTATAACAACGACGGCAAAATTGATGTTCAGGATGTAACGAAAGCGCAGATGATTATTTCAGAAGTAACTGTACCGGTTAAACCAAATCCCACGCCCAATCCTGATCCCGAACCCGATCCAGAGCCAGAGCCTGAGCCTGAACCTACAACAAGCTATAACAGAGAATTTGCTGACAGGGTTATTGAACTTGTAAATATTGAGCGTGCCAAAGAGGGACTGAAACCGCTGAAAAAAGATGATACACTTAACGGCCTTTCTGATATTCGTGCAAAAGAAACAGTTACTTTATTTGATCATAAACGACCTAACGGTACAAAATGGTCAACAATTCTTAAGGAAAACAATGTATCTTACACTAATGCGGCTGAGAATATTGCATCAGGATATTCAACACCGGAGGATGTTGTGAATGCATGGATGAATTCGGAAGGTCACAGAGCAAGTATTATGAGCAAAACTTATGAAAAAATCGGTGTTTCTTGCTATATCGATAATAATTCTAAATATAAATATTATTGGGATCAGTTGTTTATAAAGGACTAAAAAGCAATATGACGAATATAAAAGCAATACTGTATGATATGTACGGTATTGCTTTTTATTTATGCTACACATAACCAATACTTTATCTATTGAAAATTTAACCAAAATGATGTATAATATAATATTAGTACGAAAGAATGTAGTACGCATTATTAATTAAAAAGGAAGTAATTTTATGGCTAAGAAAGAATTTAAATCAGAGTCAAAAAGACTTCTCGACCTGATGATTAATTCAATTTATACTCATAAGGAGATTTTCCTTAGAGAGCTTATTTCAAATGCAAGCGATGCTATTGATAAGCTTTGCTTTATTGCACTTACAGACGATAAGCTTAATATGAGCAGAGATGATTTTAAGATTTTTATAAAGCCCGACAAGGAAAACCGTACACTTACAATTACCGATAACGGTATCGGTATGGATAAAGATGACCTTGAAAACAACCTTGGCACAATCGCATCTTCGGGTTCATACAAGTTTAAGCAGGAAATGAGCGAAAAGCAGGACGATATTGACATTATCGGTCAGTTCGGCGTCGGTTTTTACTCCGCTTTTATGGTAGCAAAGAAAATTACCGTTGTTACTAAGAAATACGGCTGTGACACAGCTTACAAGTGGGAATCTGACGGCGCAGACGGTTACGAAATCACCGAAACAGAGAGGGACGAAATCGGTACAACAATTGTACTTAAAATTAAGGACAATACAGAGGAAGAAAACTATGATGAGTTCCTTGAGCAGTACAGAATCCAGGGACTTATCAAGAAGTATTCCGACTATATCCGCTATCCGATTATGATGGATATGACTCACAGCAGAGTTAAGGAAGAAACCAAGGACAGCGAAAAACCGGAGTATGAGGATTATACAGAAACCGAAACTCTTAACAGTATGCTCCCAATCTGGCAAAGAGCAAAGAAAGATGTTAAGCAGGAAGAGTACGATAATTTTTATCGTGAAAAGTTTATGGCTATGGACAAGCCTTTGCATACAATCGTAACTTCCGTAGAGGGTGTTGTTACATACAAGGCATTGCTTTTCATTCCGTCACAGGCACCTTACGATTACTATACAAAGGAATACAAAAAGGGACTTCAGCTTTATTCAAGCGGTGTTCTTATTATGGAAAACTGCGAGGAGCTTTTACCTGAACATTTCAGATTTGTAAAGGGTATTGTTGACAGTGCAGACCTTTCTCTTAACATTTCAAGAGAGATGCTCCAGCATGACCGTCACCTTATTACTATTGCACAGAACATTGAGAAGAAGATTAAGAACGAGCTTACTTCAATGCTTGCAAATGACAGAGAAAATTATGAAAAGTTCTTCAATGCCTTTGGCAGACAGCTTAAGTATGGAGTATCTGCCGACTACGGTATGCATAAAGAAGAATTACAAGACTTACTTATGTATTACTCTTCTACAGAGAAAAAACTTGTAACTCTTTCGGAATATGTTGACAGAATGAAAGAGGATCAGAAGTTTATTTACTTTGCAGTCGGCGAGAACATTTCTTCAATTGACAATCTCCCGCAGACAGAACTTTTGCGTTCAAAGGGTTACGAAATCCTCTATTGTACAGAAGAAATTGATGAGTTCTCACTCCAAACCCTTATGCAGTACAAGGACAAGCGTTTCTGTTCGGCTACAAACGATGACCTCGGTATTGAGAATGATGAAAACAAAGAGGAAGAAAAGGACAGCAGTGCAATCCTTACTTTTGTAAAAGAAACACTCGGCGACAAGGTAAGCGAAGTTGTTGCGTCTAAAAAGTTGGTTTCTCACCCTGTTTGCCTTACCGCAAAGGGCGGCATTTCATTTGAAATGGAAAAATACTTCAATGCGGTTCAGCCTGACAGCGGTATGAAAGCACAGAGAGTGCTTGAGCTTAATATGAATCACTCGGCTGTAAAGGCAATGGAAAGCGCAGTGCAGACGGATATTGAAAAAGCAAAGAAGTACGCAGAGCTTCTCTACGATCAGGCTCTCCTCATTGCAGGACTTCCGATTGAAAATCCTGGCGAATATGCAGATCTCGTTTGCAGTCTTATGGTGTAATTAAATAATTATCTTAAAGCGGTTGCATTAGTTGCATCCGCTTTTTTGTTGCAATTTTTGTGTGCGCGTGTTATTATAAAAACGGGTGATTTAATGAAAAAATCCGGAGTGTTTACATTCTTTTATAGGCTGTTGCTCACGCTTATGCTTATGGTCGGTATTAACGGCATTTTTCTTGCAGAGATGCTTGACAGGTGGTATTTGCCGCTTATCAGTGTTTTTGCGTTTGTTGCCGCAAATGTTTTTCCGTCTGTTGCAAAGGGCGGCTATCCGTCTTTTAAATTCAGAATGATTGCACACGGCAGTGAATTGCTCTTGCAATTTTTAATAACAACTCTGCTTTCAAGTGTGATTTATATTCAGTCGGCTTTTCAAATGTTACCTGACAATTGGGTAAAATGGGCGCTGTGCCTTGGAGGTGCTCTGCTTGCGGAGTTTATTTTGTTTTGGAACGGTATTATTTCCGTTTATTGCACATCGGTTCAACTTGGCATAAAGCATAGGTTTATCGGAATAATTTGCGGTTTTATTCCGATTGTAAATTTATTTTGTCTTGGCGTTATTATAAAAATAACTATGCAAGAGGTTAATTTTGAGATTGATAAAGCCGAACAAGACAGAAAAAGAATTAATGAGAAAATTTGCAAAACAAAATACCCTGTATTGCTTGTGCACGGTGTGTTTTTTCGTGACAGCGCATATTTCAATTATTGGGGCAGAGTGCCGGCAGAGCTTATTGCAAACGGCGCAGAAATTTACTACGGTAATCACGAATCAGCCGCATCTGTAGATGACAGCGCCAAAGAGATTGCCGAGAGAATTAAACAAATCGTTGCGGAAACAGGTTGTGAAAAGCTGAACATTATTGCTCATTCAAAGGGCGGGCTTGATTGCAGAAAGGCGATTGCCTGTTATGGCGTTGAAGATATGACAGCATCACTCACCACAATAAACACTCCGCATCGTGGCTGCGGTTTTGCCGACTATCTTTTAACAAAAGTTTCGCCTAATGTTAAAAACAAAATTGCTTTTGCATACAATAACGCACTTTTAAAGTTTGGCGACAAAAATCCCGACTTCATCTCTGCCGTAACCGACCTTACGCAGGCAAATTGTACGAAACTTAACGCTGATGTATTTGACTCACCAAAGGTTTATTATCAGAGCTTTGGCTCAAAGCTGAACAGAGCGTCGGGCGGAAAATTTCCGCTTAACTTTTCATACAATCTTGTAAAATATTTTGACGGCGAGAATGACGGCTTGGTTTCAGAAAACTCCTTTGCCTGGGGCGAAAAATATACATACATTACTACAAAAGGTAAAAGAGGTATTTCTCACGGAGATATGATTGACCTTAACCGTGAAAATATTAAGGACTTTGACATAAGAGAATTTTATGTGCAGATACTTGCAGACTTGAAAAAATCAGGTTATTGATAAGGAGGATAAAGATAATATGAAGAGAAAAGACTATATTTCATGGGACGAATACTTTATGGGTGTGGCTATTCTTGCCTCAAAGCGCAGTAAAGACCCGAACACTCAAGTAGGTGCGTGTATTGTAGACAATAACAATATCATTCTTTCCACGGGTTACAACGGCTTTCCTTTCGGCTGTTCCGATGACGATTATCCGTGGTGCAGAGATGGTGAAGACACAAAGTACAGCTATGTGGTACACGCCGAGCTTAATGCTATACTTAATGCAAGAGGCAAAAATCTTAAGGGCGCAAGGCTGTATGTTGACCTTTTTCCTTGCAACGAATGTGCAAAAGCCATTATTCAGTCGGGTATAGCAGAGGTTGTTTATCTTTATGATAAATATGCCGACAGCGCCGCAACTGTTGCGTCCAAAAGAATGTTGCAGTCGGCAGGGGTAGCGTGCCGTAAATTTACTTCCGACAAAAAGAGCCTTTCAATTGATTTTGAAAAGTAATATTGAGAAAAATATATAGCCTTTGACTTGTTTTCGGTCAAAGGCTATAAGATTATTTGAGATAGCATTAATAAATTATGGTTTAGCAAATTGATTTTCCAAGCAATTATAAAAGTTTGGTCAACTTTTTCAAAGGCTGTGGGTGTGGGCAAAGCCCACAAATACTTTCCGCTTATGCAATGATGTGACCTTTTTGTGTTAAAGTTGACAAATAAAAAATTTATATTTTTGATGATTGTATATGTAACTGAATTGCACAATTTTGTATTGACAGTAAATTTCATATTTGCTATTATTTTTATTGTATATTGAGAAGTATATAAAATATTTTGTCATAATGACAAGGAGAGAAAATAAATGAAAAAAATATTAGCATCAATTATTGCTGTGGTTTTAGCTGTAAGCGGGTTATCTGTGATTTCAATTACAGCAAATGCGGCAACTATTTTTATAAGCGGCAACTATGAATATACTGTAAATTCAGATGATACCGTAAATATTGCGGGATATAAGGGTATAGCAACCGATATTACAATTCCGTCACAAATTTTAAATAAAAATGTTGTAAAAATTTCTGCTAATTCTTTTTACAACAATAGCACATTAACTTCTGTTAAAATACCAAATACAATAAAAGTTGTCGGTTCAATGGCATTCTACGGTTGTAAAAATCTATCATCGGTAACTTTGCCAAATACTCTTACCGAAATCGGCTATAGCGCATTTAACGGAACAACAGCACTTACAACAATTACAATACCGAAGACTGTAACCAAAGCAGGCATTGATGTGTTTGAAGATTCGGGACTAAAAACAGCCACAATCGAAAACGGTGCAACAACAGTAGCAGACAATCTTTTCAGTAACGCTAAAAATTTAACTAAAGTAACAATTCCGAATACAGTAAAGAAAATCGGTTCAATGTCATTCTACGGTTGTAAAAGTCTATCATCGGTAACTTTGCCAAATACTCTTACCGAAATCGGATATAGCGCATTTAACGGAACAACAGCGCTCACAACAATTACAATACCGAAGACTGTAACCAAAGCAGGCAGTGATGTGTTTGAAGATTCGGGACTAAAAACAGCTATAATCGAAAACGGAGCAACATCAGTGCCGAATAATTTGTTTAGTAAAGCAACAAATCTGACACAGATAACCATTCCAAATACAGTTAAAAAAATAGGTTCAATGTCCTTTTATGACTGTACAAAATTATCCTCGGTAACTTTGCCGAATACTCTTACATCAATCGAAACATCTGCATTTGAAAATTGCCAAGCTATGAAATCTATTACTATTCCAAAGAATGTTACATATTTTGGTACAACCGCAGTGGGCTATAGTGATGGCAGAGTTATTGACGGATTTATAATTTACGGCTATAAAAATACAAAGGCACAGACATACGCAACCAAAAATAAAATTACATTCAAAGCATTGCAGGAGGAAACTGTACCTGTAGGTGATATAAATAATGACGGCAAAATAGATGTATCGGATGTTACATACTTACAGATGTATCTTTCGGGCAATTCATCATATGTAATTAAAAATACAAAGGCGGCAGACGCAAACGGCGACGGTAAAATTGATGTTGCCGATGTTACAAAGATTCAGACTATTATTGCTTCGTAATTAAAATTTAATATTAAAAGTACATTAAAGCTGTTCGGGCAAGAGTTACCGAACAGCTTTTTGCTTTTATAAATGATAAAATACGGGAATAAAAAGACAGTAATCGGGATAGAATATTTTTGAATAATCTTGACTGATTTATGACTGGATTTGAATGACTTAAAAATGCAAAAGCAAAATCACTTGTTAAAACGCACAAAATTATATGCGATTTTTGATATAAACTAACTGAATTTCAATTTTAATGAATTTTTTTGAAAGAATTTGCTTGACTTTAACAAAACAGGTGTTATAATGTAGTCAAGAGGTGAGGGAAATGCTTACTCAGGAAAGATACCAAACAATACTTCAAATATTAAGCGAGAAAAACACAGTCACGGTACAGGAGCTTACAAAGCTTTTGAATACATCGGAGTCAACCATAAGGCGTGACCTCACAACACTTGACGAGATGGGCAAGCTTAATAAAGTATTCGGAGGAGCAACCTCAATTCACCAGCTTTCGGGCGTATATGAGGCTGATGTGAAATCAAGAGAAGGTATAATGCTTGACGAAAAGAAAGCAATCGCAATTTATTGTGCAAAACTTATTAACGATACGGATTTTGTATATATAGACGCAGGCACAACCACTGATATTCTCACAGATTACATTACAAACAAAAACGCAACCTATGTTACAAACGGTATTACCCACGCAAAAAATCTTATAAGAAAGGGACTTACAACATACACAATCGGCGGCAGAATCAAACCTGCTACCGAGGCTATTATGGGCGCGGAAGGTTTAAGGTCGCTGAAAACCTTTAACTTTACAAAATCCTTTATGGGTACTAACGGAATTGAATTAAATGCAGGCTTTACCACTCCTGATATGGAAGAGGGCTTGATCAAAGAGGAAGTTATAAAAAGAAGTTATATGTCTTTTGTTCTTGCCGACAATACCAAATTCAGAAAGGTATTTCCGATTACCTTTGCAGAGCTTAAAGACTGCTGTATTATAACCGACAAACTCCCGTATAATGAGTTTTCGGAAAAAACAATAATCAAGGAGGTTATGAAGTGATTTACACAGTTACACTAAACCCGTCAATTGATTACATCGTTCGTCTTGATGAGCTTAAGACAGGCATTACAAACAGAACAACAAGCGAGGAATATTACATCGGCGGCAAGGGAATAAATGTTTCGTGCGTACTTGCCGAACTCGGTATCAAGAGCACAGCGCTTGGTTTTGTTGCAGGATTTACCGGAGAGGCTATTGAAAAAGGTCTTAAAAATCCTAAAATCACAGCAGATTTTATCACGCTTAAAAGCGGAATTTCAAGAATAAACATCAAAATCAAGGCAGGCGAAGAAACCGAAATCAACTGTCAAGGACCGCACATAGATGAGGAAGAACTTTTGAATCTGTTTGATAAAATCGACAATATTCAGAGTGGTGATACACTTATCATTGCAGGAAATATTCCAAATACATTGCCTGACGACGTTTATGAAAGAATCATCGAAAAACTTGACGGAAAAGATGTAAGAATTGTAGTTGACGCAACTAAAAAGTTGCTTGTTAATTCACTAAAATACAAACCGTTTTTAATCAAACCGAACCGTCAGGAGCTTTCAGAAATTTTTGACACAACAGTAAAGACAGAAAGCGATGTTGTCAAATATGCGCAGGAATTGCAGAAAATGGGTGCAAAAAATGTTCTCGTTTCTCTGGGCGGCGACGGAGCATTACTTGTTGACGAATTCGGAAAGGTTCATAAAGAGGGCGTTATTAAAGGTCACAAGGTACTGAATACAGTAGGCTCGGGTGACTCAATGGTAGCAGGCTTTGTAGCCGGCTGCATTGACAAAAACGATTACGCCTATGCGTTAAAGCTCGGCAGTGCCTGCGGAAATGCAACAGCATTTTTAAACGGACTTGCCACAAAAGATAAAATTGATGAATTGCTCGCTCAATTCTGAGTGGGTAGAAATAAATAAACTAAAAAGGAGAAAAATTTATGCGTATTACTGATTTATTAAAACAAAGTGCCATAGAGCTTAATGTATCAGTGGCATCAAAACAGGCAGCAATCGACAAGCTCGTTTCATTGCACGACAAGAGCGGAAACCTTGTAAACGCAGCCGAGTATAAGAAAGGAATCCTCGCAAGAGAGGAAATGGGAACAACAGCAGTCGGTATGGAAGTTGCCATTCCGCACGCAAAGAGCACGGCAGTTAAAGCTCCTGCACTTGCTGCAATTACAGTTCCTAACGGTGTAGATTATGAGGCTCCGGACGGACAGCCTTGCAAACTTATTTTTATGATAGCGGCTACAACAGACGGCGATGTTCACCTTGAGGTTCTCGCAAGACTTATGCAGCTTTTAATGCATGAAGATTTTACAGCGAAACTTAAAGCCGCAAAAACTCCGAAAGAATTTATCTCGATTATTGACGCAAAAGAAACAGAGAAGTTCCCCGATGAACCAAAGGCAGAAGTTCCTGCAAAGAAGGGTTACAGAGTTCTTGCTATCACAGCTTGTCCAACAGGTATTGCTCATACTTATATGGCGGCTGAATCACTCCAGAAAGCCGGCGACAGCCTTAACATTCCGATTAAGGTTGAAACCAACGGCTCTGGCGGTGCAAAGAATGTGCTTACCGAAGAAGAAATTGCAAATTGTGACGGTATCATCATTGCCGCTGACATCACAATAAATCTTGCCCGTTTTGACGGCAAGCCCGTTTTACAGTGTGCCGTTTCAGACGGTATTCATAAGCCGGAAGAGCTTATCAACAAGATTGTAAACAAAGAAGTTCCCGTATATCATCACAAAGGCGGTTCTGCAGATGCTCCAAAGAAGAGAGGCGGCGCTTACGGTCACCTTATGAACGGTGTATCACATATGCTCCCGTTCGTTGTAGCAGGCGGTATCTTCATTGCAATTGCATTCCTCATTGATATTGCATGCGGTGTTAACGCACAGGAGGCTGGCAGTACATTCGGTACGGTAACTCCTGCAGCCGCATGGTTTAAGACACTCGGCGGTGTGGCATTTAACCTTATGGTTCCTATTCTTTCCGGCTTTATCGCAATGTCAATTGCAGACCGTCCCGGCCTTCTCGTTGGTCTTGTAGGCGGTTTCCTTGCAACATCAGGCGCAACCTTTGCAGATCCGGGTGCTGTTAACACAGTTCCGTCAGGCTTCCTTGGTGGCTTGCTTGCAGGTTTCGTAGGCGGTTACTTAATGCTTGCTATTGAAAAAATGTGCGATAAGATGCCTAAGGCTCTTGAGGGTATCAAGCCCGTTCTCATCTATCCGCTTCTCGGACTCGGCGGTATTCTCGTTGTAATGTGCGCAGTCAACCCGTTCATGGGTATGATTAACTCAGGTATGTCAGACGGCCTTAACGCTATTGCCTCTAACCCTGCAATGATGGTTCCGCTCTGTGCGCTCCTCGCAGGTATGATGTCTATCGACATGGGCGGTCCTTTCAACAAGGCAGCTTATGCATTCGCAACACTTAACCTTGCAAACGCAGACGATCAGGCATACATCATTATGGCAGCAGTTATGATCGGCGGTATGGTTCCTCCAATCGCAATCGCTCTTTCAAACACATTCTTCAAGAATCGTTGGACAGACGAAGAAAGAAAGAATGCTCCCGTAAACTATGTAATGGGACTTTCATTCATCACAGAAGGTGCAATTCCTTACGCAGCAGGTCATCCGCTTCAGGTTATCCCTTCATGTATCGTTGGTTCTGCAGTAGCAGGCGCATTTTCAGCTCTCTTTGGCTGTAAGCTTATGGCTCCTCACGGCGGTATCTTCGTATTCGCAACAATGCAGGGTACATGGTATTTCTACCTCCTTGCTCTTGCAATCGGTGCAGTAGTTTCAATGTTTATGCTTGCACTTCTTAAAAAACCTCTTAACAGAGAGATTAAAAAAGTTAAATAAATTTCACAAAAAATCTTCCATTCTTTCTTAAAATATGATAAAATAAACTTAATTCAGACAGGGAGCAGCCCTCCCTGTCTAACACAAAACTATTATAAAGGGGTTTTCTATTATGGTATCAAAAAAACTTACATTAAATAATGCATCAGGTTTTCATATGCGTCCCGCATCAGTATTTGCAACAGCAATGGCAAAGTTCCAGAGTGATGTTACAATTGATTTCAACTCAAGCAAAATCAATGCAAAAAGTCTTTTAAATATTATTGCAGCTTGTATTAAGTGCGGCAGCGAGTTTGTAGTAGAATGTAACGGTCCTGACGAAGAAGAGGCTCTTGCAAAGGCAGTAGAGCTTATTGAAGGCGGACTTGGTGAATAAAAACGGGAGCGTGTCTTTTGGCACGCTTTCTTTCTAAAATTTGAAAGCAGGTGAGGTTATGTTACACGGAACACCCGCTTCCGAGGGTATCGGACTCGGAAGAGTAATGATTGTAGAAGAAGCAAAACTTGAATATAATAATGTAACTGTTACGGATACCGAGGCAGAGGTTGAGCGTTTCAGAAATGCGGTTAAAATATTTTGCGACAATACTGCGGCACAGGCAGATGCGCTGAAAGCGTCGGCAGGTGAAAAAGAGGCAGAAATTCTTGAGGGTCACATTCAGATGATGAAAGACCCGTATATGTGCGGCGAAATCGAAAAGTTGATTGATAACGGTCAGTGCGCCGAGGCTGCACTTGAGTATATGTGCGATATGTTCATCTCTATGTTTTCTGCCACAGATGACGAACTTACACAGCAGAGAGCAGCAGATGTAAAAGACTTAAAAACAAGTATGCTAAGCATTTTGCTCGGCGTAAAAGAAGTAAAACTTTCGGCAGCGCCAAAGGACACGGTAGTTGTCGCAAAAGAACTTACTCCGTCCATGACAGCAGGCATCAATAAAGAAAATATTGTCGGAATTATTACCGAAACAGGCGGCAAAACGTCTCATTCGGCTATCCTTGCAAGGGCACTTGAAATTCCCGCCGTGCTAAGCGTAAACGGTGCGGTTTCAAAACTTTCGGCCGGTGCTTATGTAATCGTTGACGGCAGTGAGGGCGTAGTAATTGATGAGCCGGATGATGCTGTTATTCAGGAGTACAATACAAAGAGAATTAATTTTCTTAAAGAGCGCAAAGAACTTGAAAATTTCAGAGGCAAGGCAACTAAAGCTTTAAGCGGTGAGGAATACGAGCTTTTCTGCAATATCGGCAAGCCGGAGGACGCAATAAAGGCAGTTGATGCAGATGGCGAGGGCGTTGGTTTGTTCAGAACTGAATTTTTATTTATGGACAGAACCGCTTTGCCTACAGAGGACGAGCAGTTTGACGCTTACAAAAAGGCGGCACTTACATTAAAGGGAAAGCCTGTTATTATCAGAACTCTTGACATCGGCGGCGACAAGGAAATTCCTTATCTCGGACTTAAAAAAGAGGAAAATCCTTTCTTGGGCTTCAGAGCAATCAGATATTGCTTAAAGCATAAAGATTTGTTCAAAACACAGCTCCGTGCAATTGTAAGAGCAAGCGCTTTTGGCGATGTAAGAATTATGTTCCCGCTTATTACAGCCGTTGAAGAACTTAGAGAGGGCAAGGCTCTTGTTGAAGAGGTTAAGGCTGAACTTAGGGAACAGGGAGTAGAATTTAACGAAAATATCCCTGTAGGCATTATGACAGAAACCTCGGCGTCAGTTATGATTGCTGATATTCTTGCAAAAGAATCCGACTTTTTCAGCATCGGTACAAATGACCTTACGGGTTATACAATGGCTTGCGACAGAGGAAATGACGATGTTGCATATCTGTATTCTCCGTTACAGCCAAGTGTATTAAGGGGCATTAAGTATATTATCGATTGCGCAAACAAGAATAATATTTCTGTGGGTATGTGCGGCGAGGCAGCGGCTAACCCGATGATGGTGCCGTTACTTATGTCATTCGGACTTACCGAGTTCAGTGTATCCGCACCGTCGGTATTAAAGGTAAGAAAAACAATTTCTACATGGTCAAAGGCAGAGGCAGACAAGGTTGCCGAAAAGGTACTTGCAATGACTACCGAAAAAGAGATAAGCGACTATCTTAAAACTCTTTTATAATTAATCAGATAACAAGTTTCATAATCAAACTCTAAATAATAGTTTGCGAAGGGCAGTGTTCGTTTGAGCACTGCCCAAAGCCTTTTCTGAGGTTCTTTATCAAAATTGGTTTAATTTATGGCTTAGCGGTGTACATCTGCAAAACCGTGATTAAACAATATTCCTTTTTCCGACAAGATATGTTATAATATCTGCGGATAGGTGATTTATGTGAATAATGATTATTTAGTTAAGAAAAAGCCGATGTATGCGCTTTTTGTATTTGCTCTGCCTATTATTATAGGTAATATTTTTCAGCAGACATACACTATGGCGGACTCGGCTATTGTAGGCAGATTTGTAAGTGAAAAGGCTTTGGCGGCAGTAGGTGCGTCATATTCGCTTACAAATATTTTTATTTGTGTGGCAATCGGCGGCGGAATAGGTGCGTCGGTAATAGTCAGTAGGTATTTTGGCGCCAAGGAATATAAAAAGACAAAAACGGCAGTGTACACTGCGCTGATTGCTTTTACCGCACTTAGTGTTTTGCTTGGAATTATCGGTCTTGTGTTCAGCCGTCTTATTCTTATTGCGCTCAATACTCCGTCTGATGTACTTGATCTGGCGGTCGATTATCTGAACATTTACTTTGCGGGTTTGCCGTTTTTATTTATGTATAATGTGCTTTCCGCAATGTTCAATGCACTCGGAAAATCTAAAATACCGCTTTATTTTTTGATTTTCTCATCGGTGTTCAATGTTGCGCTCGACCTTTTGCTCGTAAAAAATTTCAATATGGGTGTAACGGGCGTTGCCTGGGCAACACTTATTGCACAAGGAATTTCGGTTGTATTATCATTCATAGTGCTTGTGTGGGAGTTTAAAAAGCTCAACATAGGTCGTGCAAAATTTTTTGAAAAGAGTGAGCTTTTGCCTATGGCAAAAATTGCTTTTCCGTCAATTATTCAGCAGTCAACGGTATCAATCGGAATGATGCTTGTGCAGTCGGTGGTAAACGGCTTCGGTTCGGAGGCTCTCGCAGGATATTCTGCCGCAATAAGAGTGGAATCGCTTTGCATAGTTCCCTTTAACAGTATAAACAATGCTGTGTCTTCGTACACTGCGCAAAATTTGGGTGCAAAGAATGAAAAGCGTGTTGTAGAGGGTTACCATGCCGCAAACATTCTTGTGGCAGCATTTTCTCTTTTACTTATTCTGATTATAGAACCTTTTAACGGTTCGATTGTATCAATGTTTCTCGGTGATGACGGCACAATAACCGCAATGAATACGGGCTGCGGATACCTTAGTTTTATGGGGTGGTTCTTCTGTTTTATCGGCTTTAAAATGGCAGTTGACGGACTTTTGCGAGGTGCTGGAGATATGAAAATGTTTACAGTCGCAAATTTTGTGAATCTGTTTATCCGTGTGTTTGTCGCAATGGCATTTGCACCGATTTTCGGCTTGCAAATGGTATGGATTGCAGTGCCGATCGGTTGGTTTTCAAATTGGATTATATCGTTTTTGGAGTATCGGACAGGCAAGTGGAAAAGGATATATAAGAGATAACTGTAAACTAAATAAAAATATTATATAAAATATAGGCATATGATTTATTAGATAAGTCATATGCCTTGCTTTTTTGTTCAAAAATCATTTATACTTTTTGGTCAAGTAAACAAAATTGTTTTTTTATTGTTGTAAATAAAATGAGGTAATGATATAATTTTAAATAAAGTTTGAATTTAGGAGTTGATTTTTTATGAAAACAAGCAAAAAAATTATAAGTTTGTTGCTTAGTGCAGCTATCATTATGTCTGCCATGGTGATAACAGCTGTTTCGGCGGCTGCCGCAGCAGACGGCTCAGAGGTATATTTTGATAATTCGGTTTTTAATTGGGAAAATGTTTATATTTATGCCTATGGTACAAAAGAAAATGCCAAATGGCCGGGTCAGCTGATGAGCGCAACTGATGACGGACTTTACAAGGCAAGCTTTACTTCAGCATATAAATCAGAAAGCATTATTTTTAATAACGGCAAGGAAAAGGACGAGGGCAAGGAGCAGTATCCAAAGGCAAGCGGACTTTCTTTAAAGGCAGGTCAGTGCAAGCTCCTCACAGCCGCAAAGCAGTGGGTAGATTACGGCAAGCCTGATTCTCATGGATACGGAATTGTTTACAAAGCCTCCGGTACAAGCTTTTCATCAGAATTTTTGCAGGTTCAGCTCGGACTAAAAAATGCCTCAGTAGGATACTATTCTGTTGACGGTTCGGCAAAAAAATCTTATACCGACGGCACAATTATTAAAATAGGCGAGGGTAAAATCGGTAACAGCGAAATTACTCTTGTGCTTACAGCAACAGGCGATGACGGTGTTGAAACAACACAGACTTTCACTTACAACAAAACATTTACAGCAGGCAAAACAACTTTTTCTGCTGACTCGGACGGACACACAACAGCTCCCGAAAGCGGCTATTACGGAACAAACCCGAATATGCAGCTGGGTAAATACAAGACAATTTCTGTTGACGGCGATGTAAGCGATTGGGACAGCTCAATGATTATTGCTCAGGGTACAGCAAACGATGACCCCCGAGTATATATGCCATCTTCAATGCATGAGCAGCCGTGGGACGCATACGCTCTCTATGGCGCATGGGACGATGAAAACCTCTACTTTATGTGGGAAATGGCAAATACATCATACATTACTTCTCCGAGCGATAATTTTGCGGCATCAAATGAGGCTCGCCCTTGGAGAAACAGTATTCCAATGTATATTGCGCTTTCAATAGACCCAAGCAAGCAGGCAACAGGCAAGGCAGTAGGCACAAACAAAGACGGCTCTGTTTACACAAATCCGTTTGTATGGGGTTGTGACGGCGGCGTAGCAAAAGACGGCGGTGTAGGCTTTACAACTCACATTGATACACTTGTTGCTTTCGATTCAAACAATTCAAACGGCGGCGCATCAATCTTCAAGGCTGATGTTCAGGATACGGACGGAACATACCTGTTTGATTATGATACAAGAGTTCCGATTGGCGTAACAAGCTATCAGGCACAGGATAACCGGAACGGATTCAAAATTAAATTTGCAAACGGCACAAAGAGCGAAACTCTCTACGGTGTAAGAGAAGTAAAGGGCGACAGAACTTTAGGCGACAACACTGACCCTAACTCAAATTGGGTTGATTTCTTTAAACTCGGCTACAAGAAAAACTACGGTTATGTTTACGAGGTTGCTATTCCTTACTCTGCACTCGGTATCGACAGAAATTATGTAGAAACTCAGGGCATTGGCGCAATGCAGATTCTCACATACGGTACTTCGGGTATGGATACACTTCCACACGACCCCTCAATGCTTGATGTTGCAGATGCTGAATACAGCTACGATCCGTCTACTTCACACGAAAAAGAGGATATAGACAACATTACAGTTCCGCTTGCAAGACTTGGCAAGATCCTCCCTGATACACAGGTTCAGGAGGCAGAGTTTGAAGTAAACTTTGGCGCAGACAAGAGCTCATCTCAGCCTGTTGGCACAGCACTTGAGCTTAAAGCAGAGCCATACAACAACCATGGCAATGTTACTTACGAGTTTGCGGTAAACGGTGCAACTGTAAAGACTTCATCTGACAATACACACAATTTTACAGCAAATAATGCAGGCACATACACATTGTCTGTAAAGGCTATTGATTCAGACGGATGTATAGCTGAAAGCACAAAGTCGTTCTATATTTCGGACGGCGGCGAGCAGGAAACTATCCTCAAGGGTGATGTAAACCGCGACGGAGTTGTAGATGTAAACGATGTTACACACTTGCAGATTCACATTTCAAACGACGATAAAAATCCGCTTATTGATGTTACAAATAAGGCTTGGTTTGACGCTGCCGATATGTACGGCGACGGCAAGCTTGATATTCTTGACGCAACCGCATTACAGATTTATATCGCATAATTCGTAAAAGTTATAATTATATTCAAAAGGATTGCAGAGCAAAATCTGCAATCCTTTTTTGTGTATACAGGATGCAAGAATAGTGTAAAATTGCCTATATTGTATTGACATATAAGCTCTTGTAATCGTATTTACAATGCTTTTACTCTATACTTCAGGCAAGATTAAGGCAACAGAAAAATTTAAATCTGTTACACTTGCACTTTTACTTTTACATATTTATAATAAATCTGTTTATCTTGACTCAATGATTGACAGAACGGGTCAAATTAATAAATATCTTGTTGAAAATGGTGTTACGGTAAATCAGATTTCTATTCACGCAATTAATCTTGAAGAATACTTTTTACGCAAGGTAGGGGCATAAAATGAAAAGGTTATTATTATTTGAACTTCGTAAGCTTTTCAAAAACAAAAGCTTTTATATTTGGACTTTTGCATCGGTTGCACTTAGTTTGATTTACCTGCTTTGCTCATTCGGTATGTTTTCGTTACAATCTTCGCAAAATATGCAGTGAATAGTATCACCGGAGTCCGGTATTATCAGTGCAATAGGATTTTTTAAAACAAGTCCCGTTACAGTATTTATACTAATGTTTATTTGCAATGATTTTGACAACGGCATATTGAAAAATATTATTTCACGAGGTTACTGCAGACAGTCGATTTTTACGGCAAAGTTTATGGCGGTTATTGTCAGCACCCTTTTTATCGTAATCCTCAATTTAGTTGCTGTTTTTGCGGTATCAAGCGCTTTATATCATAACATCGGCTCAATATACGCTCTGTTTATTCCGCAATTAATTATCCTTGTGTTTGGACTTATCTCATTTGCCGGCATATTCTTTATGCTGTGTTCAATCTTTAAAATGAGCGCTCCTGCAATAGTTGTTTCGTTGCTTGCTCTTTTGGCTTTGCCAACAGGAATATCGATAATCAGCTCATACTTACATATTAATTTAAGCTGTTTATGGCTTGGTAATGCGGTTTCTACCCTTGCAGTAAATAACATTTCGGTACAAACATTACTCGCAAGCGGAGTTTGTATTATAGTTTATTTAGTGGTTTCTTACATTGTTTCTATTTCAGTGGTTAAGAAATTGGAAGTTTGATTTTTATATTAGCAGAAATCTCATTTCATTGATTTTGAAATGAGATTTTTGCTTTTTCGGGCAATTTTTTTGGTTTTGATAAGGAGGGGAAGATTAGTTTTTGTAAAACGATATAATAAAGAAAACGGCAGTGTGAGGTTAATACTCACACTGCCAAAGTTTTCAACATTTCAAACTCAAATTGTTAATTATTTTTCGTCACCGAAGCAGATGCCCATCTTTCTTGCTGCGGCTACTATTTCGTGGTCAGCAGGAACGGCTTTAAGTTTACCTGCGATTTCTTCGAGCGGAACTGCAACTACTTTATTATTTACAAGTGCAACCATTTTGCCGTAGTCACCGTTTATGATAAGTTCGGCAGCTGCAATACCGAAACGGGTGGAGAGCACACGGTCGTATGCGTCAGGACTTCCGCCTCTCTGGAAATGTCCGGGTACGGTAACTCTTGTTTCCTGACCTGTTGCGTCTTGAATTTCTTTTGCAATTTTGTATGAGATTGACGGATATGCGATTTCAGCCATAGCGGCTTTTCTTTTTTTCTTCGGCATAGCCGCAAGCTCTTGTGAAATTGCACCCTCTGCAACGGCAAGAATTGAAAATTTCTTTCCGCTTTCGGTTCTTTTCTTAATTGTATTAATTACGGAATTAATATCGTACGGAATTTCCGGAATTAAAATAACATCCGCACCGCCGGCAATACCTGCATACAAAGTCAGCCAGCCAACCTTGTGACCCATAACCTCAACAATGAAAACTCTTCCGTGTGAGGTTGCGGTGGTGTGAATACAGTCGATAACATTTGTTGCAATGTCAACGGCGCTCTGAAAACCAAATGTTTTATCTGTACCCCAAAGGTCATTGTCAATTGTTTTTGGCAGAGAAACAACATTCAAGCCCTCTTCACGCAAGAGGTTTGCGGTTTTCTGTGTGCCGTTTCCGCCGAGAACAACAAGGCAGTCAAGCTCAAGTTTCTTATAGTTCTTTTTCATTTCGGCAACTTTATCAACGCTGTTTTCGTCAATAACTCTCATAAGTTTGAACGGCTGTCTTGATGTGCCGAGAATAGTACCGCCCCTTGTAAGAATACCCGAAAAATCATCAGGTTTCATCATCCTTGTTTCGTTGTAAATAAGTCCTCGGTAGCCGTCAATAATGCCGATAATCTGCACGCCGTCATTGCCGTAATTCTGATAAAGTGTTTTTGCGACTGCACGGATAGTAGAGTTAAGTCCCTGACAGTCACCGCCGCTTGTTAAAATACCGATTCTTTTCATTCTGCTTTTTCTCCTTCCTTTGCAGGTACTATAGGAGTGCCTACTGTTCTTACATATGTCTGTTTTTTAACGGCATTTTGTGCCTGTTGTGCAAGTTTTGAAAAATGCTTTTGGCTGTTAAGTCGTTTTCTGCCACGCTTATCTACAAGGTGATATGTGGTGTCGGGTAACTGCTTTCTTGCATTTACCGTGTCTTTGAGAGTAACTTTTAAAATCTGTTCAACCCTGTTTTTAATGTCTTCGTCCTCAACAGGGAACACAAGTTCAACTCGTCTGTCAAGGTTTCTCTGCATCCAGTCTGCACTGCCAAGGTAGTAGAGCGGATTGCCGTTGTTTTCAAATTTAAAAATTCGGCTGTGCTCAAGGAGTTGTCCTACAATGCTGATTACCTTTATATTTTCACTCCATCCCTTTAATCCGGGGATAAGACAGCAAATACCACGCACGATAAGTTCAATTTTTACGCCTGCCTGCGATGCCTCGTAAAGCAAGCTGATAATTGCGGGGTCTACAAGTGAATTTACCTTTGCAGTGATTGATGCGGGAAGTTCCTGTTTTGCGTTTTCGATTTCTTTTCTTATCATTTCCTCAAAGAAAGGTCGCATACCTTGAGGAGCAACAATAAATTTATTGTATTCGGGCGGTAAAGAATAGCCTGTAAGTGTGTTGAATAATGACGATGCGTCAAGACCGTATTCTTCACGGCAGGTAAACATACCGATGTCTGTGTAGAACCTTGCGGTGCTGTCGTTGTAGTTACCTGTACCCATATGCAGATAACGGCGGATTCCGTCTTTGTCTTTTCGTACAACAAGGCAGATTTTGCAGTGAGTTTTAAGACCTGTAAGACCGTAAATTACATGACAGCCTGCTTTTTCAAGTTTGGTTGCCCACTGAATATTATTTTCTTCGTCAAAACGAGCTTTAAGTTCTACAAGTACAGTAACCTGTTTGCCGTTTTCGGCGGCTTTAATAAGTGCCGCAACGATAGGAGAGTTACCGCTTACACGGTATAAAGTCTGCTTGATTGCAAGTACATTCGGGTCTTTTGCGGCTTTTTTGACAAAGTCAACCACCACATCAAAACTCTCATACGGATGATGAACAAGTCTGTCTTTTTCACGGATAGCCTCAAAAATATCATCGCAATCGTAAAACTCGGCAGGCGGATTTACAGGTGTAATAGGCTCGAAACAGAGCTTTTCGCAGCCCTTTATTCTTGCAAATTTAGAAAGGAAAGTAAGATCAAGCGGACCGTGCTGTACATAAATTTCGTCCTCGGTTACATGCAATGCATCTACAAGGAATTTGCGGATTGACTTGTGGCATTTTTTAGAAAACTCAAGTCTTACAGGCACACCTCGCTGACGCTTTTTAATGGATTTTTTAATTTCCTCCATAAGGTCTTCCGTGTCCTCGTCAATGTCAAGGTCAGAGTCCCTTGTGATTCTGAAAGCTGCCGACTGTTTGATGTTATAAAGCTCAAACAGTTCGCCGAGGTGAATAGTAATAATTCTTTCAAGGGTTATAAAGTCACGCTTGCCTTTTGCGGGAAGTTCCAAAAATCTCGGAAGGATTGACGGCACTTGTACAAGCGCATAAAATTCTTCTCCCTCTGCATTTGTAAGCAGAACTGCAATGTTAAGACTTTTGTTTGCAAGCAATGGGAAAGGTCGGCTTGTGTCAACCGCCATCGGTGTGAGAACAGGGAATACCACTCTCTGAAAATAATCGTCTGCAAATGCTTTTTGCTCGTCGGTCATTTCATCTGCCTTAACAAAGTTAATACCGTTTGCTCTCAGTGACGGAATAATGGAACGATTGTAGCAGTTGTACTGCTTTTCGGCAAAGGCATGTACTTTTTCACTGATTTTTTTCATCTGCATTTTAGGGGTAAGTCCCGACGGGTCGGGCTTATTTGTGCCACGATGAATATTATCAAGTACGCCTGCAACACGAACCATAAAAAATTCGTCAAGGTTAGACGCTGTAATAGAAAGGAAGTTACACCTTTCCATTATAGGATTTTCCTTTTCAAAAGCCTCTTCAAGTACACGGGCGTTAAAATCGAGCCAGCTTAGCTCTCTGTTATTGTAAGGCATTTCAAGCCATTTTTTTAATTCTTGTTTCTTTTTTACATCAATTGTTGAAGTCATTATATCACTCCTTATTATTCTTATTATATTGTTAAATCTTAAATATTTCAAGTAAAATTTATGTAAAAGTTACAAAAAATTTTTGAAAAGTCATTCTTAATTATTCGCATTAAAAATATGGACAACCTTTTTTTAATCAAAGGCTTGACCTAAATTATAAATTACTCGCCTTAAACCACAATTTGTGCCAAGTTTTTTAGTGAATTGTTATTTACCTTAAATCTGAAATTGTAAAAAATAACCGCCTTGTAGGTGTGATTACAAGGCGGTTAAAAATAATTTAACAACATTGTAGAAAAACAGCTAAAACCGTTTCTTTACATTATTATATTACCAACATTAAAAATTTATGTCAACAGATTTATGTCAACAGTCACTGATACTGTTGAAAAATATTTGACAGAAAAATATAATGATTCATTTACTTTTGATTCCTATGGAAACAACTCTTGGTCATCTGTAAAAACCACACTTATATAGAGATAAACAAAATAATAAGTTCTGTGTTGAATTTGATAATAATTCAGCTATAGATAATTACGGAAGCATACTTTACGATAAAGAAATTCAACAGGATTTACAGAAAGGTACAAATAGTGAAAATAAAGTTTTTGCAGACACAAGTTTATTGTATTTCGGACTTAACGAAAAATTTAACAATTACAATGCTTAGCAAATCTCATCGCAGATATTTCAAAAAAATAACACACCCTGAAAAACCAAGGTGTGTTATTGGCGCGCTGGAAGAGACTCGAACTCCCGACCTTCTGATTCGTAGTCAGACACTCTATCCAGCTGAGCTACCAGCGCATATGCGGTTAATTATTAACCGCAAGTAGTATATTACCACATTCTTTTAAAAAAAGCAAGTGTTTTTTGAATTTTTTTAAATTTTATCATCAAAAAATGCAAAAAATGCTCTGTAAGCCATATATACATCAATTTTTGATACGATTTCAAACGGTGCGTGCATACAAAGTACAGGCACACCGAGGTCAACTACATCAACATTCATATTGGCAACATATTTTGCGATTGTTCCGCCGCCGCCCATATCAACTTTACCGAGTTCGCCGACTTGCCACATTACATTGTTTTTCTCAAGCAAAGCTCTTACCTTGCCCATATACTCGGCAGACGCATCGGAAGTATCGTACTTTCCGCCGTGACCTGTGTATTTTGAAATTACAACGCCTTCGTTAATATAGCAAGAGTTCTTTGCTTCGTAAGCGGATGCATATGTTGGGTCATAAGCTGCGCTTACATCTGCCGAAAGACAGGTGCTCTTAGACAGTGCTTTGTAGCCGTCAATACCGTCCTGCTTTGCAAGGTCATATATAAAGTAACGCAAAAAGTCGCTCTGCATACCTGTATTGCCGTCGCTGCCTGTTTCTTCTTTATCTGTAAGATAAGTAACGCAGGTCTGCTCCGGAGTTTCAACATCAAGCGAAGCCATTAATGCAGGGTAAGCGCAAACCTTATCATCGTGACCGTAACCGCCGATCATACTTGCGTCAAAGCCGATATCTCTTGCTTTGAATGACGGAATAAGACAAAGTTCTGCCGAAAGGAAATCCCCCTCAACTATGCCGTATTTCTTATTGAGAATTGACATTACATTGAGTTTTACAAGGTCTTTTTCGTCATTGCCGTCTTCGTACGGACGAGAGCCGACAAGAACATTGAGATCCTCACCTGTAAATACCTTTGCAAGCGGCTTTGAAACCTGATCCTTTGCAAGGTGTGGGAGCAAATCAGTAACGCAGAAACAAGATTCGTTTTCATCGTCACCCCAAGTAATGTTTACCTTTGTGCCGTCAAGTTTTACGACTGTGCCGTGGAGTGAGAGGGGAAGTGCTGTCCACTGATATTTTTTAAGACCGCCGTAGTAATGTGTTTTGAAAAGTGCGAGGTTTGTGTCCTCATAAAGTGGATTCGGCTTTAAATCAATTCGTGGTGAGTCAATGTGAGCGATTGCAAGTCTTGCACCGTTCTTTACACCGTTTTTGCCGATAACAGCAAGTGCGATTGCTTTGTCACGGTTTATATAATAAACCTTATCGCCTGCGTTATATGACGCATTTTCATCGTATTCTGTAAAGCCTGCTTTTTTCGCAAGTTCAAGTGTGTAGCTTACAGCCTCACGCTCAACGGGAGAATGGTCTAAAAACTTTTTATAGCCTACGCAGAAATCGTCTGCTTTTTTAATCTCTTCGGCATTGAGAGTTGCTGCGCCCTTGCTGCCTTTCATCATAATTTCTTCTTTAAGAAGTGTAGCTTTGCTTTTTTCGTCTGACATATTTATCTTCCTTTCATCAGATGTACCATATTATTTTATGAATAATATAACTCAATATACTTTGCTTTTGCGTCCGTTACCCGTTCAACATATTCTTTTGTTTCGGGATACGGTATATCTGTAAGCGTTACACCGTCGGTACTGTAATTCGGATCGTCAAGCCAGTCCGAAACCACAAATCCTGCGTTGTACGCCGCAATAGCCGATGTTTCTGTCCCATAAAAATCAAGAAAATATTTTAAAAGATAAGAGCCGTAATCTATACAGATTTCGGGGTTATACAAATCTTCTTCCGTATATTTGCCCTCACAATCTCTTACCTGTTGCAGCCATTCAAACGAACTCGGCATAACCTGCATAATTCCGCAAGCACCCGCATCCGACTGTGCGTCTGCATTAAAGCCGCTTTCCGTACGGATAACGGCATATATGAGCGATTCGTCGAGTTCGTAATCTTTTGCGGCTTTTTGAACATATTGGCTGTAATCTCTCGGATAGCTGAGTTCGAGCAGTTGTTTTTTTGCGTTGTCATAGTAATTAAATACAAACAGTGCAAGCAAGACCGCCGTTAAAACTATGCAGCTGCCAACAATAAAATTTTTTCCCTTCTTTTTGGGTTTCTTTTTGTATCGGGGATTTGCCGCCATTAAATCACCTGCCGTATGTATCCGAATAGCCCCTCGGCTTTGTCGATAAGTTCTTGCTTTGTGCCGTTGTTTTCAAGAATAAAGTCCGAATTATCTTTAAAATAGTTTTCGGAAAGTTGAGCGTTTATACGACTTTCCGCCATTTCTTCCGAAATTCCGTCACGCTGCATTATGCGCTGTTTGCGTATGTTTTCATCAGCCGTAACGCTTATGATATAATCGCAAATTACATTTGCTTTACTCTCAAAAAGCTGCGGTGCGTCAAATACAATGAATTTTTTATCGCTGTTGACAAGTTTTTCCGTCTTTTCAAGGAAAAGGGAAAGTACAAACGGGTGGATAAGTTTGCCGAGAACGGCGGTTTTTTCTTTTGTTGCAAATGCCCTTTGAGCAAGCTTCTTTCGGTCAAGATTTTTGTTCGGCAAAATAATGTCACTGCCAAATTCAGCCGAAAGTATCTTAAGACATACCGAGTCAGGCATATAAAGTTCCGCAACAAGCTCATCGGCATTTATTACCGCTGTGCCGTTTTTTGCAAAAACTTTTGATACAGTGCTTTTGCCTGCGCCCGTCTGACCTGTAAGCCCCAATATTTTATATTTTTTCAAGGTCTATCACCTCATAGCCTGCGGCTCTTATAAGTCTGTTGTAAAGTGCCATACCTACGCCATCGCAGGACGGAAGTCTTGAGTAAGCGGTGTCAATTCCGCCGACCTCGTCAACCTCTCTCAGCATATCAAAAAGTCTGTGCGCCTGCTGTGCATAGTCTTGCCTTTTGCCGAGCGAAAATGTTTTTACCTTAAGCTGCGCAATATCTTCATCACAACACAGTGCGGCGGTTTTGCCGTCATCCTTTCTGTTCACATAATTAATATATTCTTCGTCTGTGCCTTTAAGAAGTATAACTCTCGCTTTCGGCGAATAATGCTTATACTTCATACCCGGGCTTGCCGCCTTTTGATTAGGGTCAAGTTTGTCGAGTACCGCCTTGTTAAGTTCGACTTCTCCGATTGTATCTCTCAATTGTTCAAGAGTAATTCCGCCCGGTCTTAAAAGGCAAGGAACTTCGCCCGCAAGAGTGATAACCGTACTCTCCACACCGACTTCACTTGCACCGCCGTCAATAATTGCCTCAATCTTACCGTTCATATCATTCATAACATGAGTTGCGGTTGTAGGACTCGGAGAACCCGAAATGTTTGCAGACGGCGCAGCGAGCGGTGTATTTGCCGCCTTAATGAGCGCTCTTGCAACAGGGTGTGACGGACAGCGGATTGCAACGGTTTCAAGTCCTGCCGACACTTCGTCAGGAATAATCTCCGATTTTTTCATTATAATTGTAAGAGGACCCGGCATAAATTTTTCGGCAAGAATTTTTGCCTTTTGGGGAATTTCGGCGACAAGACCGAATTTTTCAATATCCCCAAACTCCGCAATATGAACAATCAGCGGATTATCCATCGGTCTGCCTTTTGCCTTAAAAATTTTGGCAACGGCTTTACCGTTCAAAGCGTCTGCCGCAAGTCCGTAAACGGTTTCGGTCGGCATACCTACAAGTCCGCCGTTTCTTAGGATTTCTCCTGCTTTATTTATATTTTCCTGTGTACTGTCGAGCAATAATGTTTGCATATTGTCACCTTGCTTATGAATTTTCCATACTTTCTTTGAGTTTTTCTGCTCTGTCTGCGGTAACAAGAGCGTCTATAACTTCATCAAGATTTCCATTTAATATATCCTCAAGTTTGTAAAGCGTAAGTCCGATTCTGTGGTCGGTCAGTCTGCCCTGCGGATAGTTGTAGGTTCTAATTCTTTCACTTCTGTCGCCAGTGCCGACCTGTGACTTACGGTTAGCGGCAATTTCACTCGCCTGCTTATCCTGCTTTTCTTTTAAAAGTCGGCTCTTGAGCACCTTGAGCGCTTTATCTTTGTTTTTGTACTGACTTCTTTCGTCCTGACACTCAACAACCGTACCTGTCGGCAAATGAGTAATACGGATAGCCGAACTTGTTTTGTTGATATGCTGACCGCCTGCGCCGCTTGAACGGAAAGTATCTATTTTCAAATCTTTAGGGTCAATTTCAAGCTCCACATCTTCCGCCTCGGGAAGAACGGCAACGGTTGTGGTAGAAGTATGAACTCTGCCCTGGCTTTCGGTTTCGGGCACACGCTGAACACGGTGTACACCGCTTTCGTATTTAAAGCGTGAGTAAGCACCCTCGCCCTCAATCATAAAAGAAATTTCTTTATAGCCGCCGAGCTCGGTTTCGTTTGCGTTTACTATTTCTACTTTATAACCCTTTTTCTCGGCATACATACTGTACATTCTGAAAAGCACCGCACTGAACAGTGCCGACTCTTCGCCGCCTGCTCCGCCACGAATTTCCACAATAACATTTCGTTCGTCATTTGGGTCTTTCGGCAAAAGCAAAATCTTAAGCTTTTCCGAAAGCTCCTCTATGTTCTGTTTTGCCTCGTCAAGTTCAAGCTGTGCAAGTTCCTTTAAGTCGCTGTCGCCGCTCTCTTCAAGAATTTCAATGCTTTCGTCTTGAGATTTTACCGCCTGTTTGTACTCTCGGTAAGTAAGCACTATTTCTTCAATAGACTTAAGCTCTTTCATTGTTTTCTGATATTGCTCCGGATCTGCCGCAACAGACGGTTCGTAAAGTCTTTGCGAAAGTTCGGAGTATCTTTTATCAAAAATTTCTATTTTTTCAAACATATTATTTTTCCTTATCGGTTAAAATTTTTTTAATATTCTTTTCGATTTTATTTCTCGGCACCATAACTTCTCTGCCGCAGTTTGTACAACGGATCTTAAAATCCATTCCAATCCTTAATATTTCAAATTCCTTGCAACCGCACGGGTGCGGTTTTTTCATTTCAACTCTGTCACCGACATTAACCTTCATATTAACACTTCCGATTGCACAAAAGCTAAAAATATAAGTAAAACAGACGCTTTTTTCGGTTTCTCGACCATTTGTCAGCATTTTGTTTTATGCTACTATTGGTTTTTATTATATATCAATACTGCCAAAATATCAAGAGCCTGCTTTAATGACTTTTACAAAGATTACAAATAATTACAATATTATTAAAAAAATATTGTCTTTTGCGGAGCTTTGTGGTAAAATGTTCTTTGATAAACAGAAATGTAAACATAATTGACAGAAAGGAAGATTTAAATTGTTTTTTAAAAAACTCAAAAGAATTCCGGCAATGTTCTTAGTTTGTGCATTACTTTTTACCACAGTATTTTCGTATTCAATGATTGCTAATGCGTCATCGTCTTTTACACCAAGACTTGATGCACCGTCATACAGCAATGATTATTATTACAGCAATAAAAATATTTATTACCAATACGGCTATGGTATGCCAAACTGCACAGCTTATGCTTACGGCAGAGCATACGAAATTCTTGGCAGAGATCCCGGACTTTGTCACTATGACGCTTACGAGTGGTATGACTACAACGACGGCTACAGCAGAGGTCAGACTCCGAAAGTCGGCGCTGTTGCTTGTTGGGAATATTACAGAAACGGCGAAACAGGCGGTCATGTTGCCGTTGTTGAAAAGGTAGAGAACGGTACTGTTACATTTTCAAACTCTGCGTGGGGTTGGGAAAACTTCTATCTTACATATGCAGATGTTAATGACCCTGCAATGGGTGAATCAGGTTGGAATTTCCAAGGCTTTATTTACCTTGGCGACTTTGATAAGAACAACAATAACAAAGATGATAACGGTAACGATACCATTACATACAAAACAGGTGTTTACGAGGTTGAAGTAAGCGATTATCTTAATATGAGAGAGAGCGCAACAACTTCATCAAAAGCTGTTTATCAGATTAAAAACGGTACAGAACTTTATGTTACAGATGTAAAACAGTCCGGCGGTTACACATGGGGTTATACAACTTATAAAAATGTAAAGGGTTGGGTAGCTCTTGATTATTGTAAATATCTTAGGGACAAGCCGCTTGATAACGGAAACAACTACGAGCACGGTGATATTAATATGAACGGTGCTGTAGATATTCTTGATATTACAGAACTTCAGATGTATGTATCTAAAAACGCTGATTTCACCGATACACAGTTAAAGCTTGCAGATGTTGACGGAAACGGCAAAATTGATATAAGCGATGTAACAGAATTACAGCGTATCATTTCATTAAATAAAGCATAAACAAAATTACGGTCATTCGCATAAAGTTTGCGAATGACCGTTTTTTGTCAGTGAATTTTAGGCTTTATCGAAAGTTGGGGTAAATTGAGGATTAGCTAAGCGCTTTTTAACAATTATAAAAGTAAGGTCAACATTTTTAAAGGTTTGACCTAAATCTATATATACAAAATGATTGCCTATTTTCAACCTTTCAAAAATGCAACGATTCTTTCAAACTGCATTGAGTGTGAGGCTTTTACCAAAACTGTATCACCTTTTTTGAGCAGGCTTTTTAGGTCGGGTAGGAGAGAGTCTATGTCTGCATACCACTTTCCGCCGCTGCCCTCGGCAAGTGCTTTGGCAAGCGGGCCGACTGCAATTACAAGGTCAACGCCTTTTTCTTTTGCGTGTTCGCCTGTTGTGCGGTGCATTTCAAGTTCGTTTGTGCCGAGTTCTTTCATATCGCCGAGAATTGCAACGGTTCTGCCGCTGAAATTTACAAGTGTGTCAATACTTGCCATAACGGAGGTTGGGTTTGCGTTGTAGCAGTCATCAATGATTTTGTAATCTTCGGTATTGATAACATTTGCACGGCTGCCTACGGTTTTATAAGCCTCAACACCTTTTATAAGTTGTTCGTCATTAAGTCCGCAAAGTTTGCCTACTGCCACGGCTGCAAGTGCGTTTGAAACCATATAACTGCCGATTGCAGGAATTTTTACGGAAAGTTTTGTGTCGCCGAAACAAAGGTCGGCAAGCACTCCGCCGTCCGCATTGTTTTGAATATTTTCTGCGTAATAGTCATTTTTGCGGTCAAGACCGAAGAAGATTGGCTTTTTGCCGTTTACTTCCGTTACTGTAGAAAGTTTATCATCGTCGCCGTTGAGTACAAATTCCGCATTTTCGCTTGCAAATTTAAACATTTCGGTTTTTGCCTTTAAAACGCCGTTGCGGTCGCCGAGGTTTTCAAGGTGACAACAGCCGATAATTGTAAGTACGCATACAGTCGGCTGTACCATCTGCGCAAGTCGGCTCATTTCGCCAAAGTCTGAAATACCCATTTCTATTACAGCAGCCTCGGTATCTTCGGGCATTGCAAGGAGAGTGAGCGGTACGCCGAGTTCGTTATTTAGGTTGCCTTGTGTTTTGTGAGTTTTGTATTTTTGAGAAAGTACGGCATAAAGCATCTCTTTTGTAGAAGTTTTGCCTACACTGCCGGATACGCCTACAACAGGAATATCAAATTTTTTGCGGTAGGCCATACCGATTTTTTTAACCGCCTCAAGTGTTGAGTCAACAAGAATATACGGCTTTGTCGGGTTCTGCGGCGCTTTTTCGCAAACAGCGCAGACAGCGCCGTCAGCATAGCATTTTTCAATAAAATCGTGTCCGTCAACACGCTCTCCTTTAATGGCAAGGAAAAGAGAATTTTCCTTAATGCATCTGCTGTCACGCTCAACCGATGAAATTGCGGTTGATTTTAAGTTTTCGTCGCCGACATATTTACCGCCGCAGGCAGCGGCTATTTCTTCGAGAGTAAATTTTTTCATATTAATCACAACCTGTAAAATTTTATTTGTTTTATATACTCTAAATATACCAAAAATACCTTGCTTTTGCAATAGCGGTAATATTCGGCGGTTATATAATTATATTCAATCGGTTATGCAAGTTTTGCATAACCGATTGATTTATTAATAAAATAAGAATAGCTTTATTTATTGACTAATCAGTCTATTTTTGCTATTATTTTATTTGTAATAAATTTAGTTTTATTCTGAAAGGCGAGATAGTATGCAGTTGTACAAACAGTTTTGCAATGAAGAATTTAATAGTGATAATACGCTGAAAAGTTTTAAATTAAAATTTGAGGATAATTATAATTTCGGATACGATGTACTTGATAAAATGGCAGAGAAAGCACCGAATGATATTGCACTTGTGTGGACAAATCCCGAGGGTGAAGAACGAATTTTTACTTTTGCCGACTTAAGCAGATTAAGCAATAAAGCCGCAAATGTTTTCTTGAAATACGGTATAAAAAAGGGCGACAGAGTTTTGCTGATGCTCAAGCGCAACTATGAATATTGGTACATTGTTACGGCTCTGCACAAACTCGGAGTTGTTGCAATTCCCGCTACAAATATGCTTACTGCCGAGGACATAAGCTACAGAGTAAATGTTGCAAATATCAAAATGGCTGTATGTACTCCCGACAGCGAAACGATTGAACATCTGCTAACAGCGGCAAACCAAGAAAATTCATTAAAAACCGTATTTGTTGCGAGAGAAGATTTTGACGGTACGGTAAATATTACAAAAGAAATTGAAGATGCAAGCGACGAGCTTGAACGGGTAGAAACCAAAGCTGACGAGCCAATGCTTATCTACTTTACATCGGGCACAACAGGCTATCCGAAGGCGGTTGTGCATAATCATATTTATTCTTTGTGCCATATAATTTCCGCAAAATATTGGCAGAATGTAAAAGAGGGCGGACTGCATTTTTCAATTGCCGAAACAGGCTGGGCAAAGGCGTCATACGGAAAAATCTACGGTCAGTGGCTTTGCGGTTGTGCGGTTATGGCCTTTGATTTCGATAAATTTTCTCCGTCAAAAATTTTGAAAGTAATTGAAAAATTTAAGGTTACATCATTCTGCGCACCTCCGACCGCTTACAGATATTTTGTGAAAAAAGGTATGCAGAAGTATGATTTGAGTTCACTCGAATACTTGACAACTGCAGGTGAGGCGCTCAATCCGATTGTTGCCGAGGCTGTATATCAACAAACAGGACTTCATCCGATGGAGGGTTACGGTCAGAGTGAAACCACATTGCTCATTGCAAATCTCAACGGTACTCACGGCAAAACGGGTTCAATCGGAAAACCAAGCCCTATGTATAATATAAAACTTGTTGACAGCAACGGCGATGAAGTAAAGCAGGGCGAAACAGGCGAAATAGTAGTTGTTCCGCCAAAAGACAGAAAGCAGTACGGTATATTTACAGGCTACATAGGTGACGAGCAGATGTACCAATATGCGTGGAGAAACGGAATGTACCATACAAACGATACCGCATATATGGACGAGGACGGCTATTTTTGGTATGTCGGCAGAGCCGATGACCTTATAAAAACAAGAGGATACAGAGTAGGCCCGTTTGAAATTGAAAATGTGCTTATGAAACACCCCGCCGTGCTTGAGTGTGCGGTAATCGGTGTTCCCGATGATAGCCGTGGACAGGCAATCAAGGCAATTATTAAAACCGTTGACGGCTGTGAAGCGGACAAAAATCTTGTAAATGAAATTAAAGGATTTTCAAACAAGCGTCTTGCATCATATAAGTGGATTCAGTACATTGAATTTACCGATGAAATGCCAAAGACTGTAAGCGGAAAAATTAAGCGTGTTGCCCTTAAGGCAAGAGCCTGAAAGTTTTGAAATTAACATAATATACGCGTTTCTCTGCGCAAAAAAATCACCGTAAAGTTTTTGCTTTGCGGTGATTTTTGAGTTTTTATTAAAAACTGTAATAAATTATGTTTTGACAGATCACTTTGTCAAATAATTATAAAATTCGGTTTAAGCTATTGATTTAAATATCTGCAATATGATATATTTATTCTATAACTTATGAAGTATATGAGGCGATTATATGTCAAATGCAATTCCTACAGAACTTTCGGTAAACGGTAAAAATTACTCCGTAATAAAATTGCTTGGCAAAGGCAAGGGCGGTTATTCTTACCTTGCATCCGACGGTACAAATCAGTATGTTTTAAAGCAGATTCATCACGAGCCGTGCAGCTATTATCAGTTTGGCGACAAAATTCAATCCGAATTAAATGATTATAACCGCCTTAAAAAAATCGGAATAACTATGCCGAAAATGCTCGACATAGATATTGAAAACGAACGGATATTAAAGGAGTACATAGAGGGTGACACAATATTTGATATGGTAAAGGCAGACAGAGTAAAGTCAGAATATGCGGAGCAGGTAAAAGCAATGTGCAAACTGCTTTACGCAAATAACACGAATATAGATTATTTCCCGACAAATTTTGTAGTGCAAAACGAAACCCTTTATTACATAGACTACGAATGTAATGATTATATGGAAGAGTGGAATTTTGAAAATTGGGGTATAAAGTATTGGTCAAAAACTCCTGAATTTATTGAATATGTAAATACACATTAATTTTAAAATCGGTACGCTCTGTGCCGATTTTTTAAATGCAGATTGGTTATACTGTTAATGTAAATCTTTTCAGAGGTGCTTTAATGGTAAAGATAATAACAGATTCTGCATCGGATTTTGAACCGAACGAACTGAAAAAATTAATGATTGATTGTATTCCTCTTTCTGTAAATTTCGGCGATGAGGAGTACAAGGATAATGTTACTATTTCAAAAGATGAGTTTTTCGATAAACTAAAAAACACAACGGAAACCGTCAAAACGTCGCAACCGTCACTGCATGATATAGTAGAAGAATTTGAGGTTGCCGAGCATAGCAAAGACGGAGGTGTGGCAATTCTTATGTCGTCAAAAATCAGCGGAACGGCAAATACCGCACAAATTGCCTGCGATATGATCGGCTGCAAAAATGTGTATGTTATTGATTCACTGACCGCTTCGGCAGGTCAAAAACTGCTTGTTGAATATGCGGTAAAACTGCGCAGACAAGGGAAAAACTCAAAAGAAATTTATGGAGAAATCGAGCGCATAAAAACAAAAATATCGTTGCTTGCCTGCCTCGATACCCTTGAATATCTGCATAACGGCGGCAGAGTAAGTCAGACAAAAGCAATGCTTACGACTGTTGCCCGTATAAAGCCTGTAATAAGACTCAGCGGCGGCAATGTCGAGTTGCTTGCAAAAAGTTTTAACATTAAGCGTGGCATAAAAAGCCTTGCCGAAAGGCTTGAAAGGGAAGAGCTTAATCCTCATTTCCCTGTATATGTAATGTACTCCGACAACGAAAGCCTTGCAAATGATTTGACAAGCGACATAAAAAGGATGCTGCCGAATGTGCATAGCGTTGAAACTGTAAAAGTCGGTGCGGTTATAGGCAGTCACATAGGCACAAATGCGTGTGGAATTGCATTTGTAAAATTATGATTTTAAAGATTACGGTTTAATAAAAAAGTTTGAATAAGTGTTTTAGAATTGCTTAAAGATGCACTCGATTTCGGAGTGCGTCTTTATTGTGTATTGAGATGTTTTTATATTTGACTCTTTTTATGTTGTTAAATTATCTCCGATATGCTATAATCAGAAAAAACTAAGCGAGGGATAAATATGGTAAGAGAAGTTGTAAGAGATCCGATGTTTTTACAGAGAAAATCGGTTGAAGCAAATATGTCGGATATGCCGATAGCCGTTGATTTGCTTGATACTTTAAAAGCAAATTTTGAGGGCTGTGTAGGTATGGCCGCAAATATGATTGGCGTTTCAAAAAGAATTATTGCAATAAGCGATAACGGAAAGTATATTCTTATGTTTAATCCTGAAATCGTTAAGGCTTACGGTGAATACGAAACCGAAGAGGGCTGTCTGTCGCTTGACGGGGAGCGCAAAACAAAGCGTTATAAAACTGTAACCGTAAAATATGCCAACGATAAATTCAAAACGGTTACACGCACTTTCACAAATTTTACGGCACAGATAATTCAGCACGAAATAGACCATTGCAACGGAATTTTAATATAAAGCAGTCTATAAAAATGCAATGTTCCGAGTGAGCTTGAAAATGAGCCGACCTCCAAAAAGTTAGAGTCTATGAATTTATCAATTTTTGTATAAGCGTTATCCTGATTTTTATGGGCATTATGAAAGTTTTATAAAATTTCTTGCAAAATTGAATATCAATATACTTTGTGCTTGAATTTGGCTATGATAAGAAAATTTTAAATTTCAGCTGATTTTTTTGCAAAAATCTATTGACAAAGGGTAAAAATAACGCTATAATTCAAGTTGTAAAGTAAAGTTTCCGGAAAACTTCTTATTTTAATTTAATTTGAAAATGAATAATCAAGAACAAAGAGGTTCACTTTATCTTTGAAGAATTTGCAATTTAAATTTATTTTCCTGCAAATTTCAAAGATACGGTGAACCTTGTTTTTATTCAGTCGGTTTATGTGGAGGTTTTAAAATGGATGCAGGAAATATAGCTTTTATGCTTATCTGCTCGGCTTTGGTGTTCCTTATGACTCCCGGCCTTGCAATGTTTTACGGCGGACTTGTTCGTAAAAAGAATGTAGTAAACACAATGATGACTTCAATTTTCATCATCGGTACAGGCATTGTAATGTGGGTGCTTTTCGGTTACTCACTTTCGTTCGCACCAAGCTCAAACGGCATTATAGGCGACCTTAGTTGGATAGGACTTGAGGGCGTATCTCTTACCGATGGTTACATAGACGGTGCGGCTATTCCTAATATGGTATTCTGCGGATTTCAGATGATGTTTGCAATTATTACTCCTGCTCTTATTACAGGTGCTGTTGCAGGCAGAATGAAGTTTAAATCACTTTTCGTATTTATCATTCTTTGGTCTTTAATTGTTTATTATCCTCTTGCTCATATGGTATGGGCAGACGGCGGACTTCTCGGTCTTGACGGTATCGGTGCTCTTGATTTTGCCGGCGGTGATGTTGTTCACATCAGTTCGGGTGTATCAGCTCTTGTCCTTTGCATTATCCTCGGCAAACGCCACGATTACGAACACGCTAACTACAGAATCCACAATATTCCTACAGTAGTTTTAGGTGCTTCACTTCTTATGTTCGGTTGGTTCGGCTTTAATGCAGGTTCTGCACTTGAGGCAAACGGACTTTCTGCACACGCATTTATGACAACAGCCGTTTCTGCGGCAGCCGCAATCCTTTCTTGGATGCTTTGCGATGTAATTAAAAACAAAAAGCCTACACTTATCGGTGCAAGCACAGGTATGGTTGCAGGTCTTGTAGGCATTACTCCGGGCGCAGGTTTTGTTCCGATTTGGGCGGCAGTAATTATAGGTCTTACAACAAGCCCTGTTTGCTACCTTATGATTTCATTCGGTAAAAAGAAATTCGGCTTTGACGACGCACTCGACGCATTCAGCTGTCACGGTACAGGCGGTATCTGGGGCGGACTTCTTACAGGTGTGTTCTCAAGCACAGCTATTAACGCAGACGCAGGCAACGGACTTATCTACGGTGAGTTTGCTCAGTTCGGCGCACAGGCTTTAGGTATTGTAATTACACTTGTAATTGCAGTTGCAGGTACACTTATCTGTTACGGCTTAACAAGAATTATTACAGGTAAAATCAGAGTAAGCAAGCGTGACGAAATGCTTGGACTTGACATTACTCAGCATGGTGAATCAGCATATCCGTCATTTAACGGTCTTGATAATTAACGGAGGATTAACATATGGATAACAATAACGAAGTTCAGCTTATTAAAATAGAGGCTGTTGTAAGAGAGGAAATGTTCCTCGATGTAAAAAAAGCGTTAATGGATATAGGCGTAAACGGTATTACAGCCTATCAGGTTGTAGGCTGCGGTATTCAAAGAGGTATGTCCGAATATGTAAGAGGTCAAAAAGTAGATGTGCAGGTATTGCCTAAAATCAAGTTTGAAATAGTTGTTTCATCAGAAGAATGGGAAGCAAAAACCATAGAAGCTATTAAAAAGACTGCGTTTACAGGCAATCCGGGTGACGGTAAAATCTTTACTTACTACTTAAAGCAGGCGGTAAAAATCCGTACAGGCGAAACCGGCTACGATGCAATTCAAACTCCTAATTTTGACGATTAATAAAAGTAAGTTATGTTGGTTTAAAAATCTTTCTAATTTATATTTTCAAAATAAAAGTGCGGTAACTGCGGTTATTGCACTTTTGTTTTTGTAAAAATTTTAAAATTTAGGTCAAGCCTTAAGGTCGACCAAACTTTTATAATCGTTAAATACACCGAAAAAATATTATTGAAAAATCGGCAAACATCATAGCAAAGTCCTGTTTATTACCCAGCCGGTACTGTATAATTTAATTATAACAAACCTAAATTGCCAAAGTGAAGTTCGGATTTT
>UMLG01054418.1_pt1 | contig 38597 bp, 36 predicted proteins | sample 1966511 | NCBI WGS metagenome assembly UMLG01 (sample SAMEA4836195, study PRJEB28245) | human gut metagenome | biome: gut microbiome; material: fecal sample | place: Denmark | collected 2008
ATTCTCGGATATTTATAAGGAGCAGTGTTCTTCTTAACGTAAGTCTGAAGCTCTTTTTTAAGCTCTTCAGACGGTTCATATCCTCTTGCAAGAACGATTGTTGCCTTTACCACCTGACCTCTTATAGGATCTGGTGCACCCGTAACGGCACACTCAAGCACAGACGGGTGTGCTATCAGAACGCTTTCAATCTCGAAAGGTCCTATACGGTAACCGCTCGCCTTGATAACATCATCATTTCTTCCGACATACCAGAAGTAGCCGTCCTCATCCTTCCAAGCGGTATCACCTGTATGATAAAGCCCGTCGTGCCATGCCTGAGCGGTAAGCTCATCGTCACGGTAATATCCGTCAAAAAGACCATCCTTGCCACGCTCGGCACGGACAACTATTTCACCGACTTCTCCGACAGGCACCGGATTTCCGTCATCATCGACAATGTCGACATCATAGAGCGGAGTAGGCTTGCCCATTGAGCCGGGCTTAGGTGTCATGCCTACAAGATTTGCAAGCAGTGCTGTCGATTCGGTCTGACCGAATGCCTCCATCAGCTTAAGGCCGGTAAACTCAAGCCACTTGTTATACACCTCAGGGTTGAGTGCCTCGCCTGCAATAGCGGAATATTTAAGACTCGAAAGATCGTAGTTTTCAAGTCCTTCCTTTATAAAGAAACGGAACATGGTAGGAGGCGCACAGAATGAGGTTATCTTATAGTTCTGCATTATCCTCAGCATATCGGTCGGTATGAACTTGTCAAAGTCATACACGAACACGCACGCACCGAGCGACATCTGACCGAACAGCTTGCCCCAGGCGGCTTTTCCCCAGCCTGTATCAGATATTGTAAGATGAACACCGTCAGAATCGACATTCTGCCAATGTGCCGCCGTCTGAATATGTGCGAGTGCATATCTGTGATTATGGACAACCATCTTGGGATAGCCCGTAGTACCCGATGTGAAATATAAAAGCATATGCTCCCTTGTATCTGTCTGCACACGCTCCATAGTTTCGGTCATTCCGGCAATTTCATCATCGAACGGAATCCAGCCGTCCCTGTGACCGTTTGCTATAAATTTAACAAGACCGTCAGCGTGGATTTCTTCCTGCGCCTCATCGACATACTTGGCTATATCGGGATTATAGCCGGTACATACTATAGCTTTTACGCTTGCACGTTCAAAGCGATAGGTAAAGTCGTGTGTTGTCAGCAGATGCGTTGCGGGTATAGCAACCGCACCGAGCTTGATAAGAGCGATTATCGCAATCCAGAACTGGTAGTTTCTTTTCAGTACCAGCATTACCTTGTCGCCTTTTTTTATACCGTATGACTTGAAAAGATTTGCCGCCTGCGTTGACAGCTTCGAAAGCTGTGAATAGGAAAAATCGTGACGGTTTTCCTGAAGGTCGATGTGGATAAGCGCTCTCCTGTCAGGGTCAATTTCTCCGAACTTATCTATAATATCGTAACCGAAGTTATAGTTATCGGGACAGTCTATCTCGAACTTATTCAGTATCCCGTTCTCATCAAAGCCTTCTTTTACAAATCTCTTGTAGTAATTTTTAACCTGTTCCATATACTATTCTTTCCGTTTCTTTGTTTATCAGATCAGTATCGCCAAGAACTTGCAGTCCTTGCCGTCAACGGCTATCATTCCGTGCGGATTCATGCTGTCGTAATAAATGCAGTCGCCTTCACTTACCGTTTCAATATGACTGCCTATCTGGAACTTCAACGTTCCCGATATTATATAGTCCATTTCCTGACCGTCGTGTACTGACAGGTGTATAGGCTTTTTCTGCTCATCTTCATCATAAGGAGCTGTTACCAGCAACGGCTCTATTTTCTTGTTTTTGAAAAGATAGGCAAGGTGCTGATAGGCAAATCTTTCCCGACGCTCAATCGGTAAGCCTTGATCCTTACGGACTATCGAATATGTATTGAGCTTAGGCGTAACACCTGTAAGAAGCTCTATAAGCTCAATGCCGAGTGCGTCCGCTGCCTGATTCAGGAATGAAAGCGAAAAATCCTTTTCTCCGTTTTCAAGTGAAATATATTCGTCTGTAGTGACGTTTGTTTTGTTTGCCATTTCGCCGACAGATATATCAAGGTACTCTCTTGTGCTTTTCAGTCTGCCGGATACGTCTTTGATGTTATAATCCATAATGACCTCCGTAACGCCTTGTATTTCCTGTAAATATATAAAGCGTTATGCTTTATTAATTAAGTATACCAAATCACTGCAATAAAATCAATAGTTTTTTGGCAATTTCTCACTAAAATAATATGAAATCAAACTGTCAGTTTATCGGAAATTTTGCTGTAAAGAGTTGTAGTTATGCCATCGGTATCAAGAAGTTCTCTTACAGAGGTATAATCTCCGTGGTCTTTACGGCGCAATATAATATTCTTTGCAATCTCCTCCGTTATTCCCTCAACGCTCATCAGCTCGTTGACTGTAGCGGTATTGAGGTTTACCTTGCGAGTGCCGTAAGACTCGTTTTTAGTGTAATATCCCGACGAGGTAACGGTAAACCGACTGCACAGTATCATATATACTTCATCATCTACCGAACTTATCTCTTTAAGCTGTGACATAGATGTAAATTTCCCGTGCTTTTCACGATAGTTTATAATATCGTGTGCCGTTTTCCGTCCGACGCCTTTTATCTGCATCAGAGTTTCAAGATCTGCTGAATTAAGATCCGGTTTTTGCACATACGAATACGAGCTTTCATCGTATGAGGTTTCATCCACAGAGAACACCCATGCGTTATCACGCATTACTTTGTCGTTATAGTAATATAAAACAACAGTGAGCATTACGGTAAGGATAAGCACGCCTGCGGCAATTATTATTGCGTTGCGTACCTTCCCTTTCATAATACTCACTCCAAGCCGTTATTTTATTTTGTCCCCGAAAAGAACTTGCAAAAACCGCTCAGCCTGCATTCGCTGCAATTCGGTTTTGCCGCACTGCACACAAGCCGACCGTGCCACACAAGCCTGTGACACATCATCAATCTGTCGTCCGGCTTTATTATTGCGGCAAGCTGTTTTTCAACCTTCAGCGCATCCTTTGTTCCGTCGGTAAGACCCAGCCTTCCGCTCACTCTTATAACGTGTGTATCGCATACAAGAGCAGGCTTACCGTAGAGGTCGCCTACTATAAGATTAGCTGTCTTTCTTCCGACCCCGGGCAACTTTACAAGCTGTTCAATTGTATCGGGAATTTCACCGCCGAAATCATCACGGAGCATTCTGCACATCATAACAATATCGACAGCTTTTGTCTTATACAGTCCGCACGAATGTATATATTCCGCAACCTCGTCAGGCTCTGCCGCCGCAAAGCTGTCAATATCGGGAAATTTTTCAAAAAGTGCGGGAGTAACCATATTTACTCGCTTATCTGTACACTGTGCCGAAAGCCTTGTCGCTATCAGAAGCTCATGCGGCTTTTTATAAACAAGAGCGCATTTCACGTCCGGATAGCACTCGGCAAGCCCGTCTATAACAAGCCCTGCTCTTTCCTTTTTGGTCATACAGTTCTCTTTTCTGATAATTATAACTATATATTATACTATATCTGCCCCGATGTCAAGTTTTGTCGCAAAATTTTTTCCGCTACCGCAAAAACAGCTTCAGTCAGTGCAATTCGGTACTTATCAAAACACAAATAAAAAAGTCCCCCGAATTTAATCGAAGGACTTTGGTGAGCCACCCGGGAATCGAACCCGGGACACCCTGCTTAAAAGAATCCCAAAAAGAAAAATCTGCGTTAAATGAAATGAAATTAAAAATACGCACGCCCACAATGCCAGCGGAGAAAAGCCGGAAAATCGGAAATAAGGTCGGAGAAAATCTTTGATTTTCCTGAGCTTATTCTGATTTCTGACTTTTCCTGCGTCCCTCTTGCCGAGGTTTCGCCGGGGCTTGAAGAATATCGTTAAAAAACAAAATGCCGCCATCGTGGCGGCTTTAACCCACCATTGCTAAAAGGTGGGTACAACGTACAGTCAAACAGCGTTTAAACCTGCATTATCACTGCGGTTGCGCTGTTTTTTATTTTTTGAAGTCATTTATGTGTTTTTGTTTAATTTCTTCGTTTACATCTGAGTACATTTTCAATTTTTCGTACAAATTATCAACTTCTTCTTCGCTGAATATCCTATCCGAAAACATTAATTTTGCATTGGTGCTGTCAACTACGTCTTTCCTTTTCATTATCATTAAGTTTTGCTCATCTTCGGGAACTTTTTTTAGTGTACAACGTTCGCTGAAAATTATCATAGATATAAACTTATCACTATCAATCTTTAAAATTCTCGAAAGTGCATTTATATGTGTCTGATTCTGTAAAATAGGATTATAAAATCTATTCTTTTGACCGCCCTTTAATGATTGCGTCCAGTATCTATCGTTTCTACTTCCAAATATCCAGCCGCTGTAATTTTTACTTTCAAATACAAATATACCTTTTCGATGAATCATTATTACATCGATTTCTGTTGTTTTTCCATATCCAATTGGTATATAGAGATTCTTCAATACCTTTAAATATCCGCCTATATTGTTATTTTCAAGAGCGTATGTTATTAGGTATTCTCCAAATTCTCCGGGATCATCATGTCCCCATTGATCAAATAGGCTTGGTTCTTCTCCTAATAATCGTTCAAACAGTCCCATTCTTATTCCATTCCTTTTTTTTAGAATTTGTTAAACCTGCAATATAGTCTATTGAAACATCATAATGTTGTGCATATTTTATTACTACATCCAACGGTGGAACACGTTCTCCGTTTTCGTATCTGATATATGTGTTTTTACCGATAAATGCTATTTTGGCACACTCTACTTGTGTTAGGTCGGAATCTTCCCTCAAATCTTTTAATCTTGTATACAATTTTATCATCTCCTTTTAGTTATATTATACAAAATACCCCAAATGGGGTTGACAAATCACCCCAAACGGGGTATTATATAAATAACCCCATTTGGGGTATTTATATACACAATTCTACAGAAAGGAAGGTAAAGCAATAATGAATGTAACTTTAATCGGTGTTCAGGATATGAATTTCACAGGTCGAGATGGAAATGAAATTAACGGTGTAAAAGTCTTTTTCGCCTATCCTGATGAAAACACATACGGTAACTGTACTTCAGATAAGTTTATCGCTCGTAATGTCTATGACAGTTTCAAAGTACCCGTTGATAAGCTCGTATCTAAGATAGGTGAAGTTATCAACGTTGAGCTTAATCTTAAGAAAAAGATTGTTGCAATTTCAATTTAAGGAGGTTCTCACATGTGGGATATGTTATTGAGCTTTCTCCCGATAATGCTTGTAATACTCGGTATTCTGATTGTTGCAATCGTTACGCTAAAGTTCCTTGAAGCTCGTCGGAATGCAAAGCTGAAACGGGAGTATGAAGCTCAGCAGAAAAAGGGTGACATAGATGGACTTATCATTGATAGCAGAAAAACTTGATTTAATCATCAACATTCTTGTTTTTCTTGTTCTCGGTTCTGCTCTGAACTTCGGTTCTCTGCTCTTCCGGCACTACAGAAAGTAGGTCACTATTATGATTGATTTGTTCGGTCTGTTCACTGTCGGGACAATATACGGTCTCGGTCTCGCCGCTATAGTGTGGCTTTTCGGTTTGTTTGTAAGTGGTTGTATCTCAGCCATTTTCAAGAATAATAATCTATAAGGAGGAAAATCAGCATGTTCAAGTTAGCTCAGAAGTTATCGAGCAAGGCAAAGAGAGTGATACTGTCTATCGGTACAGGTGTTGTAGCAGCGGCTACTATGGCTATTGGCGCATTTGCGGAAGAACCTGCAGCAGGTACTGCTCAGGATCTGTCTTCAATTGTCAATACCGCCGGTACAACACTCAAGGATCAGTTTATTATCCTTGTTAACACGCTTGTTCCCGTTCTGATCGGTATTGCTGTTGTAGGTCTCGGCTTATACGCAGTCATTTATCTCTTCAAGATGGCTAAGAAATTCTTTGCTCAGGCATCGAAGTAATCCGTTGTAACACAAGTAGCCCCGTTTTCACAATGGGGCTATAAGTTTAAAAGGGGGTGTAATACAAATATGCGAAAGCGTTTTATCAGCGGTCTGACTGCCGTGTGTATAGTCGGAATTTTGATTACAAACATGATAACATCTGCTTCTGCTGTTATATCAGCTGCTGTTGTTGGTGCTTCGGTAGCCGGCTCTTTATTACTTGGCACATTGTTTAATCAGATGTGCGGCGGTCAAGGCTATGACTTTACTAACGCATTTCAAGATGCAGTGCAGTTATATACCGACTGGGAAGAAGATTTTGACGGATCTGCAAAAGACCCGATCCACCCGGTAACTAAAGTTGAGATTGACACAAGCAAAGTTAATATACCTGATAATGTTAATTTCAACTCCGTTGGCGGCACTTCTGCCGACAAGATGTTGATTGAAATGCAGAAAGCAATTAACGAGGGACTGGAAGACGGATCTATTGAAATCAGCTTCGATGAAAACGGTAATATATCAATGCCGACTACATCATATTGTAATGCGGTAACATCTATCTATGATAATTTAGGCGTTGTAACGTCAAAAAACGGTTTAAAACGTAGTACAACATTGTATAGTCTAGTTTCGCCGTATATATCTAAAGTTTCATACGGCTGGGATTATTCTTATAGCAAGTATGAACAATATTATGCTGTTCCGTTTGTCATATCGTCTGACGGTGGATTTTCATTAATCAATATACGTCTTGATGTACACGCATCCGGGTTTAGCATATATTCCGGTACAGGTTGGACTACTTATATTGATGGTAGTTACAGTCCTTGTGTTGCTAGTGGTCAGTATAGTGGTTGTTTTTATGATTATGACGGTAATTATCAATCGTCATTTTCCTTGTCATCTGATTGTTCTGTTTTGCATTTCTCAGCATCGTGTAATAAAGGTCATTCTGTATCAAAAGATATATCAATTCCCGTTAAATATCGTAATACTTTTACCGGTAAGACTATTGATTACACGTCTGTGCAAAAGTGCGGATTGGCGTTTGTATCTAATGATTACGATATATATAACAGATTTGTTACATCTTATAATAATGGTGACATAACTTGCGATAGAGAGAATGTATCAATCCCGCTAACCGGCGTAGAAAACACCATCGGCAATATGGGTCTGGCTGGTGTCGGCTCTGGTGCTACCAAAGGATCAGTAAGCGTAAATAGCAAAACAAAAGATATAACGGTAACAAACGAAGCGACAAAAGAAGCGGAGCTTGTCATTGAGCAAGGAAAACCCGGAGATGTTGATATACCTGACAGTGATACAATAATTGATAAGTTTCCTTTTTCTTTGCCTTTTGATTTATATCGTATGCTGACAATATTCGTAGTGCCTGAAGAAAAGCCTATATTCACTTTTCCGATTGAAACAACAATTACAAACGGCGGTTTGAATTATAAAATTGATGAAGAAATTGAAGTTGATCTAACTCGTTTTCAATTCATGGGTCAAGATATAGTTCGACTTGTTCTCCGTAGTACGTTTTATGTTGGCTTTGTAATAATGTTGATTCATGTTACAAGCAAGTTTATTAAGCATTAGCGCATGGGGTGACGACGTGTGTCGTCGGGGACCCTATGCGATAATGCATAAGAGGTGATTTTGAAATGAATGATTTTATTAAAGGCATAAATGACGTAGCTAATCAGGTTCTGCAATGGGTTATTGCGCTATTACCTGATAGCCCATTTAAAAATATTCAGTTTCCCGATGAAATGGAATATTTCTTAGGAATACTTAACTATTATGTGCCATTTCAGGGTATGGTTAATATAGCTTTGGCTTGGACAAGTTGTATAGCTATTTACTATGTATATCAGATGATACTGCGTAAGATCAATGCAATAGAATGAGGTGATTTTATGTTAAGTTTGTTTACCGGTACTCCCGGATCGGGCAAGAGTTATCACGCTACAGAGCGTATCGACCGCTGTCTTAAGCAGGGTATTAACGTTATATGTACATATCCGATAAAGACAAATTACAAGCATCGTGGATTGTTCGTATATGTTCCATACTATGAACTTACTCCAGAATTTCTGATCAACTTCTGTATGGAACATCACGATTTAAAGTGTAATCCCGAAAAATGTCAAACGTTTATTGTTATTGATGAAGCACATCTTCTTTTTAACACACGTGGCTTTGACATGAAAGAGCGGCAGAAATGGTGTGAATTTTTAGCTTTACATCGCCACTACTGGTATGACATTATGTTACTTACTCAGAACGACCGTGCTATTGACCGTCAGGTTCGTGGACTTGTCGAGTTCAATTATAAACACAGGAAGTTGACTTCCTACGGATTAAAGGGTTTTCTTCTTGTTGCCGTACTTCATAAGAAATATGTCGCTGTCCGTTATTGGTATGTTCTCAATGAAAAGTGTGACGCTTATTTCTTCAATACAAAAAAACGGATTTTCAAATTGTATGATACAATGGCGATTATCTCACCGCAGAAACATAATAATGATGGCACATCTTCCGTTGCTGATCTCTTTCCGTCCCCGGCAGAGTGGAACGCCCAGCGAAAGAAAGAAGGTGAACAAGGTGCTTGATTTTGATAATCTTTATGATGAAACAGATGACGATGATCTGATCGACGCTGCCGAAGCTGCATTTGATGAATATCTCGCACAATGCGCAGCTGATTATTCCGAAGCTTGCCGTATTCGAGCGCATAAGAGGAGTTAATAATGGAACAGTTAAAAGGTAGTTTTTCTTTAGAAGTCATGGATCCGGATAACATTTCCGGCTGGCGTGACGAAGATCCTTATTTTGGCTCCGAAAAGCGTGGAAAAAACATCATTTTATATGACTGGTTTGCCATGACGAGTAAAGTTGATTCAGTAGAAAGCCTATTAAATCAGCTTGGGCTTAAAACTTCATTACCGTTCAAGGAAACTAAAGGATTTTACGGTTATCGCAGTCGTTTGAAGTTTGACGGTATATCTATCTATTATGATTACTGTTACAAGGATACGGATTATCCATTGCTTGAACTGACCGGACAAGGTTGCCGAGACTATGAAACATATACTGATGGTAACTGGGGAAGGTTATTTCAGCTTGCTCTTGATACTGACAACTATCATGTTACCCGTCTTGATGTCGCTTATGACGATCACGAGGGGATACTTGATATAAATAAGATTGTAAGAAAAACTGAAAAGCGGCATTTTGTCAGTCGTTCACAGGTCGGTACTATTACGAATAGTTTTGATCGTGATAAGGACGCATACAGCGTTATGTATGGCGGTCGTTCCAGTGAATTATATTGCCGTATTTATGATAAAGCACTTGAGCGAGGTTATTCAGACGGGCGGCATTGGTTGCGCTGTGAAACAGTATTTAAGGGCGATCGTGCATATAATTTCATCAAAAATGATGATCCGATAGGTGCAAAATATTGCGGTGTTTTAAAGAATTACATACGATTTGTAGAACCTAACGAAAACGATAGTAATAAACGTCGCTGGAACGTGTCTAAATGGTGGGACAAGTTCTTAGGCGATTGCAAGCGTATAAGCGTTTGTTCACCTAAGACCGTCGATTATAATTTGTCCCGTGTCGGGCGTTACGTTTTTCATCAGGCTGGTAATTGCGTTGATACTTACATTCAGTGTGTAGGTATCATTCAGTTTTTGAATGAACTAAAGGTGCGTGATACCGTATTAACACCACATCAGAAGCGTCTGATTGACGAATACAAGGCACGTATTGCTGCTGAAAATAATTGTAATACAAATACAGTTGCAGCTGCGCCGGAGCTCGAGCGCAATTGTAATACAAACACAGCCGTAGCTTTGCCGGAGCTCGAGCGCAATTGTAATACAAACACAGCCACAGCTTCACCGGCGATCGAGCACAATTGTAATACAAATTATGTTCCTGCCGGGGACGATTGGGTAACAAAGGGGTTGACATGAAAGTTACAGAAGCATTTGATATGTTTATTGATGAACAGCTTTTCAGGAATAACAGCCCGAAGACGTTATTGTGGTACCGTGAAAATCTCTTCGCATTTTTCCGCTGGCTCGGAGCTGATGCAATGCTTGACGATCTGACTATATTTAATTACAAGGCATATTGTTCATTTTTGCTTCACGAATACGAGCACAATGGAAAGCCGTTGAAAAGTACCAGCGTAAACAGTCACGTTAGAGCCGTAAAGGCGTTCTACAATTTTTGTATTCTGGAAGATCTGATCCCAGACTTCAGTCGTAAATTGAAAACAACTAAGATTCACAAAACAGAAAAATTACCGCTTGATGATGAAGAAATTAAGTTGATACTTGATTGTTTCGGTGAAACCGTTCTCGAGTGCCGTAATCGCTGTTGGGTCGTCCTTATGTGCGATAGCGGTCTTCGCCGTGGTGAAATATTATCTTTGAAGATGTGTAACGTGGATTTGAAGCACGATTTTTTGCTTGTTACGGGTAAAGGTTGCAAGCAAAGATTTGTGCCGCTCGGCAAAATGTCACATGACGTATTATTACATTACATAGCTTATTACCGTGCCGGAGCTGGTGGATCTGATCCGGTTTTTGTGGATCGTTTCGGTAATGCTTGCAATGCGAATACAATAAAACAGGTATTCCAAAAATTGAAAAAGTGCACCGGGATAGATAGATTGCACCCGCATTTATTGCGTCACACATTTGCTACAAATTATCTTGTTGATGGTGGCGACTTGGAAACGTTACGATTGATATTAGGTCATTCAGATCTTCAAGTCACATCAATGTACTTACATTTGGCGCAGAATAAACGTTTGCTTCAAAGCAAGCATAGAAGTCATCTTGATTATATGGTGAATAATGAAAGGATAGATACAAATGAAGAACATACAAAAGTCAATCAGATTGACCGAAGAAACTTACAACTTGTTAATGTCGATGTCCGGTGTAGGTCTTTCCGAAAAGATTGAAACATTGGTTCATTCTTATGTTGACGAGCTTCCAAAGTTGGAAAAGAAGATTGCAGAACGTAAGCGTTATTTATCGTCTGTTGATGATGAAATCTTGAAAAAAGAAAAGCTGCTTGTTAATCTGAATCATATCGAACGGTATATTCGTTCTGCTGTGCCGTTTTGTAATTCAAAATAACACGTCTGATTACTCGATCGGCGTAGCTGCGGCTTAATTTTGTATTACAAACAACTATTTTGTGATACAAAAAATCCCCTTAGCAACTGCATAAATCCGCATTGCTAAAGGGATTGTTGGTGAGCCACCCGGGAATCGAACCCGGGACACCCTGCTTAAAAGGCAGGTGCTCTGCCGCCTGAGCTAGTGGCTCAAAAGCTATAAACTTTTGGGTTGTTTTCACAACGTGATTTATTATAACAAATCCTGACTCCTTTGTCAAGTCTTTTTTTACATTTTATTTCGATATTATGAAATTTTGATTTATAACCGATTATAACCTGTTTAAATCCGCTCTTCAGCCGCAATACTCTTGGATTCTTATTGACAGAGGCGCATTTTTGTGGTAAAATGATTTTGGTTAGTCGGGATTAACTAAAATGTATTTGTGTATTAACGGAGATATTATGGAAGACAAAAAAATCAATCCACTGCTTACAGGCTCAGCAGAAACTATGCTACAGAGTTTTTACGCAAGAGCCAAATATTCAAGAAAAAAGAATGCTAAATTTTATGACGCAAAGGCAATAGAGCTTGTCGGAAAAATTGATTATGACTTTTCAAAAGCGGAAAAGGATTCTACGATGAGCAACGGAGTAATCGCACGAACCATCGTATTTGACGAATTGGTCAAAGACTTTATAAACAAAAATCCCGATTGCACAGTTGTAAACATAGCCTGCGGACTTGACACAAGATTTTACCGTATGGATAACGGCAGAATAATATGGTACAATGTCGATCTGCCGGAAACTATAGAGGTTCGTGACGCAATATATCACGAATCAGGCAGGGTGTCTACAATAGGCATTTCCGCAACCGATCCCGCTTGGGCTGACAAGGTAACAAAAAGAGGAAAAATGCTATTTATAATCGAAGGTCTTTCAATGTATCTGACCTCTGATGAAAACGCTCAGATGCTGTCGATTATCAGAGATAAATTCGATAATGCGACAGTGCTTATGGAGTGCATTGCTAAAAAGTGGGTAAACAAGGAGCATACCGAAAAATCAATTCATGACACCGGTGCAAAATTCGTGTTTGGTGCTGATACCTTTGATGATTTAGGTAAAGCGGCAGACGGTTTCAGATGTATAAAAAATGACGATATCATCCGTGGTATGTCAGTTATAATGCCGGTATTGAAGCCGTTCAGAAAGCTACCTTTTTTAAAGAAAATCGCACAGAAGATTCTTATATTTGAAAAAGCATAACCGGATATTGTCAGCCGACCTTTCAGCGGGTCGGCTTTATTTTATTGTGAACTTAACATTCAATCAAGAAATGTTGATTGAATGTTAAGTTTATCGACGTCTGAAATTTCCTTAATTAAGAAGTTTTCTATTGCATTCTGTCGGATTTTGTGATATTATTATCCTAATAAAATATGCCAACAATACGGCAAATAAAAATTTCGCACTGCAAAAGTGCGGTAAGGATGAGAAATATGCCAAAAAGACAGGACATTAACAAAATTATGATAATAGGCTCCGGCCCTATCATCATAGGTCAGGCTTGTGAGTTTGACTATTCAGGCACACAGGCTTGTAAAGCACTCAAGAAGCTCGGTTACGAGATAGTTCTTGTAAACTCAAACCCCGCAACTATTATGACCGACCCCGATGTAGCGGACATCACTTATATTGAACCGCTCAACCTCGACAGACTTACTCAGATTATCGAGCAGGAACGTCCCGATGCGCTTCTGCCCAACCTCGGCGGTCAGTCAGGACTTAATCTCTGCTCTGAGCTTGACAAGGCAGGCGTACTGAAAAAGTTCAACGTACAGGTAATCGGCGTTCAGGTTGACGCTATCGAACGTGGTGAAGACCGTATCGAGTTCAAGAACGCAATGAAGGATCTCGGTATCGGTATGCCGAGAAGTGAAGTTGCTTACACGATTGATGAAGCTGTCAAGATAGCCGAGGAACTCAAGTACCCTGTTGTTCTTCGTCCTGCCTATACAATGGGCGGTGCCGGCGGCGGAATGGTTTATAATGTAGACGAGCTTAAGGTCGTATGCGAAAGAGGCTTGCAGGCATCTCTTGTAGGTCAGGTTCTTGTCGAGGAATGTATCTTCGGCTGGGAAGAGCTTGAGCTTGAAGTTGTCCGTGATGCCGATAACAATAAAATCACCGTTTGCTTTATCGAAAACATCGACCCCATCGGCGTGCATACAGGCGACTCGTTCTGCTCTGCTCCTATGCTGACTATTCCCGAAGATGTTCAGAAAGAGCTTCAGGAAATGTCTTACCGCATTATCGAATCCATCGAGGTTATCGGCGGCTGCAACTGTCAGTTTGCCCGCAATCCCGAAACAGGACGTATTGTTGTAATCGAAATAAACCCGAGAACATCACGTTCTTCCGCTCTTGCTTCAAAGGCTACAGGCTTCCCTATTGCCTTCGTTTCCGCCCTCCTTGCCTGCGGTCTGACGCTGGGGGATATTCCCTGCGGTAAGTACGGCACACTCGACAAGTATTACCCTGACGGAGATTATATTGTAATCAAGTTTGCACGTTGGGCATTCGAAAAGTTCAAGGGCGCAGAGGATAAACTCGGAACACAGATGAGAGCTGTCGGTGAAGTAATGAGCATCGGCAAGACCTATAAAGAGGCTTTCCAGAAGGCTATACGTTCACTTGAAAAGGACAGATACGGTCTTGGCTTTGCAAAGAACTTCCACGATATGACAAAGGAAGAGCTTTTAGCACAGCTGAGATACCCCACAAGCGAAAGACAGTTTGTTATATATGAAGCTCTGCGTAAAGGTGCTACTATTGAAGAGATTCACGCCCTTACAAAGATTAAGGACTGGTTCTTACAGCAGATGAAGGAGCTTGTTGACGAAGAAGAAGCACTGCTCAAGATCAAGGGTTCTGTTCCCGAAAAGGCTGTACTAAAGCAGGCAAAGCTGGACGGTTTCTCCGACCGTTATTTAAGCTCACTTCTTGAGGTTACAGAGGAAGAGATCAGAAATGCCCGTATCGGCTTCGGCATAAAGGAAGCGTGGGAAGGCGTTCATGTAAGCGGTACTGATAATGCGGCTTACTACTACTCCACCTATCATCTTGACGAGGATAAAAGCCCTGTCAGCGACAAGCCCAAGATAATGATTCTCGGCGGCGGTCCCAACAGAATAGGTCAGGGTATCGAATTTGACTACTGCTGCGTTCATGCGGCACTTGCACTCAAAAAGCTCGGCTTTGAATCTATCATTGTAAACTGCAACCCCGAAACAGTTTCAACCGACTACGATACATCGGATAAGCTCTACTTTGAGCCGCTCACCCTTGAAGACGTTCTTTCGATTCACGATAAGGAAAAGCCGCTCGGCGTTATCGCTCAGTTCGGCGGTCAGACACCGCTCAACCTTGCAAGCGACCTTAAGAAATACGGCGTAAACATTCTCGGCACAACTCCCGAAACTATCGACCTTGCGGAAGACAGAGATCACTTCCGTGCTATGATGGACAAACTCGGAATCCCGATGCCCGAATCCGGAATGGCTGTAAACGTTGACGAAGCGCTTGAAATCGCAAACCGCATCGGTTATCCCGTAATGGTGCGTCCTTCATACGTTCTCGGCGGCAGAGGTATGGAGATTGTTCACGATGACGAAATGATGAAGGTCTATATGTCTGCGGCAGTAGGCGTTACCCCCGACAGACCTATACTGATAGACCGTTTCCTCCACCACGCAACAGAGTGCGAGGCTGACGCTATCTCGGACGGCAAGAACTGCTTTGTTCCCGCTGTTATGGAGCATATTGAGCTTGCAGGTGTTCACTCCGGTGACTCCGCTTGTATCCTGCCCTCTATGAACCTTACGGAAAAGCAAGTCACAACAATCAAGGATTACACAAAGAAGATTGCTGTTGAAATGAATGTATGCGGTCTTATGAATATGCAGTACGCTATTGAAGACGATACTGTCTATGTTCTTGAAGCTAACCCCAGAGCGTCCCGTACAGTACCGCTGGTATCAAAGGTTTGCAATATAAACATGGTACAGCTTGCTACTCAGATAATCACATCATCGCTGACAGGCAAGCCCTCCCCCGTACCCGAGCTTCACGACAAGGTTATCAATCACTACGGCGTTAAGGAAGCGGTATTCCCATTCAATATGTTCCAGGAGGTTGACCCCGTTCTCGGTCCCGAAATGCGTTCAACAGGCGAGGTTCTCGGAATCGCTCCCACCTTCGGAGAAGCGTACTACAAGGCTCAGGAAGCAACACAGGTAAAGCTTCCTCTTGGGGGAACTGTTCTCCTCAGCGTATGCGACAGAGATAAGCCCGAACTGCTTGAAATTGCAAAATCATTCAGCGAGCTTGGTTTCCGTATCCTTGCAACAGGCAAGAGCTATGATATGATAAAGGACGCAGGCATCACCGCTGAACGTATCAACAAGATGTACGAAGGCAGACCCAACATCACCGATGCAATAGCAAACGGCGATATTCAGCTTATCATCAACACACCCGCAGGAAAGACGAGTGCAAACGATGACAGCTACATCCGCAAGTCAGCAATCAGACATAAGGTGCCTTATATCACAACAATGGCGGCAGCTAAGGCAAGCATCGAGGGTATAAAGTCACTTAAAGCAAACAAGCACTTCGGCGTAAAGTCAATTCAGGCACACCACGCAGATATAAAGTAATATACTCAAAAAATACGTTAACCCCGTTGTTATAGCGATATTTACCCTCCTTACCAGACATCCGGTAAGGAGGGTATTTTTGTGAAATACGATTATGAGTACAAAAGAAAAGCGGTTGAAAAATACAGAAAAGGAGAATTGATGAAAACACTGGAAGGAGCAAATGAGACAAATTTCCGCAAGATGATAAGGAAATGGGTTCAGCTCGAATATGCTTGCAATCCGGAGGTGTTAAAACAAAAAATCGACACAAAGAATGGAGTGCCGAAGAACGCTACGAATTGGTGGCAAAGGTACTTGCCGGAAAATCAATCAAGTCGGTAGCGTTTTCCGTAGCGATAGATGACGGTATGCTTAGTAGTGTGCTTACAAACACAAAACAAAGAGGTAAGAATCATCCCACGCATGTGGGGACAAGTTTTTGATATTATAATTGGTCAGCTGCTAACGGTGATCATCCCCACGCGTATGGGGACAAGGTAATTTACCGGGATTGTGAAAGCAGTCCCGGCGGATCATCCCCACGCGTATGGGGACAAGGCTCAACGCAATCCGAAACTCTGCGTCGCAGAAGGATCATCCCCACGCGTATGGGGACAAGCTGCTCACGGGAGAATTCGTCAAGCTGACTGTAGGATCATCCCCACGCGTATGGGGACAAGTCCGACTTTGGCAGTGATGTGCCAGACGGGCAGGGATCATCCCAACGCGTATGGGGACAGGTAAGACAAGATAAAAGTACCATCAAATTTAAGAGGATCATCCCCACGCGTATGGGGACAAGCAAAAATTCGTGCTATTATGGAAGCACAGAATAGGATCATCCCCACGCGTATGGGGACAAGCATCGTGATGTGCCAGATTATAATTCAGCGGTGGGATCATCCCCACGCGTGTGGGGACAAGTTAGGTAGGTGATGTTATGTATTGGGACGAAAGGGATCATCCCCACGCGTGTGGGGACAAGCTAAAGTGGCTCTACGACTGGCTTTAGCGGTAGGGATCATCCCCACGCGTGTGGGGACAAGATTGCGCCGAACGGAGATTTTATAATCTTCGACGAATCATCCCCACGCGTGTGGGGACAAGATAATCTTAACGCTAATTGCATTATCGTTGATCGGATCATCCCCACGCGTGTGGGGACAAGAAAGGGGTAGAGCCGTCTGAAAACTTTGCGCCAGGATCATCCCCACGCGTGTGGGGACAAGAAAGGTATGCGCTTATTTTGCCTTGTATATTTAGGATCATCCCCACGCGTATGGGGACAAGTGTTGCAGAATGCCTCTTTGAGATAATATATCGGGATCATCCCCACGCGTATGGGGACAAGTCGCTTGCACCTGTCGGGGGATTGTCCGGTAACGGATCATCCCCACGCGTATGGGGACAAGTTGTAAATGAACGTGACATAGGCACAGGCAAGGGGATCATCCCCATGCGTATGGGGACAAGCCGGAGAAATCCATATCCGCAAGCACGTTCCTGGGATCATCCCCACGCGTATGGGGACAAGATGAATTGGATAATTTGCAAGTTCCAAATCTAAGGATCATCCCCACGCGTATGGGGACAAGAAGTTCAGGCGGGAACAAATAGTCTTCATCTAAGGATCATCCCCACGCGTATGGGGACAAGGTTTGTGAAAACTACTATGCTGGCGACGGTGTAGGATCATCCCCATGCGTGTGGGGACAAGTTCTTAATCAGCTCCGGAGCATTGAAGCCAAAAGGATCATCCCCATGCGTGTGGGGACAAGGTTGCTTGAAATGTCTGGTCAAGGTTGCCGTGAGGATCATCCCCATGCGTGTGGGGACAAGAGGACGAGGTAATCTCGTCGCAGGGTGCGGTTAGGATCATCCCCATGCGTGTGGGGACAAGAATACAATTGTCAACAGTGTTGACAGTTTCATAGGATCATCCCCATGCGTGTGGGGACAAGTACCTGCGGTACGGTTACTCTCGGCGATGTATAGGATCATCCCCATGCGTGTGGGGACAAGCAATACAGTTATTCTGACCCCTTGGTTGCAAAAGGATCATCCCCACACGCATGGGGACAAGAATCACACCTCACTCTCTATAGCTCGCCACTCAGGATCATCCCCATGCGTGTGGGGACAAGTTGATGTGACCGAGGAACTCAACTTTATCCATGGGATCATCCCCATGCGTGTGGGGACAAGGATTTAAAAAACCTAGCCACCTCGGAGCGCATAGGATCATCCCCATGCGTGTGGGGACAAGGCTTTATGAACGGCGGTGAGAACAGGTCTGACGGGATCATCCCCATGCGTGTGGGGACAAGTATCGTTCATGTTTTCCTTTGTGACAGCAGGGAGGATCATCCCCATGCGTGTGGGGACAAGAAATCGGTGGCGCAAGCACTGCTAAGTGTGACAGGATCATCCCCATGCGTGTGGGGACAAGCCGACAGGATTTTCAACTGCAATTTTGTCACAGGGATCATCCCCATGCGTGTGGGGACAAGCCGCTATCCACAGTTGCGTATAACCGCCGTTGGGGATCATCCCCATGCGTGTGGGGACAAGATTTCTTTGATGTGACATTTAACGCAAGTTATAGGATCATCCCCATGCGTGTGGGGACAAGCAAGACAATTGCGAGGAAACAAAGCAGAGGTTGGGATCATCCCCATGCGTGTGGTGACAAGTTGCCATCGAGCCGTTAAGCATTATCAGACGGAGGATCATCCCCATGCGTGTGGGGACAAGTAAGAGTTCAACTCAACGCTTTCCGTGTCTTTGGGATCATCCCCATGCGTGTGGGGACAAGCCTTTTTCATTTTACGTTTTCCTCCTGTGTTGAGGATCATCCCCATGCGTGTGGGGACAAGATGAAACTTGCCCTATGAACATTGCGGCGGATAGGATCATCCCCATGCGTGTGGGGACAAGGGACAGGACACGGTAAAATCTCCGCTCGGTATGGGATCATCCCCATGCGTGTGGGGACAAGGATAAAAAAATAAGCTATATGACATCTTATTTAGGATCATCCCCATGCGTGTGGGGACAAGGTAACCGAGTAAGACTACAGTAAGAGAGGGGAGGGATCATCCCCATGCGTGTGGGGACAAGTACAAATATGCCTCTATCCCATTCATTTTCCAGGGATCATCCCCATGCGTGTGGGGACAAGGGTAATCAGCCTGTAATATATGGCAAAAAATCGGGATCATCCCCATGCGTGTGGGGACAAGGTACTTTTAGGGCATTGACCGTATATCCAAACAGGATCATCCCCATGCGTGTGGGGACAAGTTTATCAGTATAGGTGTTTTTTGCGCATTTATAGGATCATCCCCATGCGTGTGGGGACAAGCTTATATATATACGCTTTGTCAATAACGGTAAAGGATCATCCCCATGCGTGTGGGGACAAGGGATGGGCTGGGAAGCAAACTGCTTGCAACAAAGGATCATCCCCATGCGTGTGGGGACAAGAACATTCTTGGAAGTTTTAAAAATTCAAGCAGAGGATCATCCCCATGCGTGTGGGGACAAGTTTTTTGACTTGGCGACCTTTTGCGATAGTTGAGGATCATCCCCATGCGTGTGGGGACAAGAAACAAGCGTCTTGAGGAGCTCGCAAAAGAGGGGGATCATCCCCATGCGTGTGGGGACAAGTAAACAATCGCCTATCACAAGCAACGGCGGGTAGGATCATCCCCATGCGTGTGGGGACAAGATGGTACGAGATAACCCTTAAGTATCAGGGGCAGGATCATCCCCATGCGTGTGGGGACAAGTGACTTTGAGCAAACTGCGGTACTTTTAGGGCAGGATCATCCCCATGCGTGTGGGGACAAGGCTCAAGGTAGCGCACATCAACTGACTGGGGCAGGATCATCCCCATGCGTGTGGGGACAAGAGCTATCAACAATAACACAATAGCTTTGAATCAGGATCATCCCCATGCGTGTGGGGACAAGTTTCAAGTCTTGGGTTTCCGATTGCTTGTTGCAGGATCATCCCCATGCGTGTGGGGACAAGTTTACAAGTGTTAAAGTATGCTTTGCGGACGGAGGATCATCCCCATGCGTGTGGGGACAAGGATTTTACCGCTCGTCTATGATGATAGCTTAAGGGATCATCCCCATGCGTGTGGGGACAAGACGGTTGCACCGTCTTTTGTCAAAATATTACAGGGATCATCCCCATGCGTGTGGGGACAAGATCTGCGAAGCTGTAATACCGCAGTTTTTGATGGGATCATCCCCATGCGTGTGGGGACAAGTATAAATCCCCGTCAGTGTGCGGCAGGGCGATGGGATCATCCCCATGCGTGTGGGGACAAGAAGGTCTGATATATTTCTACCTCGCCTTTATCAGGATCATCCCCATGCGTGTGGGGACAAGGGTTTAACGACACAACACACTATGACAACATAGGGATCATCCCCATGCGTGTGGGGACAAGCGGCTCGACCTTACCGTCGAGGGTTGTTATATAGGATCATCCCCATGCGTGTGGGGACAAGTCAAAAGCTTGAGATGGAGTATAAAGGGTATCGGGATCATCCCCATGCGTGTGGGGACAAGAGGCGAGCTGGTAAGCACAACGGATATTGCTGAGGATCATCCCCATGCGTGTGGGGACAAGTTAACAGATTTTTACAAAAAGGCGAAAAGTTTGGGATCATCCCCATGCGTGTGGGGACAAGAGCGATTTTGATAGTGATATGTCCGACGGGGAGGGATCATCCCCATGCGTGTGGGGACAAGAAACAAGCGTCTTGAGGAGCTCGCAAAAGAGGGGGATCATCCCCATGCGTGTGGGGACAAGTAATATTTATATCAGCTTTAGACCCAAACCGCAGGATCATCCCCATGCGTGTGGGGACAAGTATCAGATATGGGGCAGTGGTACGAGATAACAAGGATCATCCCCATGCGTGTGGGGACAAGCCCCTCGGTCGAGGGGAAAAACAACAAATCTTAGGATCATCCCCATGCGTGTGGGGACAAGCGGCATTGACCTGGTAAGCTCCTCGGGCAAAGAGGATCATCCCCATGCGTGTGGGGACAAGATTTTAAGATTAAAACATTCGCTTATCGAATTAGGATCATCCCCATGCGTGTGGGGACAAGAAATGCAAATGCTTGCCGAAACTGTATCCTGTGGGATCATCCCCATGCGTGTGGGGACAAGACACAACCTCAACCCCCGAAACAACGCAGACCGGGATCATCCCCATGCGTGTGGGGACAAGCAAACAGGCAATTTTGACATGCCTGTCATACAAGGATCATCCCCATGCGTGTGGGGACAAGGGAAATTGAAAAAGGAAGCGCAAACCTTGGGTAGGATCATCCCCATGCGTGTGGGGACAAGGCAAGGTCATCTATATCCCAATAGGCTCAGCAAGGATCATCCCCATGCGTGTGGGGACAAGTCTGCACGCATCTCAGGATGTGTGCGATAATCAGGATCATCCCCATGCGTGTGGGGACAAGAATACCTGTTCCATTTGTTTTTCCTCCTGCCCTGGATCATCCCCATGCGTGTGGGGACAAGCATAGACTTAATGATAATAAACGATTTATCAGAGGATCATCCCCATGCGTGTGGGGACAAGTTATGTGTAATCTGTATGATAGTTTTGTGAACGGGATCATCCCCATGCGTGTGGGGACAAGTTAAGCCCTGCCGAGTATGGTTGATTTAAGATAGGATCATCCCCATGCGTGTGGGGACAAGCTATATTTGGCATTGTATTAACAAACGCAAATAGGATCATCCCCATGCGTGTGGGGACAAGGACCACCTAAGCCGCCTAAAAAGCAACGGCATAGGATCATCCCCATGCGTGTGGGGACAAGCGACTACGCCCAAAAAGCCGACACGCAAGCAAGGGATCATCCCCATGCGTGTGGGGACAAGGCATTCCGCAAGGGCAAGACGCTTGTCGGGTTAGGATCATCCCCATGCGTGTGGGGACAAGATTACGTTTTAGGCAAGCTGTGGCGAAAACATAGGATCATCCCCATGCGTGTGGGGACAAGCATACTGCACAAATCTTGGCATGGCGAACCGCCAAGGATCATCCCCATGCGTGTGGGGACAAGAAAATATTAATCTTGATATGGACGATGTGCAGAGGATCATCCCCATGCGTGTGGGGACAAGATAATGGTGGTGGCACTATACCACCACCATTAAGGATCATCCCCATGCGTGTGGGGACAAGTTTTGTGAAAACTATATGATAGTGTTGTGATAGGGATCATCCCCATGCGTGTGGGGACAAGATGCCACTTTTACCCAAATCACGGGCAAGGAAAGGATCATCCCCATGCGTGTGGGGACAAGTCGACGAAATAACAGATAGCCTTATAAGCGATAGGATCATCCCCATGCGTGTGGGGACAAGTCAGACGGATTTCTCCGCTTCTACCTATCTTAAGGATCATCCCCATGCGTGTGGGGACAAGCAGACCAAAACGAAATACTGACAATGAAAAATGGGATCATCCCCATGCGTGTGGGGACAAGCTCTGCTTCGCTCGTCGTATACAGCGTCCACGCGGATCATCCCCATGCGTGTGGGGACAAGGGCGGTGATGTCACTGTAACAAAAGTTTTGCCAGGATCATCCCCATGCGTGTGGGGACAAGTCTGATATGATGTAATTAACGTTAATCTGCACAGGATCATCCCCATGCGTGTGGGGACAAGACGACACAAAATCGGTGGCGCAAGCCCTGTTAAGGATCATCCCCATGCGTGTGGGGACAAGCTCCTTCTTGCATTCCTTTATTCGAGCAATTAAGGATCATCCCCATGCGTGTGGGGACAAGCTGATTGAAATGCAGAAAAGAGGTTACACAGTTGGGATCATCCCCATGCGTGTGGGGACAAGTTGTGATAGGTGATTGTTTAAGATAGCTGATAAGGATCATCCCCATGCGTGTGGGGACAAGATTTATACCTCCCTCTCTATAGCCCGCCACTCAGGATCATCCCCATGCGTGTGGGGACAAGACTGTCGCGGAAGGTTATCAAGTGCCCGTGCCAGGATCATCCCCATGCGTGTGGGGACAAGTCGCTGATTGTCGTGATATATCTGTGGCGATATAGGATCATCCCCATGCGTGTGGGGACAAGTTTCATCAAACTATCACAAAACCGTCATATAGAGGATCATCCCCATGCGTGTGGGGACAAGATTTATACCTCCCTCTCTATAGCCCGCCACTCAGGATCATCCCCATGCGTGTGGGGACAAGGGAACACAGCCCCGATTAATTCGGGGCTTTTTAGGATCATCCCCATGCGTGTGGGGACAAGTCTAAAGCTGATATAAATATTAACTGCGCAATAGGATCATCCCCATGCGTGTGGGGACAAGATCCATCTTTGAGGGGGTTTATGCCGACGGATAGGATCATCCCCATGCGTGTGGGGACAAGCCACCGATTTTGTGACGTCCTTAACAAAATTAAGGATCATCCCCATGCGTGTGGGGACAAGACTTGGACAGCAAATACTATATTCGGTATTGTAGGATCATCCCCATGCGTGTGGGGACAAGTAAAGTATTGGTGCAACAAGATTTTACCGCTTGGGATCATCCCCATGCGTGTGGGGACAAGTAGTATACTTGCCACACTCAAACCGTTCGGCGAGGATCATCCCCATGCGTGTGGGGACAAGGTTTTTCCTCCTGCCCTTAGGGCTGTCGTTTTGGGATCATCCCCATGCGTGTGGGGACAAGACTAAAGAAATCAAGGAAAATAGCGGTTTTGCAAAATCAACCGCTTAGATTTCCTTTAACTTTTCATAGATCCTTTGTGTAAGCAGACAATCGTCAAGTGCCCTATGAATCCTGTCTTTATTATAATGCAAATCGAAATAATCCGCAATAGCTGATAATGAATATGAATTAATATCAAGTAATTTTCTTGATATTTTAACTGTATCAATAATTTTTGACGGAACAAAATCAATTTTGTTTTCAGCACACGCAGATTTAATAAAATTCAAGTCAAAACCGATATTATGCCCAACCAGAGGTTTTCCGCTACATCGCATTGCAAACTCACCAAGCGCTTTACTTTTTTCTGCTCCCTCATTTGCCAGTAATTCCTCCGTTATACCTGTAAGCCTGATAATCGCCTCCGGTATTTTTTTATCCGTTTTGACAAGCACAGAATATGTTTCTGCTACTGATCCGTTTTCAACCGTTACTGCACCGAGTTCTATTATTTCATCATCAGGATTAAGTCCCGTTGTTTCAATATCGATTACCGTATATGTATCCGATACACCGGATGATTTCTGTTTTTTCTCCGATAAACGATTTATGTGATTTGTCATAGCTTTCGGACGAATAACGTTTTCATCATCACTTTTTGTCACACGTCTTTTTATAAGCTTTATGCCATCATAATCTACCGGTTCCCATTGTGTATTGTGAATACGAAATTCCAGTTTCTGCTCGTTATTTGAGCTGTATGACATTGAAGCGTGACCATTTCCGATGTTTGAACACACTCTGTCCCATACGTTATCACGAACTCTTGCGTTCAGATTTCCGACATACACGCCTGTATCTATTTCCTGCATCCACCTGGAAAGATCTCCGCGTAGTTTAGGCGGACAACAACTCAGTGTAATTACTACCATCATATCGTCACCTGTATTGTTTACCGTAATCGAGAGGTTCGTTTTTATCATTCCACAGATACATGACTTTTTCGTCATCCGGATTTTCTTCAGGCATCAGCAGATATTTTATATCGTGTACCATTCGCTCAAGCATATGGGCTTTCACCATTTCGTCACGGACTCTATGCCGTACAAATCTTGATATATCATCATTTACCGATGCAGCCGCTTCAAAAGATATCGGTATCGTGACTTCAGCTTTATAAAGATCGGCTATATCATATACGAACGAACATTCGTGACCGATATGTACAAACCCCAGTGCAGGCGAACACCCCATAGAACATATAACAGCGTGAGCAAGCCCGTAAAGGCAGGCATGTGCCGCCGACAGAGCCTGATTGACAGGATCGGACGACTGGAAATCTTCGTGATTGTATACACGACCGTTCCATTCGACATTCCATTTTTCAGACTGCTGTCTGTACACTTTTCTTATACGACTGCCCTCACGACCTCTCAGCTGTTGCAGAGTAAGGCCCGAAACATCCTCATCGGGGAAACGCATCATATACATCTTTCTGACAACATCAAGATGCTTGCGCTGGTTTGTGACCATTTCCGCTTGTTTTACAATAAGCCTAGAACTGTGCGTCAGCGGTCTGCCGCCGGCATAATATCTGACGCCTTGCTCACCAACCCAGCATATGCTTATTCCGCTGTCGCCAATAAGCTCCATAGCCCTGTGTGAAACATCAGTTCCGGGACCTAACATAAGTACAGAAATTGTACCCGATGGTATATGCGTAACGCCGTTCTCGTCAATAACGGTGATTGCACTGTCTTTTCTGTTTATTTTACAATGTTCCAGATACAGAAATGTAATTCTGTCGGCAATCTGCGGCAGTTCTACGATATCGGGTTTTATCATTCCGGGTATTTCAGCCATTTGTATTATTTCCCGGACGCATTACGGTCATAAGTCCCATACCGTACGCTTTTCCTCTGCCTATTCCGTTTATGAGCATATTTTTGAACAGTTCTTCATCCGTCACTTCAAGCAGTCCTTCAAACGTCACCGACAGAAGAGTTACTACTCTGTTGTCCTTTTTGAAAAATCTGCACCACTTGTTCTGAACCACATCAAATGAATCTTCGCTAAGGCAGAACCCGTTCTTTTCTGCTCTGTCCATCAGCCACTGCTTTTGAAAGTCAACAATGGTGACCGCCCTTTTCTTACCCTGTCCCTGTTTTACATTATCCGTTTTCACCGGATTTGCGGTAAGGCGGAACTGCCATATATCACCCTTTTTTATTCTGCCAAGCAGACCATCATATTCTCTTGTTTCTCCTGCTCTGCCGGTATCACCGAACTGCAATGCTATAACAGATAAGTCGGGCTTCTGATTACTGAGAATCATCAGATAAAGCTCTCCTCCAAGACTGTCGATGCGCCAGAGCTTTCTTGAACGGTCATCCGTAAGCGCCGCTTCTACAGCTCCGTGCAGAACACTGCGGGAATTGACCGCCTTCAATGTATTGCGGTTTGACAGATCCAGATAAACTCTTGATAAGTACATTGTTTCACCTCAATTCAGCCATAGGGTCGTGCTCTGCAGAAACCATATCCGCCGTGCTGTCCGGCTTATCAATCTCCACATAGCAGTCCTTTATTTTCCGCAGCCCGAAACGTCTGAATGTCGGATCAAACGAAACAGGAACATCCTTGATTATTGCAGGACCGTCTTCGCTTTCTGTAATAATTCTGAGCCTTGTGTCGGCGTTTTTTCTCTGCTGTTTGTCAAGCAACGGACTTTCTGATTTAAGCACATCAAGAAGATCTCCGTCACGCAGTCCCCATACAAGCGGAAGCGTAGGCGGGCATGAGCGCCTGCCCAGAAACAGCGGAAACGCCGGATGCTTCAGAGCGTCTTCGATTTTTTCTATAAACCCTGCGTCTTTATGTTCGAGCCCAACAAGGAAAGTCGCATCGGAAAGGTAAAAGCGGTGCGTGATATATTTCTTTGTTTTTTCACCGTTGGCAGTGTGATAATCCCTTATCTGCCGACCCTCGTTCTCTACTCTGATACCGATTTTAAGCTCATTAAGGTCGTCAAGAGGTTCTGTCCTCTCTCTTCCCATAGCCGATGCCACAAGTCCGATTACGCCGCTCTTGGTCGGATATCCGAGCGTGCGGCGCGTATCAAATTTCGACTCAACGCCCCATGACTGCAACGGAGCGGCAAGTCTGAGCAGCAGTACAGGCATTATACCACCTCATCTTTTATGTAGCTATAAAGCTTTTCAAGCAGCTCGTCAAGATTTACCCTTTCGGCATCGGATATAGCGTCCGCACCTATCATAAAGCTCTTTACAGGCTTTCCGCTGAAGTTGTCGTATACCTTGCCTGCATACTCCTGTAATTTCTTCACAGACTCTTCAACATAGCCGTTATTGCTGATAACCGGCTTTTCAAATGCACCGACAAGGTTTACAGGCTGATCTTTTCTGATCGTCACATAAACCATATCGGGATATGTTCTGTTTGCGTATGAGTTCTGCTTACCGGTAGGCATAGAGCAGATAAATGCTTCGGCAAATCCCTTTATGACTTCTGCTACAGAAACACCTATTGATTTCTTAAGCTGTGCGACATTCACGGTCGCATATCTGTAAAGCGTTGAAGAATTGAATTCTGTTGTTCCGAGATGTCCCGCACCCGCACTGTCCTCAGGCGAGCAATCGTCTACTGCCGTAAAGTAGTCATACTCATTCTGAACAGCATGAGTTGAAATGCTGTGAGCAACCTGCGATGCTGCATCTACATTCAGGTCAGCATCGTCCGCTACCATTCTTCCAAATAAAGCGATATCAACAGAAGGCGTTTCTTTAAGCGCCTGCTTATAGAGCTTGGCGTCTTTTTCACCGCTTATAACAAGTTGTGCAAGATTATTAGCCTGCACAGCACTTATAAAGAACAGTGCTCCTGTTTTATTATCCTTCTTTTCGTTTATTTTCACACCTGCCGAGTTCATTGCCTTTATAGCTTCCTTAACGGCTGTTTCATCGTCAAAACTGCTGTCAAGCTTTTTGATTTCATTTGCAATAAGATCAACAGCGTGCATTGTTCTGTAGCCGAGTTCTTCACTTGTAAAAAGTTCATTGAACATAAGGCGCATTGCATGCTTCCACGACTGGCTTGACACTCTCGCTCTGTTTGCACCGCCGTAAAAAGCAGTTTTAGGTCTGCCGGTATCATCACGGTTTACGCATGAAGGCGGAACTGTCTGCACTACATGGAAATCAACATATAATCTTTCGTTACTCATTTTCTTTACTCTCCTTTTGAATTATCTTTTTCGGTCTTATACTTTTCGGAATAGAAATCTCTTCCCCACGACAGTTTTATATCTGCCGCCTGCTCAGGATAATTGAACCTGTAGAGTTCTTCGGCAAGCTTAGCATAATCAAGCGGTATACTCTTGCCTTTGAGCAGTTGAACTATGCTTTTGAGCTGGTAAGCAAGCTCTTCCTTTGTCGTTGATGTTACAACAAGGTTAAGTCTGTTTACAACACGTTCTTCATCATCATTGCTGTTTGCAATGTGATAAGCCGCTCTTCCCAGAGTATAGCCCTTTTCATACATAAATCTATCGTTACCCTGCTGATGCAAAGAGTACAACGTCAGAGCCGTATAAACTGCCCATTCTGCATTTGACGCACACTTTGAACCTTTAAGTTCTTCATCAATCCTGTCGAATATCAACCACCAAAGCGACGGGAGTTCTCCCGGCTTTTTACCGATACCGTGTCTCAGCTCGGCAAGATAGCCTTTGCCTCTTCCTGTGTCTGCAATGCTGTGCAGATACTCGATTTTTGATGCGGTATAACGATAAACCATATCACTCTTACTCATTTGTTATCACCTTCTTTTCTGAAAATTTTATTTATTGTAGCATTGAAAATGTTAAGAGCCTCTACCGAAGTCACACGGTTTTTATCCTTGCCGTCCTTCTCATATCTACCGAAAATCGTATTTGCGCTCATCTGATGAATATAGCCGTTTCCGAATACTGTTGCGATTTTCCTTACAGTATCTTCAATTTTACCTGTGTATTCATCAATATCATATCCGGTATCAAGCTGTGACAGCCAATCTCTGAAAGGCTTATCTATCATACTGTAGAACTGCGTCTTTGCGTCTTCTCCGGATAGCTTGTCACCGCTTGCTCCTGCAGCTCTCTGTAAATTAAGACTCAGCACGTTTACCGCATATGCTGCCTTGTCGCATTTGCCTATCTCGTTTCCTATACGATAACGCCATACCTCCCCAACTTTCATCAGCAGATCTGAATGGAACGACAGTTCATCACTGATAGAATCAATAACGGGCAGGCACGTCATCTGTTTGAAATCATAAATAACAGATGCAGTTGTTACGTTAAGCAAAAAGCTGTTGTCAAGATAGTCCTTGTCTATGTACGATTCAATATGAGCTATAATACCTGGTTTTCTTGCAGTACTTGAATTTTCATCATCTTCAAGTGCTGCGATACTTCCGAATTCCTGCCAAGCCTTTGTTGAAGGCTTGTGAAGCAGAGGTTTATATTTTGTACTGTCACTTCCTTTTTCTTTATACGACCTCCAGAGCGTCATCTGCTCGCTGAAAACTTCATCTTCTTCAAAATAATCTCCGCCTGAAAGATAATAACCGTTCACCTTTCCGTTTTTCCTGCAAAGATATACACGTCTTGACATCAACGAAAGCAATGCTGCCTGATTATCGGGAACAGGTATCAGAGTATTGAACTCGGCATTGTTGTTATCCTTTTCCCATGACGGAGTGCTTACATACACGTCATATTCAGAATCACTTTCAGCATTGTAATTCAGCATAAGCGTTTCAAACAGGTTGTTTCCTCTGACCGCTATAAGTCCCAGCCTGCCTACCCACGGTTTCTTAGGTGTAGGTTGTTTTGCCGCTATGTCATCAAAACAGATTATGTGTAACAGCCAACGAACCGCTTCCGAATATGAAAGCAGTCTTCCGTCATTGTTCCTGTCAGAGAAAAGTCTGGGCTTATTGGCACTTTCAAAAAGCGAGCCGATCATTTTTGCTATACTTGTAGCCTTGCCTTTACCGTTTACCTTGTTAGACTGATAAAACGGATACTCCTCATCAAACAGCCAGAAACGGTCATACCATTTTTCAAAATACTTCTCAAACGGCTTCATCGGAAATTTGCCGCTCCGAAATACCTCAATCCAGTTATCCGTAAGATAATTAATATCATCCTCAGGATCAACCTCATCACCGTTTTTGTCATACCTCGAAAATACTGTGTAAATCATCGCAAGCAGAAATCTCAGCACAGCCATATCCTGCGTTTTTGTTTCTCCTGCAAGCTCCGTGTAATCCTGTGCGTGTTCAAAGACCTGCCTTATGCTTATCTCTTTCACCTCGCACCCGTTGTCACGGACGCATATCCACGGTTCGTCGATCAGATTGAACTCTCTGTCCATATCAGCTTTCTTCCTCCTTTATTTCTTCAAAACCTCTTTCGGTGCTGTATTTATACGTTATGCCGAGCAGATTTATCTTGTTATTTTCGTCAAGCAAAAGCAATATCTCGCCTTTGAGCCATTTTGCATTTCTCCATGCCTGAGGCATTGCGTTTGCCAGTATCTCAATCGTTTTACCAAAATTATAAGACTTACTGAAAAATGCCGGCAATCTCAGTCTTTGCTTTGCTATCAGCTTTGCCTGTGCATTATCGGGTACAGAAGTAATATCAAACACCTCATCCCGTGAAAACAGTGAATACTCCGTATCGGATGTTTTCACAAGCACAAGCGCTTCTATGGTTTCCTGTCCGTCACGCACCGCCGCCTCGCCGTCAGAATCGTTATTCAGCTCACGCCTGTCGATCATATCGCTAAGCGTTGAATCACTGCGATTAATTTTTTGTGACGGTATGCAATATTTCTTGGCTCTTTGCTTTTTCTCTTTTTGTTCATCACTATATTCTCTATACTCTGTGGTCTGTTGTTCATCATTGTCGGGTTCGGAATAAACAGCGCTGACAAGCTCAGGAATACATCCCGGTATAACAAGTTTATCCGGCAGATATTTTTCAGTTTGCGTCATTATCCAACCGGAGTAAACGCTTTTACTGAAATCTTCCGGGATCAACACGCACAACTCCGGTTCAGCTAATTTATCCGGACGTTTGCGGTCATGTCTATGCAGTCTGCCCGAACGCTGTAACAACAGATCCATAGGGCAAAGTTCGGTTATCATATAGTCAAAGTCTATATCAAGCGACTGTTCAAGCACCTGTGTGCCGACTACTATCAGTTTGTCCCTCTTCTCACAGGTCGACTTCTTGCCGACAAGTTCTGTTAGCTCACGCTCAATTACCGCTCTGTCAGTCGATATAAATCTGCTATGGAAACATATAACACGATAATCAGGCATATTCGCCGCTATTGTGTCGGCAAGTTCTTGAGAATAAGCAACACTATTCACAATAACAGCCGCACAACCGCCGCCAGACAGTTTATCTTCAAGCAGGTTTACAATATCGTTACTGTCATTTTCTTCTCTTCTGATTACTGTGATGGACTTATTGGGGATATCAACAGGTATAGCCTTTTGCTTTACATCCGCACCGTCACTCCACGTCAGTACAGGATACGCCATACTGCTGTTGTCAAAGTTGTTCTTACTGCCGGTATACCATCTTATCAGTTCCGCTCTTTTATCCGGCGGCAATGTTGCAGAAAGAATTATTACAGGTACGTTATATGCCGCCATCCAGCGCAGGGAGTTTTCCAAATAAACGTACATATATCGGTCATATGCGTGACATTCATCTATGATTACAGCCTTACCCGCAAGTCCCAGGTGTCTTAGCATAACGTGTTTCTGTTTTAACGATGCCATAAGAAACTGGTCAACAGTAGCAACAACAAACTCTGACAGCAATGCCTGTTTTCTTCCTTCAAACCAGGTATGAACAATTATATTGTCGTTATCATCTGAAATGTCGGATGCTCTTCCGTGGAACATCTCACAGTATTCGTCATTCATATCTGTCATACCGTGTGCAAGTCTGAGCGAGTGTATATCATCAGTGCCTCTCGCCCAGGAATGAATACGGTCAAATATTCCGTTAGCGGTTGCCTGCGTCGGCAGTCCGAAAAATATTCCGCCATAGCCGAAACGTGATGCAAGTATCTCTGTTGCCGCAAGTGCCGCCTCGGTTTTACCTATTCCCATAGGTGCCTCGAGTATATATATACCGGGTTTATCGCAAAGGCTTACAACATTCATAAATTCACGCTGTACACAGTTTGGTCTGAAACCGAAACGCTCTTCAAAAAAACTGTCGTTGTCAGCGATAAAATCAGCATACCAGCTGTCCGTAAGCGAAAGCTTGTTCCACGCTCTTCTGACACGCTCCTCGCATTGCTCATCAGTGAGCTTTTCTTCAATGTCTATGTAAGGAAAATAATCGGTGTTGCTCGCTATCCAGTCGCTCATTACGAGCAGTCCGGTAATCAGCATCTGCGCCGCAACATCGGGATTCGGCAGATTTTTGACATCTTCAAATCCGGTTACACTGAGAGCGTATTCCATCCATTCCGCTCTTATCTGTGTCCATTCATCTTTGTTAACCTTGCCGTGTCCGTAATAGTTAGCCTCATATGAACATTGCCCTCTATCCGCCGAGCAATCGCCGTGATGCGCACCAACAATGACTGCGGTTGACGGTGCAACCTCAAATTCTTTTTTCAGGATATACTGTCCCGCTATGTTATGCGGTGACTCTGATATCTGTGTCAGACCTGAAAGGTCGATACCGATGTCAAGCAGTCTGTCAGCAAGGCCCTGAATATTATCTTTCAGCTTTCGTTGAAACGCCGGAGTTAATTTTCCTATGTCATGCACCAGTGCAATGAACTTACAATAGTTGCACACAATTTCTTCTGCATTCTCCGAACTCTCAATGCCAATTGCAGCACATAAGCGCCTTCTGACATTCTGAGCAATCCATTTATTGAAAAGGCGCTTTATTATCCCGGCTGTATCATTTGCGTGAACATTGAAAGGCAACCATTTTGTATTGTCTTCAAAGCTGCTTTTTGCAGCTAACAGTTCTGATGTTTTCATTTCATATTCTCCAAATATGTTGTATTAATTGACATTATACCACTATTTTTGTGCAAAGTCAATATAATTAATTGCTTCTTAAATATTTAGTTTGTCTAATTGTGTCGAATTAATTGAATGCATGATATATAGCATTAAATATTAAAAAATGAACCCCCGTCACAAGACGGGGGTTCTGATTTTCACTTATCTATATCCTTTACACGCTTAAATGCGTACCACCGAATCCTCAGGTGAATTTTTCATTCTTTTAGAGCCATAGATTGCCGTGCATCTGTACTTCAGCCTCAACTTATCGGCAATAAGAGCAACAAATTCAGAGTTTGTCGGCTTTCCTCTCGATGTATGAATAGTGTATCCGAAATAGCTGTTGAGCGTGTCTACATCTCCCCTGTCCCACGCAATTTCTATTGCGTGACGTATTGCACGTTCAACTCTTGACGGCGTTGTTTCATACATACGGGCAACGGTCGGATAGAGCAGCTTTGTGATACAGTTTATCATGTCAGGATCCTCAACCGAAAGCATGATTGCGGTTCTGAGATAATGATACCCTTTGATATGAGCAGGTATGCCGATCTGATGTATTATCTCCGTCACTACGCACTCCATATCCGATTCGTCCGATGCGGTATTGCGTCTGCCGTTTATCTTGTCGTTATATACCGACAGAACCTTTGACACAAGCGTTTCCGGATCAAACGGACGTATCATATAATAGTCCGCTCCTGCGTCCATCACCTCAAACTCGACCTTTGCCGAATCATAGTTCGCCGTTACGAATATAACAGGAGCATATTCTCCGCTTCCTTTGAGTGTCCTGATTATATCGCAGACATCAAGACCGGGTGTTTTTGCGTCAAGGATAACCACAGCAGGACGCTCCGTAAGCACATAATCAACAAGAACCTTTCCCATCTTAGGTCTGGTTATCGCATACAACCCTGCCTCTTTGAAAGCGGTGGCCCATGATATTCCAAGCTCTAACGAATCATCCCCTATAAGTACTCTGATAGATTGTGACATTTTCTTACCTCCATAGTTTTATTGCTTCTATAATATAACACAAACTGGAAAATAATTCAAGATGATTTTACCAAATTTTTTCAGTTTTTTTGAATCGAAGTCCGAATTGATAATATAAAAACGAATTATCGGATTACCTAACCCAATATGTAGAAATTTGCTTCTTCTTATTTATTATATATCCGTGAAATGACCGTTTTCAACATTTTTCGACAAATTTCTGCAATAAAAAACCGTTTTCGTGATTTTGAACAATATGTATGTCGATTTGTACCTTTTCTATGTGAATAAAAGCAGGTCTGTAACTATCACGTTTCTTCAAATAAACGATTTTTACTGTGTTAACGGCGAAACGCTTTCGCATAGCCTCATAAAGACTTTGCAAAAGCGTTTTTCGTTTACCAATTTATGCCGCCTGTTCTTCAGTTTCACTGAGTGACAGTAAATGCTCATACATACTCTGTGCAAATATCCCGTATCCGTGAGCAGGGTCGCTTATGAAAACGTGTGTTACCGCTCCGACAAGCCGCCCGTTCTGCACTATCGGGCTTCCGCTCATTCCCTGCACTATTCCGCCCGTCAGCTCTGTCAGCCGTTCATCTGTAACTTTTATTACCATATTCTTATTGTCCGCAGAATTTCTGTCAACGCTTTCTATTTCAACGCTGTACATTTCGGGCTTGCCGCTGTCTACGGTCGATAATATATATGCCTGTCCGCACTGTACCTCACTTGCGAATGCAAGCGGCATCAACTGCCCCTGAATATCTGCTTCTTCAAGCACGGCATAAAGCCCGCATCCGCAGTTATCGGTTATTCTGCCCTTTACGTCCGACGGTTTCAGCGTACCGCATAGCTCACCCGGACAATCACGTTCCCCTCTTTTTACGCCGGTTATCACCGCAGGCACTATCTGACCTGTTCCGAGCGGAAGAATTTCCCCCGTGTCTACATCGCATACAGCGTGTCCAAGCCCCGCACCCGCAAGTGTTTTCGGCTGATAAAACGTCATTGTACCGATTCCTGCCGTACTGTCACGCACCCAAAGTCCTATTCTCTTTTCACCATCGCTGTCGCACTTTATTTCAACATCGGCTGTATATTCACAGTCATCTCTTATATAAGTCAGTGTTGCATATTCGCCGCACCCGGATATAAGCTCGCTCATATTTGCTGAGGACGTAATTTTCTCTCCGTTTATTTTTGTTATAACATCTCCCTTTTCTATTCCTGCTTTTCCGGCGGGAGATAATTCAAAAGCATCTGTGCTGTCGCCTACCTTGGCAAATCCCGTTACTATAACACCGTCTGTCAGTAGCTTGATACCAAACGGCGTTCCGCAGACATAAAGCTCGGGTCTTTCGTATTCGGCACTGCATTTCATCGGGTAACACGGCGAATTTACGGATATATATTTCTCTGCACACGCACCGCCGTACATTATATTCGAAAAAAGCGTAACCGCTGTAAAAATACCGCTGATAAGTTTTATCTTTTGTACCATCGGATAATCTTTTCCTTTCGTTTTTCTCACAGAATTATTATCTGCGTGTGCAATTTTTATATAAGAGGTATTTTTTAATTTTATAAATTGTACGGGTTGGAAAAAACAAAACCGAATGCAATTTTCTTCACAGGATGCTCACAATAAATATGTTGATTTTTCCGGTTTCTTGTGTTATCATTAAATTATAGAAATTAAAAAAATAAATTGAAACGGAAAAGGATAAAATGAAGGTTTTTGTAATCATATTAAAGGTACTTATGATGATAGCAACGGGAGTAATAGCGGTAGTGCTGAATATTCTCGGACTTATTTCTCTGATAACTACCCAGACTACCGACGTAAGCTCGATAATGGGCATATTGATATTCTGGATGTCATTCACCGTTATATGCTATATAGTGCCTGTGTTCTTTGCTATGCTGAAAAAATATTTTATCTGCGGCGCTCTTACCTTCGTCGGATTGATATGCGTACTCATCCTGCATGAAATGCTGCCGGGCGACCCCGGATACCTTTATATGCCGCTCCTTATTATAACGGTACTCGGCATACTTCTTGCGATATTCGGCAACTGGGATAAGATACACGGAAATATCGAAAAGCGTGAAAAGGAAAAGAACAAGGCAGCCCCCTCTGTTCTGGGCGGCACCACCGCTCCGGCTGACGAAGTGATTTCAAAAAAAGCCGCTAAGAAAAGGACTAAAGCAAAGAAATAAACGTTTTGCGAAAGGGTGATATTATGGCACTTCTTACAGAAAACGAACAGTTCCATCTTAAGATTAAAAATGGCGATGTCGGAAGATACGCTATTCTTCCCGGCGACCCCGGCAGAGTTCCGCTTATAGCAAAATATCTCGACAATGCTGAATTTGTTGTGTCAAACCGTGAATATACGACCTATACGGGTTATCTCCTCGGCGAAAAGGTAAGCGTTGTATCAACGGGTATCGGCGGTCCTTCCGCCGCAATTGCCGTTGAAGAGCTTATCCGCTCAGGCACGGATACTTTTATAAGAATAGGCACAAGCGGCGGCATGGATATAAGCGTTTCCGGCGGCGACTTGGTTGTGGCGCAGGCATCAATACGAAGCGAGGGAACATCGCACGAGTATATTCCCGAAAACTACCCTGCGGTAGCGGATTTTGAAGTAACTGCTGCGCTTAAAGCCGCAGGCGACGCATTATCGGAAGATGTTGACGGCAAGCGTTGCCACGTCGGAGTAGTTCACAGCAAGGACAGCTTTTACGGCGAGATAGAGCCATTACAGATGCCTGTAGGAGATAAGCTCTCTGGCAGCTGGGCGGCTTATGTAAAATGCGGCTGTCTTACTTCCGAAATGGAATCCGCCGCAATATTCTCAGTAGCCCTTGCAAGAAGAAAACGTGCAGGCGCTGTATTCACAGCCCTCTGGAATGTCGAAAGAAGCAACGCAGGACTTCCCGATACTGTCTGTATGGACAGCGACAGAGCGATAAGAACGGCAGTGAACGCAGTAAAAATACTTATAGAGCAGGACAGGAAAAATGGCATTTGAGCATATTTTATTCGACCTTGACGGAACTTTGACAGATTCATACGAGGGTATAGCAAAATGCGTGCAGTATGCCCTTCACTATTACGGCATTGAAGAAAACAACGAAGAAAATCTGAAAAGGTTTATCGGCCCTCCGCTTTGGGAATCGTTCCATATCTTCTATGATTTCCCCGAAGAAAAGGCGAAAGAGGCGGTACTGAAATACCGTGAGCGCTATCACACTGTCGGAGTATATGAAAACAAGGTCATAGCAGGTGTTCCAGAAACACTGAAAACACTTTATGACAACGGAAAAAAGATATACCTTGCCACCTCAAAGCCGCTTAAGCTCGCTAAAATAGTGCTTGAGCATTTCGATCTGGCAAAATATTTTACATTTATATGCGGTGCGTCACTTGACTTCTCGTTTGAGGACAAGGCAAGCATAATAAACTATGTGCTTGACAATCAGCATATAGAAAACCGTTCATCCGCCATTATGATAGGCGACAGGAAATTTGATATAATCGGCGCAAAACAGTGCGGTATAAAATCTGTCGGTGTGCTATGCGGCTTCGGCTCTGAGGACGAGCTTAAAGAATACAAAGCGGATTATATCGTACCTGAATTTTCCGATATTTTAAGCATAATAATGGAATGATAATTCTGTTATATTTTTCGGCTTTCCGGTTATAATAATGTGCGTAAAGACAACTTTACTCATATTTATTTCTGAAAGGAAGTACGAAAAATGGGAACAGAACACGCAAACAAGTGCATAGCTTGTTCTATAACAAACTGTAAGCATCACTGCTGCTGTGCGGATTACTGCTCACTCGATCATATCCAGATCGGCACACACGAGGCAGACCCCACTCAGAAGGCTTGCACAGACTGCAAGTCATTTGAACTGAAGGCGTAAACAACCATATAAAAAGGCTCCCGGAGTATTTCACTCCGGGAGTCATTTTATAAAGAGAAATTACTTTGTTATACGTTTCTTTCGGTTTCCTTTGCTGCCATAAGTCCGTCCAGTAAATCCTTATCCTTGAACGTACAGGTCGTGCGGTCATAGAATACATCGGTTACATCCCACAGCACAGGGAGCATACCTCTCGAATATGCCTCCTTGCAGACGCTTGAAAGATATAGATTAATGTCTTTTGCCTGCTTGTTCTTTGTTGTACAGCCATATTCACCTATAATAACGGGGATACCCTTGTCTACAAAGGTAGTTTTCATCATATCCATATACTTTGTGAGCAGCTTTTTGTCGGCTTCACTGCCCCACGTTGTCTGTGCCTTGCCCCAGCTTGCGTCCTTTTCAAGTATGGCAAAGGTCACAGGTGTATAATAGTGTACCGATACTGCACAGCGGTTTTCCGGATCGGCAGGCATCTTGTAAAGCTTGTCACAGGTAAGGTCAATATCGGTATTGTATCCTGCGATAAGCAGATGGCGCTTACCGTTATTTTTGCCTGAAGCCCTTACTATATCAACAAACTTCTGATTGATTTCATTCAGTATCAAATATGACTTTTCCTTGTCACCCTCATTACTGTATCTGTTCCACAGTTCCTCCCAACCGCCTTCTTCATTGAGCGATTCAAACATCAGATGGTCGCCGTAATCGCCGAATTCCTCGCAAAGCTGTTTCCATATAGCTTCATATTTTTTAAAACATTCATCTCTCTTTTTATCATCGGCAAAGTCCGAAAACCAGCCGTTATCGTAATGAATGTTGAGAATTACATATAAATCGCTGTCAAGCGCCCAGTTCAGCACTTCCTTTACTCTTGCCACATAGTCGGGACTTATGGTATACGTTTCCTTGTCCATCATA